>Ga0210059_1016328_pt1 | contig 10729 bp, 7 predicted proteins | sample Ectturendosymbi2_FD_188042 | JGI IMG/M metagenome (GOLD analysis project Ga0210059, IMG submission 188042) | Ecteinascidia turbinata endosymbiont from Florida, USA - Sample 2 (SPAdes) (version 2) | ecosystem: Host-associated > Tunicates > Ascidians > Unclassified | place: Key West, Florida... | reverse complement strand
ATCCGTCAAAGCCTTCCCCGCCCTGGTAAGGCCACCAGTCCCCGACAATTTCACGAATCCGCCATCGGTCAACATCTTCTTGACAACGCCGAATGTGCCTTACATTACAATAAGGACAAATTCTCTGCCCTCGCTGGAGCTCGCAAAAAAGTATCCCTTGGTTATTCTTCAGCTGTGAAGCAACAGTGTCAGGGTGGACTACATAATTTGCTTTACAATTTCTTAACCAAGACATCATCTATGGTTTAAACCCTTTGCTCTCTATTTCAAAAAGCTTGCAGCAATCTTTCTTTTATGTTACGAAAATAAAACTATTTTTGTTGAAAAAGATACGAAGTTCAACAAAATGTTTCTTAGATTCTTTTTAAAGCATTATCGCATTGTTGTGGCTGCGTTTTTGCATTTGGGTTTTCAGCAAGACAAAAATGTAACTACAATGAAGTGGTCGGGCGGGTGATAGCTGAGTGATGCAATTTCCGACTCTCTGTCGGTAGGTTGTAATCAACCTTCGAACACTGAGTAAACCGCCGGTTCCTGGGCAAAAGCGCACACCGCTACCATCCCGAAAACAGCACACTTCAAGTTATACAGCCTGCTACCAATTGCTGTTACCCCGATGATACAAACATGAAAAGGGCTTTAGCGAAAAGTTACTGTATGTGCTGGCCTTTCCAAACAAAGTGCTACAGTAATTAGGTGAAACGATTTGTTCTCGCATGCTCTTGTCTTCCAGCAAGTGAAGAGAGAGTATTCCATAATCCAGGGATCACCAACCTTCTTGAAGCGGAGAGCTACTTCTTGGGTGCGGATTAATGCGAAGACCTACCAGTTTGATACACACTTCTGAAATAAAAATGTTGCTCAATTTTCCTTTGATTATTTTATTACTAACAATTGAGATGTTCCCTAATGTGAAGACAATGATCATGCTAATGTTATTTTTTAGACAGGCCCGCGGACAGTAGCGCAGTCAGCCCGAAATATTTTGGGGGGCCACAGCAAGCAACAGTATTTTGTTAGGGACAACACCTCTCAAAGCACAAAACGACAAGAACTGCTAGAAATTTAGAGGTCATGGCGCCCCTTAGCGCCCGCGGGCGACCTGCTTGGTCCTTGAGGGCAGTGACTTGCTTGGTCTTGCCGCGCCCGTGGGCGACCTGTTTGGTCCTTGCTGGGACCTGCTTGGTCCTTGCACGCTTATGCCCGCGGGCGACTTGGTGCTCGCGGGCACCAAAGTTGGTGACCCCTGCAATATACTGTCACATGTACTTGATCCTCCAAAGTTGCATAAATCTCCTTGACAGCAAAAATTACAGACAGGATTATCTCCTCTGCATTGATTTTCATTGTGAGCTTCGTTCTGCAGACATGATGCGGTTTGCTTGCACCGCTTTGTTATTCTTTGGACACCGTTGCTGGTGCGGATTTCAGTCATGCAGGAGCCCTGTGATGATGAAACAACTTCGCTGAAATTAAGGGGGGATGAGCGATGCAAGGACTTTCAACACAAACAAAATTCAGTTTAAGATTTGAACGTGAGCAAACACTGAAGATTTTAATGTGGTTTGTATCAGGTGGTGCGTTCAAATGGGTATGTCTTACTCTGACGCAGAACCGTCGCCAGAAAGTCGTCAATAGGGGGCTTTGCGTTTGTGCCGGAGGCTTTACGTTCATGCAGGGGGGCTTGACATTCAAATTTGACCAAATTCCACTAATTTATAGTGTTTCGTGTTTCAATTTGGTGGGCTTGGAGCTTTATTTGGGGGGGAATAGCCCACCAAAGCCCCCCCGTGGCGACGGGACTGCTCTGACGTTAAGCATATGAGTAAAAATATTCAAGCAAGAAAACTATGTACTTCAATATTAGAAAAGCCAAAATCTGCATATACTGTTACAACTAATGCTGTGATGCCATTCGACTAAACTGTCATGGCGAAAACTGCGCATGCTACTAGTTATTCTGAAAAATTAAACAGATGTTATCTTACCAATTAGTATACAGAGTCTGTCAAGAGCTTTTGCATGTATGTGTGTTATGCAGGGGCGCAACCAGCTCTTCATTTCGGGGGGGGGCAATTTTCATGAAATTTCATTCGATGATGTCATCGTGCTTCTTCAACCGTGGTACAGCTTTTTCGTAAACGGTCACATATAATAATAATTTATTTTTGCCCGCAGACACGAATTCCATGGTACAAACACACACATTCTGCACAACGCTGGCTAATAAAAACAGACAAAACAGAACGTTTTACAACAGCGTTGCTGAATCACCGGTGTCAAGCGAAATTTCTGACTTCACGCCATATGCGCATGCACAGAGCAACATTCAGCATATCAAATACGCTGAGAAAACTGATGATTAGGGCTTAGGGTTTGGTTTTTAGGTAAGTGAGTCGGGTTGGGGTTTATGTTACAGTTAGAAAAAGAAAATAATTGAAGTCTAAGATTGAGTCCAATATTTTTCACTGGTTTTACTTGTTCCCGTATTGTAGCATGTTGTTGGCATGTGACATCTAGCCAGAAGTTTAATTTACACAACACACATCAAAAAAGTCATCGCCAAACTTTATTACTTTACTCTGAGAAGCAAAATAACTGACAAAAAATAAGAGGTCAGAAATTTCGCAGAGGTCAGAAATCTCGCTTGACAGCGGGCTACAGAAACTTACTTAACAGAACGTTTTGTAACAGCGTTGGAGGCCGAGTCTCAGGCTTACAAACGCATTCTTAACACTATTTGTTCACTTGGTACAACACTACTGTAGAGTGGGACGCTAATTCCTAAACTGGTCAAGCCCAGGTAAAGCACGAATGCACTGTGACATGCACACCCTCAAATGAACAAACACTGCAATGTCCGAGCACTCAGTCACAAATTAAAATGCGGTTGTAGTGTTCAAAGAATAAGGAAGAATACAAACAATTTGACTGCGTCTAAGCAGGAACCATTAGCCTCCGTTATTAGACCTTCTGCATCTTTCGAGAAACAAGTGCATATTTTTCTTAATACAGCCTCAAATGTAGGAACCTTACATTGAACCTGATGAGTAACGACTATTAACACTCGCTCTCCAGGGAATTTGTATAGAGCTATATAGAGCTCTGCATCCAAAATTATAGGCCACACGCAATTTTTGCATGCGTGACTTTCTGAAGTTCCACCATATTTGTGATGCATATATGGGCGTTCAAAAGGAACGAAAAAGTAGGCCTACATTTTTAACTGCATTTGAACATCGAGAGAAGAGGCTCGCAGCTTGCTTGCTGCACAACATTTTTATCGCAGTTGTCTCTGAATGTCTTTGTCTTCTGAGAGAGCTCAGTATCCAGTACAGCTCCCAGATATTTATATTGGTTAACAGATTTTTGATTTTATCACCCATGTGTCAGTAATGGGGTGACTGTGCTTTTTGCACTCTTAGTCTCAAACGTCAAACAAACAGTTTTGCTGTAGTTGAAAATATTTCCTTGTGATTCTGCATAAGCCTGACACACAGATAAAAGGTCTCTTCGCAACATTTCCAAAAATGAGAACTTTTCAGTTTTAATCAAGATGCGGACCGAACGATCAGGACAGAGTAAAAATTAGTATTCTCATACAAACATCTGGTTCCGTACTCAACTAGTGTAGCCATGGCTTTAGTGTGACAGATGTATAGGCTACTACAGTAGTAAACCTGCCTAATTTTCGTCTTGTTTTAGCAAATTCGTTCTAGCCCTATTCTTCTAGCATGTACTTGAATTTCTATCACAAATGAAGATCCCAAACTTGAAAGATAACATATGTCAAGGGTGAGGGTATCTTTGAATGCTACCATTTCGGGCAAAACGGATCAGGTGTCTTGTGCCTTACGCATAACGGATCAGGTGTGTTTGAGGCAAAACGGCCTTTTCAGGCATCCATGAGTTGTGTGAAAGTTTTTAGAAGCAGGTTTGAGCTATGAGCTTTCAGGACTTGCACTGGTTGCAAACATTAGGGTCTTGTAAAGCGTGATTTGGAACCAAAGTGGTCTAGTAGGTAGGTGCGTTCAACACTTGACTAGCACTCATATGACACTTTACTAAACCTTTTTCCCAAGCCGTGGTACTGGGATCAACCCAAAAAGACAATGAAACGTGAACCAGTCCTCAACCTAAATTTAGTAGAAAACTATCAGGTTTCGAAGCGAAAATGCAGCTAAACAACGCTTTTTTAAGAAATGTACTGCGTTAATGATGGTGATCCGCTTTGCCCCTAACAAAAATAATAATCAAAAGGTCGTAGAAGAACAAGCGTTTTTACGAGGCACTAACTGCTATGTCAAGATTTCTCCTATCAATTCGAAAGTTTCAGCAACTTGCACGGTTCAACAGTACCCTAATGTTATAAAGTTTCATGAGGGCAAATTGAGGCCTGTCTAAGACAAAATGGTACACGAACAAATTGATGAAAAATGCCTTGAGAATACGAACATTTTAAACTATCTCCCAAGTTGACACTTTCAGCATATTTGTGGTTGAATACCAATCCTTTACGAAACTTTCGATGAGATAACCTGTCTCAAGATAAATCTTGCAAGGAGATAATTAACGAGCAAGACAAAAAAAATTCCAATAAGATTTCATAAAAATGATTCGAATATAAAATTTCATCTTTATTCTTTGAAAGTTTCTACAAATGTCAACATTGCTAGCAATGTTTTGAAAATTTCGGGGGGGGCAAATGCCCCAAATGCCACCCCCTGGTTGCGCGCCTGGTGTTATGTATGAACGTATGTCAACCTAAAAGGTTGAATGCTATTCCTTCTGTCGTTAATGTTTTCGTAGCAATTGCTCCTAGATTTAGTTTCAAACAAATCAAGTCTTTCTTCTGGTGGTAACTTGTATTTCATTTATGTTCTGACGCTTCGGCCATCTATTGGAGTGGGCTTCCTCAAGGCAATATTTAAAAAAAATATTCAAGTAACAAGAGAATTCACCTGCCGAGACTACTCTTCAATTGCTGGTTCACCTTACTGTTATATTGGAAAGTCTTGAATGTGCTTTCTGTTTGAGATTATTTTACCTGCGTAAATGACTCAGCGATTTTAATTTAACTAAATTTGTCACGACTGTCGCAATAGCAAGGCTTCATGCTTTCTTTTTTCTAACAAATCACTTTCCTGAGCATTATCTTAAGTCTTGGTTTCACTCAACTTTCATACATACGATATACTGCATTAGGTGTCGTTAGATTGGTTTACGAGGTGATGTCTACGAGTTTTTAAAAATAAAACCTTCAATCGAAAACTATCCTTGTTTTTTTTATCGTATTTTCATTCACCTCATCCCCCACAGGACATGTCATGATTGTCTGGTCGCATTCTGCGTGAGACTCCATGTTGTTGCATGAAAAACATTTCGATCCTGCAAAAGATTGACGTTTGTTAACATCTTTTCTCAAATAGCTGAATGCAGACATAACATAACACACTTACCCTGAATTACTGAACGCGTAGCTAGGATTACAGCAAACGCGATAGCTAATGTTGCATTGGCGCTCTTTTTCAACATTTTAGTAAAAAAACTTGAGAACATTGAAAGCAGGTGAAAAAGTTCTGCTTGATGAAAAGAAATATGCTTTTTGTAAGAGAACAATCTGTTGAGAAAATTAGGCCAATGTTGAAAAGGAATTCTGGATTGTCAAATGCGAAAATACAATTGTGTTTTTCGTTATTCACAAATCTATATACTATTGCTTGAAAATTTTTCTGTTTTCTACATCTTGAAAGGAACACTGCAACCATGCCGCTTTTGTAGGCATCAGCAAATAATAATGTTGAGGGCTATGGCCATAGGCACGAGGCCAGTGTAGACATAACACATCACTAATGTGAAACAAATATCGCAAGTTCGCTAATCTAAAGCGACTTTCAAGCGAAAGCTTCGCTTGTTGCAAAGCAAGCGGTGGTCACCGAGTGCTTCCAGCTTTATGAAAGTGTAAACCGGGTCATCATCAACAACGGGACATTTGGCATTTTTCAATGGCAATCTGGACTTCAGTCAACATTAGATCGATTTCGATGCGCCGCACACCTCAGATGTCACCCCAGTTTTCATCTCGGACTCTGTTGCGCGCCGCTAGGATTTGCAGGCTGCGGGCCTATGAAGAAAGATACGCGGAGTGAACGATTGAACGGTGCGGATCCATGCCTCAGTCGCGGCTTCGTTTGGGCTGGCTACTGCCCGTGATCATCCGTCTTTAAACAATGAAAAGAACCGTCTGCAGCCGAGGACTGCTGGCTTGCAACGACTGCCAGCCGTGCAATGCCTGTAACAATTGACCTGGGCGCTTGCACTCAATATACTCATTTGATCATTCGTTTTACGCATTTGTTTATTCATTCATCTTTTCACTCTGCCCGGCGCATTTTTCACCGCTTTAGTTTGTCACGATTTATGTTCGTAGTCGTGATTTCGCCAATCGCTTGAATCATGTAACCTCCACTTTGTATTTCGTTTCCTAAAATTTTAATGCGCTGCATGGCAGCTCGCCCGGTGTGAAGCGGATTTTCTGACTTACGAAATTTCTGACTTCACGCCATGTGCGCATACACAGAGTAATATCATACATATCAAATACGCTGAGAAAACTGATGGTTAGGGCTTAAGGTTTGGTTTTTAGGTAAGTGTGTCGGGTTACGGTTTGTGTTGGGTTAAAAAAGAAATATATTGGAGGTCTAAGACTAAGTCCAATATTTTTAAAGTTTGTTACACTTATTCCCCGTACTGTAGCTTGTTGTGGGTATCTGCCATCTAACCAAAAAGTTTTAATTTACACAACATACATCAAAAAAGCGATCACCAAACTTTATTCCTTTACTCAGAGAAGCAAAATAACTGACAAAAATAATAGGTCAGATATTTCGCAGAGGTCAGAAATTTCTCTTGACACCGGGCCCCTTTCGCTGGATATTTTTCTCAGTGTTGTCTCTTTCATTCTTTTTTCATGTCTATTTTTCCACGACTTGTCACGCCTTTTGTCGTATAGTGTCATTTATGTTTGTTTTTTTATTGTGTACTTCATTTTCGCTCATTGTTGCGTACTTTTATTTTTGCCAAGGTCGCCCTTTGCCTGATGTAGTCCAAATTGGACACCTTTCATCCTTGTGGCCAAGGGAGGCCGTCCCGCATACACGGGCGTATATTACGAAACAAACATATGAAGTGTTTCGCTTGAGAATAAACATGTGGTTCAATCTAATTCTTTTTCCAGGTGTGCTTCGAGTACCTCCGTTATTTTTTCTGTACGAACACCTCGCATTGATCAAATGCATGAAAGTAAATGTAACACAGCAACATCACAATTTACAGTTTATGTAAATCTAGGTAAAAATCCAATCCTTTAGACTGGCATAATATTCTAGCTAGTTCATAGTAAATTTTTGTATGGGAAAGGCCTTTGTTGTAACTTAGCTACAACCTTATCAGCTATCCTCACATTCCACAGAGAAGCATTGATTTATGTGTCTTCTCCTAAAATGTGTCTGGCCTAACTCTCGCTGAAACAGTTCTAAACTACAATGTCGATAAAACTGGGGGTTGTCAAGTCACAACAGATCGTGTCATCGGTTTCATTCTAGTTAAATCATCCGGTAATGTACAAGTCAGTGGGGTAAGCGCGCATGAGTAACCAAACCAGAAGGATGACTAGCAGTAAAACTTACTTGGAACGAATCATCAACATATGATAACATCGGTTTTGCTTCTAACATGTGATACGCTAGAAGAATGACTAAGTGGTTTAAAGAAGTCCTCGTGATCAACTGCGTGTAAGACAACAATTACTAATGCACACAAACAGACTATGGGTCTATGAAAGACTTTAAGGGATGTAGTAATTGCACAAAATAAAAATAACACCACTGACATGTTGCGAAAAACTGAACCCTTGTCTCTTCGCAAACGTTTGCGTTATTAGTTTTAGTACGAGTTAAGCTATTTACCTTGCCGAAAACAGTATAGTCTTCTACATACTAATTATTTTGTTGATTTGGTTTATTCATCGCTTTTTTTACTAAAGCTCCGGTTGCAGAGAGGAATGTCTCGAGTTGGTTCAATTCCATATTTCATGACCATAGTTGTTTTCTTTTCTTATATATCATGTAGCATAGCACTCCATAGTAAGAAAAAAAAAATTTGTGTACTAACGTGCACCAATACCATTGCTTACCTTCATTCACAAAGCACTAAACTTTCACTGAACAAGGAAGTATAACAAAAGACTGGGCATTTATTTCAAGCATTTCATAGTATATAGAGCAATTATTTTCCTGTTTGTGAAAAGCACTTGGTAATTTTAGGTTTTGTGCCTGAAGTCAAAACCATCGCTATGCGTGCATATTTAATCAATTTATTTCTTTTCAAGTAAGCTCAAGATTTTTTCAAAATGAACCCGAATTTCAATAGCGTTTTTCAAGGTTTTCGTAACGTAAAATTGATTTGACGTACTTGCTTGCAGCTGAAGTTTTATATTATTTCACGTAAAAACAGAACTCCTGCGAAATTTGTACAGTATATAAATAACTGCCACAACACCACAACACAACAGTTGGGTAGATAGAGTAATACAAGAGCCTAGAAACGTTTATCTGATTTTCAACCAGTCGCAGAGTTGCAACATTGAGTTTGGTCAATAATCGTAACAACACAACCATGTGTTTTGGTGATTGTCTGCCTCGTAAGAGTGACAAAAATGTATAGTATACTTGCTCGCGATCACATTTGCTTCATTGTATGACTATGTACTTCAGCACAAGCAAAATTTTTGAAAAAAATATTCAGCAGGTAATGTTATGTTCGAATTTCTACTGAATATTAATAATTTGACAAAATCTGTTCGTTGTTCTAACTGTTAGATTAACACAGCCATGTGCAAATCTTATTTAACGTTACCGAGAAAATATATATACTTGAACCCGAACCTGATCTAGCGCATCTAAAGACAGCGTGATAAATAAAGCTGCAAACTTACTCCTATCTACAAAAAAGGCAGGTAACGTATTTCCTAAATGGTATTATTGCACTTAAACGCTAAAAGCTTCGACTATTGCGTATGCTGCTATCGCGATACTATCGTTGACAATCAAAACATCTACCTATCACAGGACAGCGCTTCCGAAACAAACTTGCCGAATCATTGCAGTGCACAACTCCCATTTTCTATAACTCTGTTTTGAGCTTGTTGATGTCTAAATTTGATTTTCAAAATTTTACTAATTTTTTAAATGTTTCAAGTTTTTCCCTTACAATTTTCAATCAAAAAATATTTCGCTAAAATTTTCCAAGCCTTGTTTTCGTATCAGGCACTTTCAGAATTTTTTTTATTTCTATTTATTTCTTTAAAAATGATTTGATGACTGTGGGCCACCTTGCAGACGCACAGCAGAAATGTGGAACGTTTCGACATCGAACATTTATACAGCGTTGAAAAACGGTACTTTTGCGAACGGTCTGCTTAGCGTTTTGTCGAACTCCTATTTTCTGAAACATGAAAAGTCTTTAGACACATATACACAAACTTGGTATCTTGAAATTTCCAGAATTTTTCCCGAAACTAATTGCTGCTACTTCAAGCGTTGAAAACAGCCTGCAAGCAGTGTGCCGTTTGCTGTCTGCACGTAATACCAATTTCACAAATATCCCTTTAAGCTTTTTCAGAAATGCTAGTCCAATTAAGAAAAAATTCAAGGTTATAGCAGTAGGAGGCGAAAAAATCCTGCCAAAGTTTTTCGGAATTTCGCGAAGTGTTCTTGGGTACAATTGCTCGTAAGATGGGCAGAGTTGTGATGGTGACCATTTGATGACCTTTCTCTGAAGTTAACGAAAAAGTAAAAATCTTCACTGGTTTGCGTTTTGTTGTTTCCGTCCTTTTATATTTTTCATTCAAAGCTTGAAAACAAGCTTTTAATTTGATAGTATTGTGGCAACGATAATGTGCACCAGAGGTCACTTCACCACTAAATTTTTCGTTGACATCAGAAAGCTGTAGCACAAATCTAACGTTTCAACAAAGCTGAGCACTAATTTTGAGTGGAGCCTCGTTTTATTGAAATGGGCGGGATCATTTTGTTGACTACGACAAAATTCCAACTTGATTCAAGATAAGTGTTCAACGAAAAGTTTCCTGTGGCAACCCCAACTGCTGGTGAAGGTTAAATCCAGCATGTTGTCTGAAGCGGTGAGAACCGGTTGAAACCAGTTCCATGCATGCACACAGAGTATACTGCATGAAGCAATGTGAAACAGATGACAGCATGTCTGCTGGGGCCAGTCTTGTGCATTTTTTGCCAACGTGAATTTCCGTCACACGTGCAAGTCATGAGAACGTCGCTCTCCGTGCTTGGTATATAAGCCGAGCAGGAGCAGTAACATCAACTCAGGGAGTTACAAAAGTGCAAGAATTGTGAACGTAACCCTGAGTCAGATGTTTCCTTGGGAAAAACACTTTAGCATTTTGGGAGCAAAGTTCTGTCGTTTTCCTGGCTGTAACGATGTTGTTTTGCCTTGGGTTTTGCTGTATTTCAAATCAAGTGCGTTGGGATTTGTTTGTACAGTTCATGTAACAGCCATTCTGTAAAGATTCAGTTAAAAGTTCGCCATACAGTAAATCAGGGGTCACCAAACTACGGCCCGCGGGCCAAATCCGGCCCGCGAAGCCATTTCATCCGGCCCGCGTAGACATTTTGCCAATGAGGAAAAACAATAT
>Ga0210059_1016327_pt1 | contig 10729 bp, 9 predicted proteins | sample Ectturendosymbi2_FD_188042 | JGI IMG/M metagenome (GOLD analysis project Ga0210059, IMG submission 188042) | Ecteinascidia turbinata endosymbiont from Florida, USA - Sample 2 (SPAdes) (version 2) | ecosystem: Host-associated > Tunicates > Ascidians > Unclassified | place: Key West, Florida... | reverse complement strand
TTTTAGAGCGCTTTTCTCCTGATTAACCAATAAGAACCTGCAGCAAGATCACTGCAGTTCTATTGCTATGCACTGAAGATGATAACAGTTGTTATCGAAACGTTTGCAAGATGTCAGTTGTATCGTTCATCTACATTATTTAAAGAAAACACCGCATTGACATTTGGCAAAGCTTTTGACAAACGATCTCAATCGTAACAGCCATTTTAAATATCACTTTTGTTTTTTCATACGTGCTTTACCCGATGCAAGCCTTGGTCAATTTCTTGACACTGAGCGTGCAAACAAAGTGCATTGTCTAGTGCAGTGGCGGGAACCTTGTCATTATAATGGTGCGCATGAATTGTGCAATATTGCTGGCGAGCCGCAAAATCAATCAATTTTGTCTTAAAACTGTACTTATACCTGACTATCAGGAAGAGTGACTACTCTTAACGAAATATCTAAGTACCTGCTTATCCGGGAGCTTCGTTTCAACGCAATGTTGTTCTCTAAAATGGCTAACAAAAATTCTGATCGGTTATATCAAATGTTCACGCGGGCCGCAAGTTCCCCACCCCTACTCTGGTGGAACGCAACGAAAATGTAATATTGCATAATTGCTTGATGAAAAGCGAAGATCTATTCTTCAGGGCAGTGGTTTCACTCTTCAGCAACAATTTTTCCTCTTCACTCAGTTCTTTTCTTCGACATTTTCCGCCAATGCCAGAAAATCGGCGAGGGCTCCACTTTCTGTGGACAAGCGACCAATGCAGGATGAAAATGTCACCCACAAGCAACCAATGCAGGATGAAAATGTCACTGAAAACGTAGCTAAAACACTTGATCTTGTTGTCTAAATAATTTTAAACGATTCTCAAAAACAGTGATTAAATTATCTCAGCATGTGTATCGCCAGATCGTGCGTCACCTACGCGAATTTATGTCCTGAGGTTTTCAGGCCGAAGCAAACCGCTATGAAGATTCTCGCCTATTTGTCGGTTAATCGCTCTTTGGTAACAGCTAAACTTTGATTGCTTCTCTTGATTACATTCATATTATGCATTGTAATGTACAGTAGAGCAAAACCCTCACTGCATTTGAATGCAATTCAGTGCAACGCAGCATAAAAGTTGAGTTCAGCAATGATTAACGTCGAACAGCAGCGTTGAGTATTGACAGATGACAGTAGCGACTGAAAGCAATCATCGATCACAGCGATTTAGGTTAGAACAGGGCTCCGCAAATAGTGGGTCGTGAGTGGCCCAATTTTGGGTCGGGAGATCTTCCATTCCGGGTCGCGAAATAATTTAAATTTACAATTTAAATTTGATATTTTCATTAGACAGAACAAATGTAGTCATTTACTGTTTTACGTGCTGAGCTTCATACGATTTTGTACAAGAAATTTTCAATTTTCAATAGTTGTCTTAAAACTGATATTCGATTATAAAGTATTTCCGACAAAATTACATGCTCACGAAATTTTGGGGTCGTGAGAATTTAAAACTGTTTTTTTCAAGGTCGCACCGAAAAGCAGTTGCGGACCCTGGGTTAAAAAGTTGCAAATAATCAAATGTAGTTGTTCTCGTACTAGTATATTGCATCGAATCGTGAATATAATCTGCCTGAAATCACTCTTTAGACATAGACAGCTTACTGGAGACAACATAGCCATAGACAACAAGTTCATCATAAATAGTTGTAATGGCTAGCTCTGCTGAGTGATTTTCTCTAAAACCATTTTGTCTTTTATCAATTAGATTGTGTTCGGTCAAATAAGAGTTTACTCTGTGATAAAGAATTTTTTCAAATAACTTTGACAATACTAGAAGAACAGAGATTGGTCTATATTGAGATGAGGAACTTGGGCTATGAACTTTAGGAATTGGAGTGATGTGGGCAATTTTCCGGGAGTCCGGGAATTCACCAGTAGTCATGCATTAGTTGAAGAATTTGGACAACCATTCTGACACAACGTAACTAGCTATTTTCAAAAATTTGGATGGAATGTCATTGGGAGTGTTGCGATCGGAAATCCCGAGCGGCATATGCGCAAAGCTTCGCACTGTGGCAGCAAGCAACAATAGCGATCACCCGACGAGATCACTCTATTATATTGCTTGTTCGCGCCACATACATATATTTTTGTTCTTCGCGCACATCCCATTCGTGGTGAATCATACAATCAACGCAACACCACCGGAGAGGTTGCAACAGGAGAACTATTAGATTGCATTTCAAGGTTTTGATGAGATGTTGGATTTCATATGCATCAGTAGGAGCTAGAAATAATGCATTTTTTGAATTTATATGTTTAATAAAATGTCTGTAAGTGGTAGGGGATGGTTTTATTTTTGTAGAAAGGGATTTTCCAACTTCTGAGAAAAAAACTATTCAAATCGTCACATTGTTTTTGGCATTCTGAGTCTTCAAAAAGTCTATTATTTTGTTGGGATTTGTTTATATTGCTATTATTTCATTGACAAGATTCCATGTTTTTTTTATATCCTGATGGCATTTTTGGAAAGCTTGTTTATAATAATTTTGTTTGGAGATTTCTTTTTAGTGGGTAAGCTTATTTCTGTAAGTTTTGTGTTTTCTGATAATATTTGGGTTATTTGCAGTCAACTTCTTTCTGTAGAGGGTATACTTTTTTGCAATAGAAGTTAAAATGCCTTTGGTAAGCCATGGTTTGTTGAAGGAGCGTTGTTCTTTTCTAGATGCATAGCGATATGGAGCATGCGTATCAAGAGTATCATTAAATTTTTTCACAAATTCATCACTGAAAGTGTTTACATCATCAGCTTCAGGGTTAAGGTTGTTTAGTTTGAGGCTGAGGTCAGATACAAAAATAGTTGGGTTAAATGTTTCATGCATCTAAATTTAGGTTTAGAATTTTGATGGGTTGGATGGTGAAGGTTGAAGTTTACAAAAATTGGTAAATGATCAGAAATATCAAAAACAGTAATTCCAGAATTAATTATTCATTTTTCATCACAAATGTTTGTGTATATATGATCCAATAAAGATGGTTTTGAATTGTTGCTGAATCTGGTTGGTTTATTGATAAGAGAAATACAGCCACAGCTGGCAAGACAATCAACATAGTTTGACACATTTGAATTTTTTTGATATTTAATTAAGTTAATGTTATAATCTCCACCGATGGTTTGATACAAAGGTGTTTCGAGGACAAATTAAATGAAGCGGTTTGCAGGAAGCAAGCTCTGGATTGTTGCTCGGGCAGCGAACATACTGCAATATGTTCGTGGTTCCAAATACGTATCACTCACCCGTGAAGTTTGCACCCAGGGATAGGGTCTGAATGAAGAAATCTTACGAACGGACATGATAAGAAACTTTTCTAGTGATTTTGACTGACAGTAGAAATCATGGAAATCACATGAATGTATGTCCGAATCTTTATTTAACAAATTGTTATTTTTATCACAGATTTGCTTAATAGAGAACTAATTTTATGTGGAACTGAAACAATATGAAATTACTAATTAAATATAAAATAACTTCGAGTGCACCTGCGTGTTCGGACTTTAATCGTTTTATGGAAATGGTGCAAAAATGTCCTTCCAAAGTTAAATATTCACTAAATACCTCCGACAATTAATCAAACATGCTGTAGGTATTACGTAAAGATAGGACCTATGAAACGTCACTACAAAATTTCCCCCGCCGCTAGCGGGCGACATAGGAAAATTTTTGTCAGTTGCGAATATGAACAGCCAAGAGTTCAATAATATGCTTCACCATTTGTACTAAAATGAAAAACATCAATATTTTAAGTGTTTATGCTCTGTTCGCAATGAATCAACGAAAAATGCAAAGCCTTGGATTTATGAAAATTTCACCTGAATTTCCCATAGATGTTTCGCGGAATTGGCTTTCCCTTTCTTTATGAGTTTCTGTGCAACAAAGACAAGCAGAGGTAATGCTAAAATTGAACAGAAAGTAAAAGTTTCGGAAGTAGCAAGCCTCATGACCAAGAGCATTATCTGGTGAAGGAATTAAAACTTCATAAAATTTTGTAACAGTTGTTTCCAAAAAAAACTTTGTTTGAGTTTGAGTCAAAACACTTGCATTCTATGCTGATATAACAAAAGTTAAACTCACCATTTTATTGACAAGCAGTGCATGTTTTTCGGAAAAACTAGTTGCAACTTCGAAGTTTTGGTGTTTCAACAGTCATGTCAATGGCAACAAATATGCATTTGAACCTCTTAATGGTTCGCTAGACGAACGACAACGTGTTTTCTTGCCTGGGATGCTATGGTTACCTGGCATATTATGGGATATACAGCACTTGCGACAAACTACCAGTGGTGAACAAAATACGTGAGACGCAGCCACGCCATTCCACTCAAGCTTTCTGAAAACCACCTCCTTTACAATAAAACTTCACAACAAATGACTGGAAATGAGTGACTTTCGTTCCGTTGGAACAGGGAAACCTAAGAGTGGAAATAGTTCTCACTGGACGGCAGACAATGCCTCTGTATAGTATTCATTTCAATATTCTCGAATTCGCCAAGTTTTATCCCCCCGTGCTGGCCACAACGTGTTGTTAGAAGTTCAGAACAGCAACTAAACTATCGTTTGTAGAACTCTGCATTCTGCAAATCGATAGATCTTGAGGCTTACTCTCAACAAATTGCAGTGAAAAGACTGCTCCAGTGATTACGACACCCGATCTTGAACTAGGTCGTTTGTGAATGATTTAGAACCCCGCGTTTCGAACAAGACGCACCAAACGGCCCTTGCCGCGTTCGAATAAGGTCGGATGTCGAATTTAGCAATGGCCCTACAGCCGTCTAACTGTGCCGATTGTCGGTAAGGCACGAGTGCGCCATTACCTTCCAGGCGGGCGTTCAGTCATAATCCGTCAGATGGCAGCTTCGCAACATTGGCATATCAGCCAAGCACATGAATCAAATGTTTGTTTATGCGGCACCTCTCGTACTGAGCAAAATTACTGTCGCTAGCACTTTAACAGTAAGCCAAAATTCTCTGTGTTTACAACTCTGTAAAGAACGCAATGATGCCACGTTCTGCGTCAGCTCCATCGCAAGATACTAAAAAATATCGTTCCAGATTGTCGCAGGACCAAACTTGAAGCAGCGATAAGGTTGTGGCCATGGGCCAAATACAGCTAGTGAAAAGATAAATGCTGCAAAAATCTACCCACTCTACCTCACGTTGCATCCGTTTAATATCTAGCAAATTGTCTTGTTTTATTTTGGCATCACCTCCCCAAAAAAGAAATTCTGCAGTTCTCCATATTTTCTTGACGCATTTGTATCTTTGGTTGACTTTTTTCGCAACAGGCACTTTTCTTTTGACAGACATCACACCTCGTCGAGACCGCCTGCGTTATTGGTAAAAGTAAAAAAAAAGGAAGTCAGTATTGTTTCGTCACAAGCTACTGGCGATTTTGCTGAGGATGAGCATAAAACAATCCAGTTTTTCACAATACGTGAATTTTGTAATCATTAATATATTAATAAACGTGGCGTCTGGTGGGGGGCATCATCATCATCATTTTACCTTCACAGCCACAGCAACGCAAAGAACAGTTTCTTTCCTGCTTTGCTGATCACCCTCTAAATATTGAAAAGCGCGCAAGCCTAATTTTCTTGAATAACTGTACTGTCTCTGTTCACCGTCACTCGGCATTTATAAGATGTTTAATTTTGAAATTTTGTGTAAACCGAAATTTTAAGAAAGTTTTGTTATGTTAGCATCCTGATATCTTCAACCAATTTCTGACTGTTCACGTTGTTTTAAGTTTAGTATTAAACCAGTTAAACCACCTTTCGACAAGCCTAAAACAAGCAGAAGAGGATTTTTTTTGCGCAGAACTACGGTATACTTACGCGTAAGCATAACATGAGAGTATTTGCTTGAATTAAGAAAATTAGGAAAAAATTTTTTCAAGAATCACGCACAATCTTCGGCGTCGTCTCCTCCCCCAGGAATCTCCGACCACTGTCAAAGCGAGCACAACGAGTAGAACCAGCAGTTTCCCGTCCATCATGAGCGAAGAACTGAGGCAGGTGGTTTGAGCTGTTGAAGTTAAGTAGAAAAGCTACTAAGCGAATCACGCGCCTGAATTGCAGTGGCAAACTCGAAAAGTAAAATTTCAACCATAGGGTTCATTCCATGAGTTTTTTTACGGGAATATTTTCAGACCAAAACCTTAATGTTAATCTCAAGATTGTAACATTACCATTCCAGGAGAAACTAACTACTTCAGACCAGACTTCCTCAATATGAGCGCAGAACGTCGCACTTATTTGTGCAAAAGGGGCGATTTCTGAAATCTGCAGCAATTTCAAAGAGTTAATAACCTGCAGGAACATTTGAAAAAATTGCCCTCTCAAATCTTGTCTAACTGCAGTTGTCAAGTATCTGCCAGGATTGATGCCAACCCAATAGATTCCTAACGTGCTTAAATTATGCAGTCATGAAATAAAGGACTTCTCATTGCACTACAAGTATGTTGTTACAGATACGAGTTTATTTAGCAATAGCAAAGTCATCAAAGCGTTGATCAGTTAAGGTCTTGACTCAAGACTTGGTGCAGACAATTCCTTTCTTTTCATGCAACAGATGTAACTACCATGTACTTACCTTTAATTTCTTGAATTGGTATTGTACCAACTGGCCGTTCTCTGAATGATGTGTCCCTGCCAATTTATCAGTTAAATGAGGAAAGGACTGTTAGGTCTGCTATTTTTGATTGATGCCCACTCTCAGGCCTATCATCTACATTGAAGAACAAGGAAGTCGAACCAGTTTGCCATGCGCTTCTTGCATTCATGTTGAAGTCGCTTGGTTTTCTATCTCAGATGACTTTATTCATTGTTACTTGAATAAAGCGTTATTCTTATGCTAGTTCAAATTTTTAAGTCACTGACAGCTGCGTCTGTGTTCCTACTCAGCTGTAACAATATACTCCACTTCAAAAACCCAGAAATGTTCACAGCCCGTGATTCTGCGTAACACTCATTCTCAAAGAAAGTTTTGCAACCACCAAAATCTTGCAACGTTAACTAACACCTCTAACAGGAAATAAGGATATTTGAAAACACGTTGGACGGGCCAAAGAAGCACCAGGACAAACGTTCTCGATGTAAGTTATTTTCAAACTTAAGTCAACGAAAAAAAACTTGAAAAACAAAGCTATAACTTCCCATTCACTAAGCAGTAACAAAGTGCTACCAAATGAGGGAAGGGGTACAAACTCTAAGGAAAAATTACTTAAGCCTCAAGGCAAAAACATAGTCCAAAAAACATCAATCAACCGCGAAAGCAAGTTACAGAAAATACCATAAAATTCAAAATGCAAGTAAGTAGTGCTAGACTGTCACATGAACCATTTTTAAGAAGATTGACAAAATCTTATCTGTATCAAAGATGCTGCTACAAAAAATGCAGCGAAATGAAATTTTCAACAAGGTTTATCAATTAAAGATGTCTAGTGTAGCTGTTAAAAGTTCCATTGAAGTTCTAAAAGTCATTTCACAGTGGTTAAATTACCTGGAACTGCGCTGCACGCAGTCATCAGCGACATTTGGTTGATTTTATTAAAGAAGGAACACCACACATTCAAGAATGCAGAACCAAACAGCATCACTACACCAGCACACCTTCAAGGCCACACACGAATAATGAAAGACGAAAGCAAGGTAAAAAAGGCACCAACGGCAGACTGCCAAGTGATCAAGTTTTTTGCAAAACAAATTTATTTTTTCAAACGTAGTTGCATTGTTGCAGACTAAAAACGTTTGTGTGCACTGACATTTTCAGGATCTATGCTCAATTATGTAGCAAAGCTGTGTGAATCTCACGGAGTGTATAAAAAAAAACTTTTCTCATAGTGTTACGGCAAGTTTTCCCTTAATTTCAAATTATTTGGTTATGTCCCCGCAATGAGGTTTCATCTTAGGCACACGGCGCTTAACTGGCTTGCAATCCTGATATGAGATATGTTGAAATCAGTTAGAAAGTGCTTCCGTTGAAACATGAGTATGTATGTATACTGCGGCTAAGCCGACAAAGACATTCAATTTAGCTGTAAATAAAGGCGGTCTTGTAATGTTCAATGGTAATTTGACGACTAGTGCCGTACTGCTGTGTAGAAGCTAAATTGTTTGCCGAAGAGGTTTTTGCTGGTAATTGATGGTCAATTGGGCTTTTTGTTTCCAATTAAATGAGTGGCGAACTCATAGCAAAGTCGTGGTAAACCAAAATATCTTCCTAATGTTACTTCCTGTTATACACAGAACATTTTTGAGCTCCGCTGCAACATGTTTCTGTACAATTTCTTTTAACGGTTTTTACTTATATTGCAGTGATTTTTAGGTCGATGATTTTTTCGTTGCCTCTCTCTCCTTTACAGGGGCCCAAGGCCTGCCGTTGAGATTTTGTAAACATTTTTGTGAAAAATTGAAACAGTTTATGTGCATTATAAAAAAAATCTGCACAAAATGCGAAACTGAATATTGCTTTCAAAAAGTGGAAACCAGCTAACAGACAGCATGAATATACACACGAGTCTAAAATTGTGGGTAGTAAATAAAATCAAAACTTTCACACAAAACGAGTCACATGCATTTTTGTGAGCATTTTTCCCAGTTTTTCTTTGTAGCATGCAATTTTAACCAACTTATGAAAGCGAAAACATAGGTTTCTGTTTATTTATGAGCAACAATGTCTTCTCTTAGCAAATAAGAACGCTTCATCAGCCATCACACGACCTCGCATCTACTATCGCACTATAGCACGGAGTAAAAATCCTAAATAATCGACATCCATTCCCACACACCGAAAAGGAGGCAAACGCTGGTTAAACTCCCAAAGTAAACTTGCAGACTAAACTTCATGATAAATTTTGCTGATTAAATTCCAGCACTAAAAACAGGCAATCGAGATCAGAAATTAACCTTAGACGAGTGTTCTTCACTCCTAGTTTGTGCGGCTACCTCTTACTAATTTTACTAGTCATTAATTTCTACGTAAATCATCTCGTAACAGTCATATTTCCAGTATATTTACAAACGAACAGACTTGAGTAGGCCTGCGTTGTTTCACTCATGGTACTAACCAAATGTTATAAAAAACTTGATAAAGAACTGCCATATTTTTTGCCTACGAATGGTTTGGCAATGCTCCACCAAAGGCCATGAAGACTTGTTTCAAAGCAATTTTACTAATGATAGCACGATGCGGTTGGAAGGATTTGTGACAGTTCACGAGAAAAATTCACTAGGCTAAACTTGACGGCAACTTGCAGTTAATATTCGCTATCGGCGCGAACGTCGATGCGATGCCTTAGTGGCAACAATCTTATGATTGTTGGGACATTTTTAATATCTTCGTAAAAGCTCCAGTTTTCCTGAAAAACGGAGTTCGACTGATTGGATATTTTCCGATAGCTACATCCAGGAGCGAAACGAGGTCAGACGGCGCCCGGGGCAAGACCAAGTTTGGCGCCCCCATGTTCGAACTTGAGGTCTTTCGGAAGCAAATCTATGGTACTGAAGAAAGTACTTGCGATATTGTTGGGAATTTTCGGAGCTCCCCGCAGTGATTTGATTCGGCGCCCAGGGAATTGTGCCCACCTCACCCCCTTCGTTACGCCCCTGGCTACATCAGTGTTGGTTGCTTTCAACCAATATCAATACAATACGGTAGAACTAATGAACGCATACTATATGAAAAAAGTCCAAAAACCCGCGTGCTGATGTATACAGGCTGGCAAATGTTATTGCTTGATGTGCTTTTTATGACGTTCATCATACAGTACAATGAATGGGTTAACCAACCTAACAAACTAATCATTGCGACAATTTCTCTACTCTTGTATCTATTTTTGAACGTTAAACTCAGCACAATACCTGCACATTCATAATTTTCGTGAGAACCGCAATGCTTGACACCCAACCAGTGACAATTTCAATGGTCTTGGATAGTTGGTGCAGTGAAGCGTTACACACAGCATTGTTAGTTCCATTGTTACATGACCGATCCGACATGCATTTTATATTATTATAACCTTTGTTACGAACATGCAGTCGAAAGTTCATCAAATGCTTTGATTCCAAAGTAACAAACATTATTTTTTATAATCAATTCAAAATTTTAGTTTGTTTCAACCTGCAGAATTCACCCCCCTGGAAGTTAGAATCGCTACCCAAATCTCATAAACCCCAAAATCGCCCTACAACGCATACATTTGCCCCCTGGTAGGGGTATTTCGCCCAAGTTGACGACCACTGCCTTAGACAAATGATTGCATAAAGTCTTCACACACTTTTGTGAATTTTTTTGAAATGAAGTAACCTTCAAAAATGCAAGTCAAACGTCTCACTCTAAGAGGTATTAGAAATAATGTCAGCTTTGCTTACTTTCTATGCAAACATCAAAGCGTATGCATTTATCAAAACGCCGCCAACTTATTTCCAGGAAGTTCTGTTAATAGATTACGTGGCAACTGCGGCTCCTCGCATTTCTAAGCTCCTCTCATATTTCTTCCGTCTCACGAATGCGTAACCACATTTCAGAGGCACTTTACGCGCGTCTCTTCAAGTTATAAAAAGAGAGATGAAACGTCTCTTCAAGTTATAAAAAGAGAGATGAAACGTCTCTTCAAGTTATAAAAAGAGAGATGAAACGTCTCTTCAAGTTATAAAAAGAGAGATGAAACGTCTCTTCAAGTTATAAAAAGAGA
>Ga0210059_1016326_pt1 | contig 10729 bp, 4 predicted proteins | sample Ectturendosymbi2_FD_188042 | JGI IMG/M metagenome (GOLD analysis project Ga0210059, IMG submission 188042) | Ecteinascidia turbinata endosymbiont from Florida, USA - Sample 2 (SPAdes) (version 2) | ecosystem: Host-associated > Tunicates > Ascidians > Unclassified | place: Key West, Florida... | reverse complement strand
CTAAGCTAATGCTAAGCTAATGCTAAGCTAATGCTAAGCTAATGCTAAGCTAATGCTAAGCTAATGCTAAGCTAATGCTAAGCTAATGCTAAGCTAATGCTAAGCTAATGCTGAGCTAATGCTATCTTAACGCCAGCCTAATGCTAACCTATTACTAACACCTAAACCTAACCACTAAACTGAAAGTTTGGAAAGATTTGAAAAAAGTAAAGAAAAACTGGTCCCATGTATTGAAACATGTAACTAGTCACTACTAAGAAAACATAAGTCGCCAAGGTGAGATGCGAACTGAAAACCATTGGCATAGCAAACCTGAAACATATCCATTACGCTACCAGGATGCTATCGCTTGAGTGACAAACTGACTGCTATATTCGAACTGTGTCATTAGAGGCAGTGTGATCCAAGAAGTTTTGAAATAAGAAGGGTGGTTGGTTCTGAAGCCATTTCTTCAAAATAATGGACTTCGTCTTAGACCCAGGTCTGTAACCAGCTTGGAATACTAGGTGGGATGAAGAGTTTTCTACGAGGAGCCCAAATTTTTTAAACTATCATACAACGTTCAATAGTTTTAAAATATGTTCAACACATTTTTCCAGAGGGCAAAAAATTTTCCATGGAGGCCTCCCTCCTGTGCTCCCGTAGTTACGGGCCTGCTTAGACCTCAATTATTTTTCTTTTTCTAACCCTAACTTGACACACTTACATGAACCCCAAACCCTAACCCCTAATCAGTTTTTTCAGCATATTTGGTATGTAGAATATTACTCTGTACATGCGCACATGGTGTGAAGTCCGAAATTTCATTTTACACCAGAGCTCTGGGTTAAACTTGATTGTGTGGCTACTGATGAAGCCTGGAGTAGTCTTCCGTTTCATTGTTTAATTTTTTAAAATTATTTTTAAGTTCAGTATTAAATGGTTTTATGAAAAATATTTCTTTTAAAGCTTCATGAAAAAAGTTGCTTTTGCACGTTTTTTAATTGAAAATCTACTTCAAACTGGTATTTTGCATAGTATACCATTGTCTAACCACATGCTACAGCTCACTCATATCTTAACGTTGCTGGCCTATTTTCGTTGTGTATTTTTGATAAGTTTCAATGAATCATTACCAAAAGATTTTGTGCTTATTATATTGGAAGTGACTACAGATCTGCCTCGCATGATGCAGTTCAAATAAAACACTGAGTTTGTCACTCAAGCAGCACCGTCCCAGCATAGCAGTGGTATTTATGTCTGCTGTGCCAATGGTTTTCGGTTTGGCTGTCACCTTGGTGACTTTCGTTTATGTAGTAGTGGTTGCATGATTCAATTCATAGGACAAGTTTTTCTTTACTTATTTCCAAAGTTTCTAAACTTTTCTTTTCAGATTTCCAGTTTAGGTTTAGGGGTTAGGTTTAGGGATTAGGTTTAAGGTAGTGGTTCCCAACCACAGCACCTTAGGGTGCTATTTACGATGCTCAGGTCTGAGCAACCCATCCACCGAGAGAGACCGGTTGCGACCCAGCACCCCCCTGCGTAACTGTGTTGATCATCTAGCAGCTCCTTCCCACATATATGCACCACCACGAGTTGAAACTGGACAGTAACAAAGCTAATTTAACTGCTGAGGGGCATCGACTCGACAACCTTCCGGTTCCTTCAATGCCCTGGCGTCCTTGCACTGATTTGTGTTTTTTCTAGCTGAATATTAATTGTCGCCAAATAAAATCAACTCAACTCAAATGCAGTTAAAAACGTAATTTTTCGTTCCTTTTGTACGCCCATGTAGGCATCTCAATTATGGTGTAATTTCAGGAAGTCATGCATGCAGAGGTTGCGGGTGGCATATAATTTGGTTGTAGAGCACTATACAACCTGCCCTGGAGAGCGAGTGTTAGTAGTCACCTGGTTCAATGTAACATTCCCACCTTTGAGGCTCTGCTGCGAAAATACAAGTACCTGTTTCTCGAAAGATGCAGAAAATCTAACAACATATGATTACGTGCTTTGATGCAGTCAGATTGTTTGTACTCGTCACTATTCTTTGAACACTATAATCGCATTTTACTCTGTGGATGAGTTATCGAACTTTGCAGTATCCGTTTGATCGATGGCGTGTCAAGCCACAATGCTTTCGCATTTTACCTAGACTCGACCAATTTAGGAATTGGCCCCCTACTCCGCAGTAGTGCTGTAAAAAGTGTTACGTGTTAGCTAGCAATAGTGTTAAGAATGTGCCTGTAACCCTATGGTTCTGTCTTCAATACAGTTGAAAAAGTGTCTGTAACCCTGTGATTCCGTCGGCTTCAATGCCTTGTACTACGTTCTGTTTTGTCTGTTTTTATCAACATGAGTTCTGCAGAGTGTGTGTGTTCATACTATGGACTTCGTGTCTGCTGATAAACAAATAAATTACATTTACAAAACTCATGTGCTGAATTGTCAATTTATTGCAACAATTAGAATTCTGCCTAGTTAGTCTGGCTTTATCTGCTTACTGAAAAACGTTTACATAGAAGTATGGTTTTCTGAGTGGAAAAATGTATGGAGCGTGACGGTGTTTGCAGAGCGTGATAAGTAAATCGAATTATTTCTTATCGTGTGACATGGTGTCAAAAAAAAAAAAAAAATCGTGCGTGCGCTTGCCACGGATTCCAGACAAAACTGAGTACAAAACATAATACATTGCGGAAAGAAAACTTTCAGTAACTGATGTGCTAGTAACTTCAAAAAAAAAAAAATGCCTGTGATACAGCAGCCGGGCATTGGCATTGCGGTAGCTAGAACAGAACCTGCCAGTCTTCTACATTCTTATCTTCAGCAGCCTGGACTGAATTCACAATCCAATTTAACTAAGAGAAAAGAGGAGCCACGACATCAATCAATCTAACTACTAGATGTCAGCAAATTTTAATTGAATAAAAGCTATTTATCCAGCTCCAATAAAAGCTTAAAATTTTGCTCTTGTTCCAGGTCCAGTGGTTAATCATAATCTTGGCTCCAGGCAAAAATTGTGAACTCTTGCCAGAGTCCATTCCAGTTCTGTGATAATGTCTGGTGAGCGGCATTTGGAAACTTAGTGTGATGTACTAAGTTCGTTTTTTGGCTTGCATACCAATTTGTGATATTCAAGCTAAATGCAACTGCCATTGCTACAATTTTTTATTGTAAAAAATAGTGAAATATGTATCACTAAAATTCTTTATTTGAATAAACCTAAGCTAACGTAACCCTAATCTAACACTAATAACCCTATGAATGAGTCTAACATGCAGATGTTTACTATATCTCATTCATTAGAGCCCAAGCTGCCCTCTGCAATTAAGGATTTAAAAAAATATAATTCATATCAGATTGAATGTTTTTTGAAGAAATGGATTTGCATATAGAACATTGGATTTGAATTCCAATCCAATGGAAAGTTCCTGCTCTAAAATAATTTCAAATGAACGATAAATTGTCCAGTAACTCGGGTTAAGTAATATGAATGACTCTGTTGTACAGATACAAGACTAACTGGCATTATCATTGGTCTGTGACATGCATTATGCAACAATGTACAAGTTCTTATTAAAACTTCTCATTCATTGTTACATAACCAACGCCAGAGAGCAATGATAGTCCCAGCCAGAATGAAAGCAAATGAAAATTTCTGTGCCGGAAGCCTTGAAAGGTTGTCATTCAGTGTCAGTCAGTGCAAATCGCCTGGTGAGAACAAGTGATGCTATTCACCTGGATTCCTCCCTGGATACTGTTGCGATCAGAAATTCCGAGCGGCATATGTGCAAAGGTTCGCACTGTGGCAGCAAGCAACAATAGAGTTCATATGCCATGATCACTCTCCGCGTACGCTAGTCGTTACGTTCAATGGTTCACAAGTTAATATCGGCAGAGCTTCCATGCCACAATCACTCTTTTATTGCTTGTTCGCGCCACGTATATGTATGGTGTTGTTCTTCACGCACATCCTGTTCGTGGTGAATCACATAATCAACGCAACACCACTAGAGAGGTTGCATCAATACTTTGCTGTGGGTCACAAAAATAGGTTTCAACAGTTGAGAAAGTAAAAAAACTTAAAACATTGCAAACTTTTAGGCATTGTGTTTAAGGGAAACTCATATTAAATTGCAGTGTGAAAATTCATTGTATAACATTGTTTTTTTCCATTCTGCTTTGTTATGTCGTATCACATATCCACTAGCAATATCCATGCTTTTCATTGTACCCTTCGCAAACTGCTGCAGAGCAAAAATCATATTCTTGGTTGCAAAAGGGTTGTGACAATTATTGTCAGAATTTTATTCTAGATGGGATTATACCTTCTTTGTCGCTTTCAATGCTACAAAAAACTTGTTCATTTCAGAACTGACTATTATCATGATAAAACAGCAGTTGTGAACCAGAATATACTAGTGTACACATTTTTTGATGATCTTGCGATCTGTAAATCCAACAACAGTTATTGGCCATTTCCATCATATTTTAGCCATTACCATCAAATGTTACTGTAAGATGCTCAATGGTATGGTAATGGTACAACATGGTCAGCATGTATTTTTCATATCTTTGAATTTTGATCACTTGAATGAAACTATTTTATGTTTGAACCAATAAGTCGGCTCAGCAATTGCATGATTTTTGTAAGTATATATTTGTTTGAAAGAAAACATTTAAATTTTAAGGTAAGATATTTATATCATTAATTTGAAAAAATCTTTTTATTAGGATATAATTATAATAATAGTGGTTCCTAACCCCCGGGCTGTGGACTGGTACTGAGCAGCGGAATTACAAAATGTATATAATATATATACTCATGGTGTTGACACCACTTCCTTTCTGGGTAACGTGATTGGTTGACTCTTCCCATGGAAACATTGTTGCATGCATAGAGTGAGAGTTGGAGGTGGAACCATCAGCTGTCATGATGGTTCATATTCATTTCAGCTATTGAAAAATAGTAACCATCATAGAATATGTGTGGGCCATGTTAAAATTGTGAATTGTTGACTGGTCTATGGTTGTGAAATGGTTGCGGCCACTGGGATATAGCTTATTACTTACTGAAATGATTTTCTTGCAGTTTTAAGTTAAATTGTTTCATACAATATGTATATACATATGAGACATGCGTGACTGGTGAAAGCTGAGAACCCTGATGCAGTTTGTTGCAAGTATAATTTGTTACCCTTGTCAGTCTGCAGTATACAAAGTTGCCACTATAATTTTGTGAGCAATGTTGCATATATATTTTGACCTAGATGCCATAATCTACTGACCAGCTAGTCTTGGATTATGTGGCAGTTGGGTTATTGGTTAGATATTATGCATTTTATGAGCATTTTCATGCATGACAACTAGGTGATTGACTATGTGTGACATCAGGCAAGATCAGTTTTCAGTGTGACACAGCTGTTATGTGAATTGTGGTGACTACATGTGGTCATGGGCTGTTTAGAACCTTGGGAATTTGGGTATTGGGGATTTCCCTAAGATGAACAAAATATAGACAAAAAGTAGTGTATAGAGTGTTGAACATGCTGAGTGGAAGAGTGATTGGTATTTGTTTTAGTCAAGACCACTGTTTTGCAGAAAACCTTGCCTTGGTGAGTCTTTCTTTCTTACCATGCTACTTTTCCTGTTGAGATAATTTGAAATAACTAGTTCAAGAAGCCACATAATTATTTTTCAAGGGTGACAACAACATGGCGTGAAAGTGTTAAAAATCACATGAATGTGCTTGCCATGAAATCCAGTCTGGTTGATTTGAAGAATGTCTAAAATAGTAAATTAAACTTGGACTATGGTTTCCTTCACCTGTTGTAATTACTTTTTTTTAGTGTTACAGATTCCTGATCTGGTTTACTTAAACTAAAGCATTCTAATTTTATTTGCACATTTTTCATGCTAGGTTCTTAGTTGATGAATGTGTATTTTGCATAATGCTTGTGATAGCAACATGAATACAACCTTTTCAAGTCGCTTGAGACAACGTGAAATAAACCAACTAAGCTCAAAGCAATTTGTACATTGCTGCTACATAGATGCTGCATTACTGCAACGGTTGCAGTTGGAACATGAGCTTGAGGGACACACAGGATGTGTTAATTGTTTGGATTGGAATGAAACTGGTCATTTCCTGGCAAGTGGTTCTGATGACACAAATGTCATGTTGTGGGATCCATTGTCATACAAGTGCATTAAAACTGTTCAAACTGGACATCATGGAAATATATTTTCTGTGAAATTTTTTCCCAAGACAAATGATAAGGTCATAGCTACTGGGGCTGCTGATTCACATGTGTTCATCCATGATATTTGTTATGATGAAAAAATTCATGGATTTCCATGTAATTCTCGAGTGAAAAGGTTGGTTGCTAGTAGTGGAGTTCCACATAACTTGTGGTCTTCATCTGAAGATGGAATGGTTCGTGAATTTGATATACGAGAACCAACAAAGTCTTGCACTCGCACCATAATCAATCTTACTACTATGTGTGGTCCAAATGCTGAATGTAAATGCATGGCAATAAACCCATTGCATCCCCATCTTTTAGCTGTTGGAGCTAATGATGCATATGTGAGATTGTATGATAGGCGAATGATTAAGGTGAGCAGAACACAGCCTCAAAATGGACAGAAAAGAAAAGATACGCAATCTGCATGCCTTGGTTGTGTGTCATATTTCATTCCTGGTCATTTGCATTACAAGCAAAAAGAGTACCGTCGTCGACTTCGATACCTTTGCTCAACATATATGGCATTTAGTCCTCAGGGCAATGAACTGTTGGTTAATGTTGGTGGCGAACAATTGTATTTGTTTGACCTGTATGCCAATCAAAAAGCATTGTTTCAACCAACCCTAGAAAAGTGTTGTAAGTCAAAAAAGTCTGGTGCAAACGGTGCACTTAAATCATCATCATCTAATGATGGTACAGTTTGTCAGTTGTCGAGAAGTGCTTTGACTAGCTCATTTTCATTTTTTTCTGAGGTAAACACAAAGCAGGTGCCTCAACATAAAAAGTTACCTCATGCTGCTGAACAGTTAAAGGAGAAAGCCAATGAATTGTTTGGCCAGCAGAATTTCACCCCAGCAATCATGATGTACAATGCTGCTTTAAACTTAGCTCCCACATCTTCTGTTCTTTTTGGTAATCGAGCTGCTGCTTTCATCAAAAGAGCATGGGATGGAGATTTGTATGCAGCATTGCGAGATTGCTACAGTGCTTTGGCATTTAATCCTGACCATGTAAAAGCTCATTTCCGACTTGTACGTTGCTTGTTTGAGCTGAAATGGTTAAAGGAAGCACACAGCAATTTAATTGAATTCAAATCCAAATACCCTGATTATGCAAAAACCAAAGCCTACTGTGCATTAGAGAAAGATGTAAAAAATGCTAGTAAAAGTTCAAAAAAACATGAGAGAGATTTTGATGAGGAAGATTTAATGACAGAAAGTGAAGCAAAACTTCGAAGTGAAGCTTGTGATTATTTACAAAGATACTGTGGCCATTGCAACACTACCACTGACATAAAGGAAGCCAATTTTCTGGGAAGCAATGGACAATATATAGTTGCTGGTTCAGATGATGGTTCTTTTTTTGTATGGGAAAAACAAACTTCTAATCTTGTCAGAGTTATGCGTGCAGATGACTCTATTGTAAACTGTTTGCAACCACATCCACATATGTGCATGCTTGCAACAAGTGGTATTGACCCATTGGTTAGACTATGGAGTCCTTTACCTGGCATGATATCTGATGATCGCACTGTGTTAGAAACTGAAAAAGTTGCAGCAGCAAACCAAAGACGCATGAACACAGACCCTCTTGAAACAATGCTGCTGTCTATGGGTATGCATGCGAGAGTAGAAGATGAAGAAGGGGAAGTTGTGCCATGCAGGACAAGCTAAATCTCAAATATGCTGCATTTCATCCAGATATTGACTAAAAAGTATGTGAAACATAAGTATTATGTTGTGAGTGGTGTATTTGAAAGATTTCTGTCATATTGTAAAATGTAGTGCTTAGTCTCTTTGGTTTAGGTTACAGAAAATGAGCTTGTGACAAGAAATATATGTAAAATATGCTTTACTTCAGTCTTATTGCAGACTAAAGTGAAGCATATTTTATGTAAATCGTTTGATTTAAGTAACTGATTTAAGACACCTGAGGTAAAATAAATTACCAGTCTGAAACAATAGGTGATTGAACTATTTAAAGATTTGATTCATCATGTATAAGATTCAAAGCAGCTGCTTTTGTGCCAAGAACATAGATGCTTGTATTTTCAAATAATGGAATATTTCACACTACCAAATTTTTTGGACCATAAGGCACACTTACTATCATACTTTTAAATCAGCCTAACATCAAGCAGTTTTCATGTGTTTAGCAATGGCATAATTCCTCAGCTGATTGTGCTAAAGAAATACTACCATCTAGCAGTTTGGGCCCAGGGCCAGATGAAGTGGGCCAAAAAGGCCTAAAACTACACCACTTATTGACATCACTCACAAAAAATCCGAAACCCAAAACCAAAAAAAAATTTTTTCATTGTAGACTTGAAGACTTGCCAAGTCTTGAGGGTTTGAACAGCTCTCCAGCGCAATTGGCAGAGGAGCTATGGACTTGCAAACAGCTTGATTTACAACAATTACAGGCACTAGCTTTGCTGCAGGCTGTTTGAGGAATCTCATGTCTGGTTCTGCTCCCATCTTCTTGCAATTATTCAGGCTTGCACTGATCATCCAGCAATAATAGTAGAGTCACAGCAGTGACCGACACCAAGCAAATCAATCACAATTTATTGCGTCTAGGAAAAAAGCAATAAATTGCAATTGGTTTGCTTGGTGTAGGTCACTGCTATGACTTTACTATTATTGCTGTAGCCTGATTTACGTGCAAACAGCTTGGTTTAGACTGGCCTCAAAGATGTAAAAATACTTTAATTTTCTGCAAAAATCAAAAGTGCGCCTTATAATGCGGTGTGCCTAATGTACAAATCTGGTTGTGCTTTCTCATTTAGAACCAATTGTATATGGTAAACGGTGATATTTATTTAATTGCTAGTAATGATTTTTTTGTAAACAGACCAACGTGGTCTGTAATGATCCAACAAGTTCAAAGAGTAGCTAGCACATACCACAGAACGTATTGCTCTGCGAGGCCCCTGACTACATTGGCGCATACCAAATCAAACACATGCACAACTTTTATTTTATTCTATTCATGTCTAACAGATTAGGCATGTGTGACAGATTAAACTCCCACGTATGAAGTGACAGATTGAACTCCCAGTGGTGACCCCAACACTTGGGAGTTGTTTTGAAAGAGTTGAATACAGTTTGACTGATCTAAGTTTCGCTTCATTTAATGCACTTATAATCTGGTGTGCCTTGTGTATGAAAAAATAACAGCTAGCATTGAATTTTTTATTCTGCACCTTATGGTCTGAAAAATGCAGTAAATGTATTGCACTGTTTTTTATTCTAAAAATTAGGATTGAACTGCAAGTTTTCGTGTTGTTGGAGATAATTGCTCACATTAGTCCCAAACTTTGAACTAAAGAATTAATGTGCAAATTTGGACTAATGTCACAATATAGTCAAAGTAGCAGCAAATTTGAATGCCGCAAGTGGCCTCGTGTTCTCTGACTAGATCATCTTACCAGTGACTAATACAGTGGATTGTTGGTGCCGTTTACGTGAAATAATTCTTACATATGGGAAAAAAGCTTTCTGTTGTAACATCTGTATGACCATCTATTATCAGAATTGGAGTACTGTCTAAATTGTTTATGGTGAGAAAAAGTCTCTAACAAAAAGTTACGTTTGTTGAATTCTAAAGAGAAGGTATAACAATTTGGAGTAAAGCTTTGGCAAGTGGAGTTCTGTGGTCAAATGTGGCAGGTCATGTAATTTACTGTTTCAAGGTTAATTAAACATCACTTTCTATCTTGGAGAATAAAAATAAATAGGTAAATTGAATGTCTTAACTTTTGAGAGAAATATCATTTTTGTGATAAGTTTGTCTTCACTTAAAAGCACTAGTGTTTCTGTATGCTTTCGAAGAATCAGTCGACTGCCATCTGCTTTCGTCTTTTTGCAATGATTCAAACTTGCACATATCTCTATTCAAGTATGTACTTTCCACGATGGGTGTAAACAAGGAATCGATCAGCAAATTTTTAATAGGAAATCGATTTCACGTAAAATTACGCATCCTCAGTCCTGAAAATTGCAAGCAAAGCTTACAGGTGAAAAGTTGAAATGCTGAAGTAACAGCAGAGAAAAAACAAATTCAAGACTACAATTAAAATTTCATAATACAAGCTCATAAATCATAACATCTTAACAAACTGACTGACGTCAAGAATACTAGTTGCGACAAAAAAAACTGACTCATGAAATAAGTGATCACTCAAAAATTAAAAAGACAGATGTGAAAGCACTTTACCCAAGCTTGTGTAGAGACACTGTGACAAAACCTCGCTTGCACTGCCGAGAAAACAGGCGAAGTTGAATTTCTTGACGTCAATCATTGCGTAACCATTGAAGATGATTTTGGTTTTGTCACTAAAGATTTTGTAAAACCCACAGTGGAGGGAAGGCAATTCATAAATGGGAATTCTCACCACCCGCAAACAACATTCAAGTCAATCTGTTTGGAGAAGCTATTAGATTGAGGCGCCTCAACCAAAGAAAAGATGATTACCTCAACAGCTTAAACCGACTCAAAGA
>Ga0210059_1016325_pt1 | contig 10730 bp, 5 predicted proteins | sample Ectturendosymbi2_FD_188042 | JGI IMG/M metagenome (GOLD analysis project Ga0210059, IMG submission 188042) | Ecteinascidia turbinata endosymbiont from Florida, USA - Sample 2 (SPAdes) (version 2) | ecosystem: Host-associated > Tunicates > Ascidians > Unclassified | place: Key West, Florida... | reverse complement strand
GTTGCGTTGATTGTGTGATTCACCACGAACGGGATGTGCGCGAAGAATAACACCATTATATACGTAAGGCGAGCAAGCAATAGTAAGAGAGATTGCGACGCAAGATCTCTATTGTTGCTTGCTGCCACGGTGCGTGCGCATATGCCGCTCGGGATTTCCGATCGCAACAATATGACACTTCACTGTAACAGTGTTAAGTAATTAAATCAATCCACTTGGTTTATGTGCACCAATAAATGAGAACACAAAGTTTGGTTCTAGTAGCTGAGTAACACACATTTCTTAAGGCGGCTTCACACAGAATCCGGTTGCGGCTTACGAACCGGCTTATGGCCAACGTCAGACTTTCCACATGCGGCAAGAATCCCATCACCGACAACCACGGCAATCCGGCTTACATAAAACAATTTTAAACAATTTTAAGTAAGCTGGAAGCCGGTTGAAAACAATTTTAAGTAAGCTGGAAGCCGGTTGAAACCGGGAAAATTCACCGGGATGCGGCTAACGGAGCTGATGTGAAGACTGCTGTTGGCCATAAGTCGGATCATAAGCCGTGACCGGATTCTGTGTGAAGCTGTCTTTATACTCTGCCAAAAAGGTGCCAAACACATTTTTCTTATTGCCGGAGGAATTTTTGGGCCAGATTTCTACTGCGCTATATTTTATCATATTAGCACCTGAGTTTGAATGTGCTTTTGGTAAAACAAATTGTCGAGTTTTAATTTGTCTTGTATTATACGGATGAACATCTATAATGAGTTCAAAATAATTGTTAAACATAGCAGGTAACTGAGACTTAGTATATTTGTACATGAATTTGCTCACTTCAAGATTCTATATATCTTTTAGTTGGAGAATTTTTTGCATTTTGTAAATGGTGTGATGATTGGCTGCGTGAGCCCTCAGGGTCTGCGCTTTGATTGGATGCGTGCCGTTTATTTGTACAACTTACTAACCAACGTATGATGCTGCGTTCAGTGTAGTACGCCATGTTGCATGTTTTGCGTCTCGTGTCTTAACTGTACTTTTTCTGTTTAGAATCTAACTAGTGTTGCTAAAGGAATAAAGCCTTTGCTAATGTGTACTCGCTGTCTGTCTGAGGCATCACAAATGGCAGTAACTTTGTTAGTCAAAAATTCAATTGGATTTAAGCATCTCATGGCGCGGTTTAAAACAACCGATATTGGCTGTACATGACATGAAGCTGCTCTTTCCCAGGCAACAATCCCATACAGTGCTCGTGAGTTTATCAAGCTGTGATACAACATACGTAATACTTGGTTATTTACATAATGTTTCACTTTATACATTACATCAACATATTCGGATATAGTACAACACAAATGTTCACAAAGAACCTACATCCGCAAACAACGACCACAAAACACCGTTGAATACTAGAATGTTGATGGGAGCATACAATGGCACAGTCGCCCTGGCATCGGCATCACAATGACAAGCCCCCCTGTTGAAAACTTTCTGGCGACGATTCTGCCCCCACCATGCCTCCATTCTCCGACGTCCCTGTGCATATTATTCTACACCCACTCTATTTAATCGTTGTTGTATTGTGTGTCACTGTGATGAACATAAATTAGCAGCGGTATCCTAAGACAGAGCAGTTCATAACCGAAAAAATGTCGTTCCAAACCACAGGGGGCCAGTGTCACTTTTTCAGATTCCAACTCCCCTCATGTTCATAAATTTTTTAATCCGGGTCCGGCTTTTTCAATTTGAGAATCATGATTGTGTTCAGACTCCGGCTACAATCATCGATCCAACCGAAATTTTCCCATGCTTTTACTTAAGAAATGACCACACAGACTCCCGCTACTGCCGAAATTGAAGAATGACTCCGGATCCGGTTTTTCACTAATTTTTGACTCTGGACCGGACCCGGATCCGAGAAAAAAACGCAGAATCCCGCCGGAGTCGACTGCGGCACTCCGGTGTCAAGCGAAATTTCTGACCTCTGCGAAATTTCTGACTTATTACTGCTTGTCAGTTATTTTGCTTCTCACTGCACAGGAATAAAGTTTGTGGCTTACTTTTTTGATGTGTGTTAAAAATGTTAAAACTTTTTTGCTAGATGTCAGATACCCACAACAAGCTACAGCACGGGATAGCCATATAAGCACTGAAAAATATTGGTAATGGTAATGTTTTGTTGTTTCATATGACTCAGCCAACAAGCGGAAGCACCATAAAAGCCATCGCATGCAGTAACAGTAAACCAACCATTAGCGAACATTTAGAGCAAATGAAAACATAATGGCACAATAGCTGATCAGTATAAACAAAGACGGGCGCTGTTGTGTCATATAAGATTGGCGAAAGACCGTGGCGGTTAGTAGTCAACCAACCCCGTTTATCACTTTTTGACAAGTGATGAGAAAAAAACAGTTGGGGATCGAATAGGCATAATGAAAAGAAAAACAAAAACGAATGAACTCAGAACATGGTGAAAAAAATGTACAGGTGAAAGCGCATGCCTGTTAGTATGTGCATAGGCTAGATGAGTGGATCGAATTAGTGAAGGAATTTGGTGTGGTTAGAGTATTATCAGCAATACAAAGAAATTAAAAATTTGAATTAAAAAAGTAAAAAAGTTACAAAAACTAATTAATGAGCGAGGTACAAAAGAAAACAAAACAAAACAGAAAAAAACAAATAATGTACTTCATGCCAAAAAGCATAGAATATGCACACAGAAAATGCTAAAAAGTAAATACACACAAAAAATAATACAGAGTTACAGAATACTAGAATACACACAGTATTTTGTTCTGGACAGGTGAAGTGTTGCTAAAGGTCGTAATTGGGAATTTTTTTCATGTAGGAGGTGTTTTTAAGTTTCCATTTAAAGGTAAAGGTGGTTGAAACTTTAATGTCATCTCTTGTGTTGACGACCATACTTTTGGGTCATTAAATTTAAGAGAACATTTTTCTGAGAAGGAGTTAACTCTAGATAAAAACAGGTTTTCAGAGGTTGCTAGTCTTGTGGAGTGATAATGAATTGAGCTGAGTGGAATAGAGTATTCATCAAAATGATTTGGAAGCGGTTTGTTATGATAAGAGTGCATGAATTTGCCTACTGAAAAGTTATATAGTTTGGGAAGGCATAAGATGTTTAAGTGCTGGAAATGTTCTTCTTGTGATCTCATGTTAGTTAGATTTATTATTTGTAACTTAATCTTAGACCTCAATTATTTTTCTTTTTCTTACCCTAACCAATGACCTTGTTATTATGTCATTCTCATTGCCCTGACAAAAGCCTATCCCGAGACACTTACCTAAACATTAAACCCAGAGCCCTAATCATCAGTTTTCTGAACCAATTTGATTTGTAGAATATCACTCAGTGCATGTGCACATGACGTGAAGTAAGAAATTTTGCAAGTCGGAAATTTCGCTTGACACTGGATCCGTGGCCACATCTATCCCAAACCTAAGAAACTCCCTTGGTCCCTTCGCTGCATTGAGAATGACATTTTGTGTTACGCATGACAGACTTCTCAATTTAAATGGCAACACTTCACTCTATATTTTGGATAAATTGGCCTTAGTAGCACTTTGTTAAGTACTGGTTGGCTGGCAATAGAAACATTTCGCTTACATGAAACTTTAACGTAAAAATCTGATGTTCAAAAAGGCAGAAATCTGATGCTAACAATACTGACCCCAGTGGCAATGTAGACTACTGTAGGCCTACCTAACTGCCTGGGTCACATTGTAGAAGCTAAAATCTTCAAAATCTCACTGTCATCAGCAAGTTCCAAGTAGATACATCACATGGTTCTTAACTGGGATGTGGTGCCAGGAAACAGTCATACCACATTTAATTGCTGTTTCCATTAAGTTAGTTAAATGCAAGTGTGTACTACGTAATTTATAAGCAGAGGCAGTGCAGCAGGCTTGGCAAAAACGTACTAGACGTTGAAGGTTAACACTAGCAAACCTAACCCTAATCGTAACCTGAACCCTGGCACTAATCCAATGTTAAACCTAACCTCAAACCCGAAATCTAACCTCAAATGTAAACTTGGAAGCTTTTGATGAAAGTAAAGAAAAAGAAAGTGGTCCCATAAATTGAAATGTGTAACCACTACTATCGAATGAAGGCAGTAGCTACAGAACCACCCATGGATCTTTAAATTTAAACCTTATGTGATCACCTGTAACGTGACAGTAATGCACGAGGAGAATGCAATGGGCTTGGTAGAAACATAGCACACAAAAGGTAAACCTAACCTTAACCCTAAATGTAGTCCTAACGCTAAAAAAGAGAAAAAAAAGATTATTGAAACAAAACGTTTTTTCATCCTTTTAAACTGAAAATAGGATATGGTCGTTTATTTATGCACTGCCATTGTTGTTTTGTTCTGTATGTTTTAGCAGTTTCTCAGTTATCGTTTAGTAAATATGTAATGTAGCACACTATGGTGCTTTCTAAATGGTCATTAAAAATGCTAAGCTAACACTAACCCAATGCTAACTCTTAAAGCAAAAGTTCGGAAAGTTTTGAAAAAAGAACGAAAAAGTGGTCGCACGAATTGAAACCTGAAAGTAGTCACTGCTACGAAAATATAAGGCGCCAAGGTGAGAGGCAAACGAAACACATCGGCACAGCAGACGTGAGACACATCCGCTATGCTACCGGGAAGACTACACATAAATGACAAACTGACCGCTTTGTTCGAACCGCATCATGCGAAGCAGTTCAGTATGGTGGAATAAGTTCTGAAATAACAAGAAGATCCATGAGTCGTTCCGTAGCCACTTCCCAAGATGAAAGTCACCAAGATGATGGCCGAATAACAAACCATTGGCACAGCAGGCATAAACGCATCAGCTACGCAACCTTGACATTGTTGCTTGAGTGACAAACTCAGCATTTTATTCAAACCATGTCATGTGAACTTGTTCGGTAGCTACTTCCTAATGATAAAGAGTACATAAAGTAACATTGCACAAAACTGTTTCTTTAGACAATTTTTTGTGGCTTTACTTCATGCTTGCCATTTGTTGCAGGGAATGTTACTGTATTTTCATTTTCAAAAATGGGAAAATCTCTTTTTATGGTAAATTTTGATTTCTTACAAATATGCCTTTGTTTGTTTTCTATAGTGATATATAGCAAGTTAATTGAGATCCATTCTGCATGTCTAATTTTTTCCCCTGAGACCCTTTGGTCAATTGTCCCATAATATAGTGTTAAAACTCGCGGAAAAAACAGTATTCACAAGCTTACCTTTTCAGACATTTATGACCGAAATGACTTAATTTTTTAGTCTTTAAAAAAAATTGGGTCTATGACAAAAATGACCAAAGAAAGCAGCTGCAATCTGTATGCCAGTGTTCAAAATTTAAATGTTGACCGAGTAGAAAAGGTGCGCAAAAATGGTGCATCTTATGCATGGCAAGTAGCTTGCTGCATTTTAGTTCAAAGCATTCTTTTCTCATAAATTGAAGTCAACACAGTTTTTCTAGAAATTTTATGCTATTTTGTTGAACTTCTTACCAACATTTATTCAGCTCTGTTGAACAAATATGAAATAAACAATTGCTGCTGCTTCACTGTGACTTCTTAAAAATGGAAGAAAAAAACCCATCAGGTAATACTGTTAAATTTTCATTCATTGTTTATCAATTTTACTATAAGCAGTGTGCTTTCTTCTGCCCTTATAAAATGATTTGTGCAGCAAGTACTGAAGTATCACCAGCTTGTCATGCCTGCCTTTTTCAAAAATATACTTGGTGTCAATGCTCACTCACTAAAATTCATCATAATCAAAAATTTTTGGCTTTTTCAGTTGTTTCAACCATAGCTTGCCAAATGGTCATGTTAGAGAGTCATTGAGAACATCATAAAATATGCAGAACTCTGTGTATTTTCTGATAAACAAAAGCAGATAAATTGGGATTAAAATTTCGCCTCGTAGCAATGAAATCACAGGGACAGCACACACTGCCAGGAAAAATTTCAAATGCACAGGTTTGTTCCAATGCTTAGGGTTTTCTTTGCAATTTTCAAATTCAAAGGTTCTCCTTTTTATCATATTTTTCATTTGGAAAGCAATAAAAACTGTCTTGTTCTTTTGCCAATGTGTGCTACTTTACTCTTCATTTGCATATTCGTTCCATTTTTGTGTAAGATTGTAATGCCTCTTCATTCTGGTACTCTTCACCCTTCCTTATGCTGACCTCTCTTGTTGTACACAAGCATGCTTTTCAATGTTTTTTTTTATGTTGTGAGCAGATTATCTTAAGGAAAATGTTAAGCACCTGGTATGGACCTGTAAGGATCTGAAAAATTTCCTTATGGAAAAAAATTTATTAGACTATTTACAAAGGGTCCATTATGACCATTTCATAATTGATTGCAGTATCTGTTCAGATATTTCCCTTGATAATTTTGTCTGATTCTAGGCACCCAATTTTCAATTCAAGGGACCCAAACCGGGTCCAGTCCCTGTTAAAACAACTTATAAACCCTGGTTGTTAGACTTTGTTAATGAACTTCAATGTAATGTCCATATTATTGCATTTTGTCCATATGTTTTTACTCTTCATTTGAAACATCCTTAATTTACTATGACTTTTTGCTAAATAATATTGCCAACAACAGAGTTAGACTCAGTACTTGACACACATAGTCATTCGCCAACTTTTTGTGCCTCAGATATGTAGTTCAAAGCAGTCGGCAGTCTAAGTCCTCATGTTTTTCTCATTTTTATTTTTATTAACATGCAATTATACTCACTTAGCTGGTTTGCATTTTTTGTTGCATTATGTTACTGGGTGATTTGAGCTGCAAAAATGCATGAATAAGTCTACCTACTTGATGTTGTTTACTATATCTCAAAAAGACTTATTTTTGCCGATACCAAAATTTTTAGTTTTTCATTGCTGATAACTGATGCTGATACTAATATTTTCAAATTACTCGAACCACAATTAAAAGAAATTGCAATGCATATTAAATCACTTCACCAGAAAATGACCTTGCACTGTATGGGATAGGATAAGGAATTAGTGTCAATAAATCAGAGATTGAGAAACAACATGGGAATCTGAATACAATGAAAATCAATATTGTACATTTGTTTTCATGTGCAAATACGCCTGATATATATTATCAGAATTTTGCCAATATGACACACCAGCATCATAGTTGTTGCTATTTTGTTTAGTGTGTGTGGTATATTGTGCAAAGTTAGATGAACTCTTTATGAAGAGAGTTAAGAGTAATGCCAAATGGACCAATCTTCTGTGTTTTATGTTGGAGATAGTCCCATTTGTGTTGTATTTTTATTAAGTTGCTCGGTGTAATGAGTACCCAGTGTTATTGCATATCAACTTGAAGTCGATTTGTGTTTGTGTGTTAATGTTCTAATCAGCTGTCAATTATCTTGGATAACAGGTGAATCCAGTCGAAAGTTTGTTTCTCAGAACCACTGGACTCAGACCATGAACTTACTTCGGAGGTAGATTCTTCTCTGATTATTGCTAAAAACACTTTCAAATTGTTATCAGTCTTTTGCAGTTAATCTACTTGTTCGGTAGAGCTGTTACCTTATGGCTAATGGTTTTTACATATTTGCCTTGAATATATACCTGTAATTCAATTTTTATTTTATTACGTCTATAGTTATGAATGCATTTTCTATTTTGCGCCAAATCCTCCAGAAACATTTTAAACATTATTAGAACTTTCTACTGATTGGTGTCAACTAAATCTGTGGATTTTACTCAACGCTTCCTTTGCGTCTTTTTCAGCTCATCTCATGCTTTTGTAAGTGTCTCTGGAAAATCCATATATTTTTAGAAAAAAATCTATATATTTTTAGAAATAGATTTTGGTTGCTCAAATATTTCTGGAAAATCTATATATTTTTAGAAATAGATTTCGGTTGCTCAAAATATTTTTTGTAAAATACTGTGTGTTGTTGTCATGTGAGCACGTCTTGTGTTTCATAAATAATCCAGAAATATCCCTAAAACCACTTGTGGAATTGTGTTAGGCCTGCCCATCAAAGAATGTCGATTGTAGTGAAAAAAACATTGTACAGTATTGCAAATGTAATGACTGCATGGGTTTTTCATTTTTACTATGGCTTTTCAAATGCAGAGATGGAAAATATTGTGATGCCACAATTGAAGCTGGAGGTGAGCAGTTCAAAATCCACAAAAATGTGTTTGGAATGCATTCCGACTTCTTTGACAAAGCGTTCACTGTGGAGGTGAAGAATATCTACTATTTTCAAAAATTTTCTGACATTTTTGTATTTTGAGTTTTTTTTGCCTAAGTGTCCTTCACAAACCAAAGTTACACCAACAAAACTATGGCAACAGTTGAAAAAAAATTTTTACATTATGCCCCTTGTTTTATATGTGAAATGCAATCTTCATGTGAGTGAACCTTGCTTAGATTACATGTCATACAAACTATTTGCTTAGTTAAATAAAATTTTGTACTGTTGTGGACTTTTAACAAAGTTCTGCTTCGTGGTACATTGGTTGTCATTGTGGGTCAGTCTGTTGTTCTTGCATTACACCACGTGGGTTTCTGTGTTTAATGTGTGACTGCACCCAAATAAGTCGAGTGCCAAACTTGTAGTCTGTCTCAGCCATCTTTCGTAGCAAACAAACTTCATTAGAATATGCCAAGCTGGGAAATTAAATTAAGCACAAATGTCTTAAGGTATTTTGTGTGCTTTATGGTAACTGATCTTTCATAGCGGTGTACCAAGGTGAGGCAAAGGGAACACAATGCTCCAGGTGCTGAATCATTGGGGGGTGCCACTGCCAAAAAGTCCCAACAGTGTTGCAAATTGTACTTCTTCAATGCAGTAGATTTACTCCCAAAGGACCTTAGGTTCGAACATGAGAGCACCGAACTTGTTACTTGCTCTGTGCGCCAAGAAAGACTGCTTTACACCTTGTGGTTTGTTCAGTTGTTAAGGAAAACTCTTTGGAACAATAGATTTTCATGATAGAAAAGAAAAAAGTTTGATTGCTGTTTAGATCCCTGAAAGCCCATTGTGTTGGCCGTCTTTGATGCGCATCAGCATGTCTTTTTACTTTTTTCATTTTGAAGCAGGTTAAAAGAACTGTGTGAAATTAAATTTAAATTTATAATAACACACACACTCGCCTGATGCTTAACATTTGGGGGACACAAAAGTAATGGGCTTACCAACTCAAGGAAAGATTGAAATCAAGAAAATGCTGTTCCACTCTGCTGCAGACTTCATTGCTACACAGCCTGTGCTATAACGTTTCAACAGTAAACCAGACGGTGGTATGTGTTTGAGGTCCCATAGTGTCATTTTCTCAAGTCAAGTGACTGATGTCAAGCTGATACTTGTTGCTTAGCTTGAACGTTCCTCTGATCCTATGTGTTCACACGATCATTGATAAGTTCTTGATTGATTTAAATGGGATATGTACACTGGACAACTTCCCACATGGGCAAGCTCCACATGTGTTAAACTTCAGCGCACTTCATGGCCCTTTTAAAAAGGCCTACATGAGTTTACTATCTTGCCCAAAGACCCTACTGCTGTCACGTAGAACGTGCTTCGTACACGACCTTAAGCGTTTAGCTCTTCTTGGGATCAAGTGGCTGAAAGTGAACCCTTTGTCTCACAGGCCTTTGACTCAAAATTATAAGTCGTTTCTGTAGGTATGAACACTGCGAAGCAAAACGCTCATGACGTCAGCGATAACAATGAAACATTCAAGTTAAATATTAAGTTTCATTTTAAACAATCCTGAAACTGTCAGTTCGTTGCGCACTTTTGCGGATTACAGCGTTCCGCAATCGGGTCTGACTGCGGGAAGAATGGTGAAATGGTGAGTTTCGCTGGCGCAAAACTGACAAATGTAATTTCACTGAGTACGTCGCGTTGTAAAGCTAATAAAAGATTTGCTTTCTGGTTGGTGTCTGAAACGTGGCCGCTTTTAGAACCATTCACATCTCCTGGCAGTGCTGGGTCGCGGTAGGCAAAGTGGTTTTCTCCCAGCAAAGCTTCTCAAAGCTACTGCGTCTGAGGTCTTTATTGCCGCAAAACGTGCCTGTCCACCACGTCTCGTCTGCGTAATTATGCAAAAAATTCGTACACTTGGAGAAACACACAGAACGCTACAGTTAGCTTCATTTTTAACGTCCTACTTTTACAAATATTAGAGCATTATTTTCACAGAACATATGGCATTTTTGTGTTGTTCACTTCCAGTCGACTCTGATGTATTTATTACCTCTGTTTCTTGTAGTAGTGTAAAGTTGAACGAGGAACAGCAAAAAGTTTGTATGTTACCTAATAAAGTTTCTTTGACAATACACTATAAGTTACAGAATCTCGTACTTCTACGTGGAGCAGACCTGTCTGGCCTGCACCTCAAGAAGCACTCGTAGTCTTTACCTCTGTGGTTGACTGTCCGTGCATATTTGTAGATGAAAGAAAAATACGACGGCGTTGTCAAAGTTGATGGTGTCAGCTCTGACGTGATGAGGTGTATTGTTGATTACCTTTATTCTGGTGAAATGACTGTTGAGGCCGAAAGAGCAGTGGAGTTTTTTTTGGCTGCGGATTATTTGATGATCGAAAGTGAGTGTGTGGCCGTCTATGAAATCTCACTCGTAACGTTATATCTGCAGACAAATGGTTCGTTCCCGACCAGGCCCGCAACCAGGGGTGGGCGACAGGACAACTGCCCCCCCCCCC
>Ga0210059_1016324_pt1 | contig 10731 bp, 9 predicted proteins | sample Ectturendosymbi2_FD_188042 | JGI IMG/M metagenome (GOLD analysis project Ga0210059, IMG submission 188042) | Ecteinascidia turbinata endosymbiont from Florida, USA - Sample 2 (SPAdes) (version 2) | ecosystem: Host-associated > Tunicates > Ascidians > Unclassified | place: Key West, Florida... | reverse complement strand
GTCTCCATCGTCTAAAAGTTTTTGACTCCATCTGCAGCCATCCAAAATTTCTTGGACTCCGGTTCCACAACCCTGACAGCAAACACCCCATTTCACTAGTGTGGCCATTCTGTCATGGCAGCCGAGCAGTAAGGAGCTCCTCGTAAGAGCAGTCGCTTGCAGCGTCATGCAGAATGTCAACTTCAGGCATTGAAGAAACCCTGTTGCGCAGAATATACAAGCTGAACCCACGCTGAATAAGGTATTCCAATTGCTTCAAGCTGTCGAGCCGCGCCTTGCACAGGTTGAGTCTATAGACTGAATCTACGTATCACTGCTGTCAAAACAACCTTAGAGGTTGCTCACGAGAAAATCGAGAAACTATAGCATAGGCTGGTGAGTCTAGAAACTGAACTCCAACTACAAGCAACCGAGAATGGCAAAGCAGTAATCATCCATGAACTGAGTTCAAAGGAATTTAACTTACTGTTCCATGACTTTCCTAGTATATTGTAACAGCGCATCACGTTACATGCCTAAAGCGCGCTGTCAGGAAGTGCTACAAAAATGCAACTACGCACAAGAAGCGATAGAGTGAACCTGGTCGAGTGGGGGATCTTTATTGTTGCTATGATAGAAAAAAGTGAAACTGTTGAGACTTCTGAAAAGATTATTCGTACATTTATTTCCGAAAAATTGCACTTTGCTGCTTCAAACCTCGATCGAATCAAATTCTCGAACGCTCATCGCCTTCCACGGAAAACCTCTGCTATCGCTTCATCCACTTCTGTTATTGCACCACCCATTGTTGTGAAATTCCTGACCAAAGACCGGAACTCCATCCTCAACCTAGCTCCTCATGCCAGACAGTTTAAATGCAGCATAACAAAGCACCTTCCGTTGGTAATGCAAAGTCAACGACGTACTCTCCTCAACACTGCAAACTCTACAAGCAACGAAAGCGAATCCAGTGGAAAATTGTCGACACAGGCTGCAGACTCTGCTGACGCTGAGCTAGCGTCTAAGTCTCTAACAATCTGCCATTTGAATGCTCGCAGGATTTTCGCTTATAACTCGTCACTAAAGCTCGTGGCATTGAGTGCAATTACAGATTTATATGGGTTCGATATTATTTGTGTTACCGAAACTTGGCTAGAATTTTCTGCAACAAATCCTTCTACGTCTTCCCGTTTTTTTTTTCCATTCCGACTTGACCGGATCGCCATGGAAGCGCAGTTTTGGCCTACGCCAAGTGCAACATTTTCGTCAGCGTAGACTGGATTTAGAATGTGACGGCACTGAAATACTGTGGCTCGAATGTCGAACTCCAAAAACATCTCTATTCTCACAGCGGTTTGCTATCAACCACCACAGCTTGATACCCAGTCTAAACAATATTACTGCGAATCATTTTGCTCTGCTTTAACCACCTTGTCGAATACTCACTTATCACTAGCCGGTGATTTTAACGACCTGTCACCCCAGAGAACTCCTCACCGACAATCGTGGTTATCTTGTATCCTATCTTCCTTTGTACTACAACATTTGATATGCGAGCCTAAACGTTGAGGGAATATCAGAGATTGTTTTTCAGCAACTAAGCCAGAGGAAATATCTAATAGTGCCGTTTTACCTCCTCCCACAAGTCTAGACCACTGTATAATTTTCGCAGAGGTATGGTGTTACACGCAGAGGTATCACACGAAATGCAGAAGTGCTGAATAGCCTTATAATGAAAATAACGGCCAAAGAAAACGGTATAAACGACATTTTGCAGACGTTTCAGCTGGATACGTCCCGATGGTGATGGCGCGTGACGTCATGGGTGAGGCATGAAGCTCTGTTACAAATTTTTTCCTGACTGACCATAAGAACTTGCAGCAAGATCACTGCAGTTCAATTGCAAATGCACTGGTGATGGTAGTAGGACTTACCGAAGCGTTTGCAAAATGTCGTTTATGTTGTTTTCTTTGGCCGTTATTTTTATTATAAAACGCATGTCTTTGATCTTTGACCACTCAGATCAGTGGCGTAGCCAGCCCAGAAATTTTGGGGGGGGGGAAATTTTTGGGGGCCAAAATGTTTGATTTTAGGCGAACAACACTATTTTGTTTAGAAAAACGACTCTCAAAGCACAAAATGACTATATTTTCTAAAACTTTGGGGGAACCATGACCCCTTTGGCCCCCCTGGCTACGCCTATGACCCAAATGCCGACGACGAAGGGCTGACTAACGCTCTTTTCTCAGTTCCCTGAGACTTCATAATAGCCAACTCGACCGTTGTTAACAATGCCCAGACATCATCAATTAGAACGCTAAGGCTTTATCCCAACCAAACCAACACAACAAAAACGAAAACCTAACCGTAACATTTTCCTACTTCTCCGAAAACGTCATAGGCTATATGCAAGCGCTGACATAAATCGCATTAACCCGAGCATAAGCAGCTTTACAACTAAATACGCAATCTGGTCAAGCAAAAAATCCAGGCTGCCAAAAATCGCAGTTCTAAACATATCAACAAACGACTGCACCCGCTCTGTCAAAGCAACCCTAACTTTTGGAAAAATCGTGAACTGGCAACCATCTACACTACATTGTAGAAGCAGCATCTACAGATAGGTCTTTTCGTCTTTGATCTAATGGCATTGCCCTTCAGCCAGACTACGATGGAAGCCACATGTTTAACAATTTCTTTGCGTTTGTATCTACCCTTCCAAATATCGACATATTGCTTCACCCCATTCGCTCCTAAAACGGATGCGCGCATCCCCCCAATATACATTAACCCGTTAGATATCTTTCATGTTCTTAAGGGTCTTGATCCATCCAAATCCAAACCATTAGATATATTTCATGTTCTGAAGATCAAATCTCCTTTAGTCTACCAAACTGCTTACTTAGATTATGTTGTGACCCCCTAACTGTACCGTTCAGTCTACTCTTTGACTTTATTATCTCCACTGCACAATACCTTGCCGTTTGGAAATTAGCCACTGTCGTTCCCATCCACAAAATAAGTTCCCATTCTCCCGTCGCAAAATATAGGCCTGTGACTATCCTCTCCTTGTCTGAAATATTCCAGCGAATTATTCACCGTCATATTTATTCATACCTCGAGATGAACAAACTGTTGTCCAAACGTAATTCATGTTTCCGTAAAAAACGTTCCACAGTCACAATACTCTCAGAAACCACACATAAACTTTGTACTGCCTGTGATAGCGGCTTGTCTTTAAGGATCGTCTTTATGGATATTTCCATATTTCCAAAGTCTTTGATCGAGTAGCCTAATTCACTCTGGATTGATCTATAATTTGGAACAGTTAGCAATAGCTTTTGTCATCCTACCTGAGTGGTAGAAGCCAAATATTGAGAATTAACAATAGTTATTCAAACGTCTGCTACACAATTTGCGGGGTACCACAGGGGTTTGTCCTTGGTCCCTTATTGTTTCCAGCAAATGTTTTTATCGACCTGCGTTCTGCAGAGTGTGTGTGTTCATACTAAGGACTTCGTGCCTGGTCATAAACAGATAAATTATATTAAATCAAATGATTTGCCGAATCTACTGAATCCTCAATCTCATTGTTCGCTGACGACACTGCTTTTATTGTTCTCTTTTGGTTGTCCACTTCATTTCCATCAGGTTTTACCTCGTGATTTGCACACTTTATCCAAGTGGTCAAATCTATGGAATGTAAATTTTAAACCAGCAAAGACCAAAGTCTTAAATTTGCAAACCTCATATCTCACACCCTGTTCTTACATATAACAGTGTTGACCTCAGTGAAACCGATTCATACAAAAATTTAGGTCTCACATTTCATCGAACCTTATCATGGCATCATCATATTTTGTCGATTAAACAAAAGACCAGCACACTTAGACTTAACCGCATAAACCAAATTTAACACCTCGTTCCATGAAACATCCTCTACACATTTTATGTTTCTTGCGTTCTCCCATTCTTAGACAAAGGAAATGCGATTTTCGTCAACCTCTCAACTTTGGATAGCTTGCTCCCAAAGCACATGCATACAAAGGCTGCCAAATCAAATACTAAGTTGTAATTAGTGCAGTTTTTTTTAAGGAAAATGTTAGGTACCTAATATGAACCTGTAAGGAGCCGATTTCTGTGATTATAGGGACCCGATTTTCTTTGATTCTAGGGACCCGATAATGATTTTCTCTGATTCTAGGGACCCACTTTTTAATTCTAGGGACCCGAATCGGGTCCCCAGAACACCTTAAAAAACCCTGAATTAGTGCATCACGTAACGCCGCTGTCCTTTCAGATATCAACTTCATTCCGTCATCTTACAGGAGAGAATTACATACGCTCTTGTTCGTTTGTAAAATATAAACTGGTCTTACCTCTCCTGCCCTCCACTCTTTTCTGCCACTTACTCTAGGAGAAATCTCAGCCTACTCATTTCGTCATGCCAAAATTTTCAGCTACCCCTCTCCAAACGTTCGCTAGTTCATACTTCATTTTTCACAAAGCTACCGGCTTCTGGAACTCCTATAACAATACATCAAATTATCTTCTAGTTTTGCAGCATTTAAAAGCCGCATCACCGAAATTACCATGGCAAGAAACGCAATATTTGGCACTTACACTTATCAAATCAATCTTCTACCTCATTACGCTGTATGTTTCGCCTTGGTCACAGCCATTAAACATCATGACGTCCTTTCGTTAGTGTAGTCGTGGGTCTACAAAAACGCTTCGCCTGCAGTGCGAAATTTACTTCTAACACTAAAAAATACTTTACTTGATGAAAAAATTTGTAATCAACCACATTATTCTGCTATCAGAAATAAAACTCTAAACCAACAGTAGTTATCTTCACAACACTGTCTCGATTCCTGAAGAACAGTAGGCGCTTTAAAGGACCTCAGGCGAATATGAACGGATCAAAATTATTTTTCATGGGTTTTGAGCTTTACGCTTAAATTCACCTTAAGCCGATTTCGCATTTGCTTACTTGCAGGGTATATGATCAATACTTTTGTGACTTTCTTCGGCATTTGGTTCGCTGTTAGTGCACTGCTCAAGACTGCACATGATGCGGTACGGTAGGAATGTAGGAAGTCATGCTCTGATAGTTTCCGACCGTACTATTTGTCTTACTACGAACTGTGACGTATGCGCATTTCATCAAGTGGAAATAAATCGAACAGGGTTTGAATCAGGTTGTAGTTTTTGTATAATCTATTATTTCCATTAACTAAAACAAAGTTTGATTTTTTACAAATTCAATATAATTGGAGCAGCTGATCAATTCTTGCAGAACCTTTATCTCCAATTTCGTCTTTGTTTCTAATCTTCAGAGCTGCTTCACAGCACAACTCGGTCAACTGAACCCAGTCAACTGAAAGCAACCGCAAAATTTCAATGAGATCATGAGTCAGAAACAGCGTTCTCCGATGAATTGTTCCAGTTGCATAGCACAGGCAACATGGAAGCAATCGGGAACATTTACTGCGTCGACAGACGTCCGCGGAATCGTTGCACAAAATACAGACTACTGATGTAAGCTCTATTTTGAAAGTCTATTTTTACTACATGTTTCATCGTAGACTTACAATTGGTTGCTAAATGGCAAATAGTAGATCTTGCAACCGGTTAGCTTGATCATTTTGCATGCATTATTGCTAAAATTTCACAGTCACCATCCAACTTTTTTCGAGCAAACTCAAATAAATCTATTAATGACAACAACATGCACCACCACAAGTCCCATCACCGAATTTCCAGGATGTTCTGTTTAGATGTCAAATCAAATAAAGATGCGTGCGTTACATGTATGATTAAAATTTATACATACAGCCAGTGATAAAAGTAAAATAATTTTCATACCGGAACGATCCAGTATTTGTCAATACCGTCTCGAAATTTCAGCCATAATTGCAAAAAATTAATCAAGAACACGTCCACTTTAGCCCACCCTGTATTGTACATCTTAAAAACACAAGATAACGTACTGTACAGTTTCAAAATAACCATTTCAAAATGAATCAAAATTTTTTATAGGCTACGTACGGCAACTTGCAGTATTTCCGAAAGTGGGTAAGGCAATGCAGCTTGAGTTGTCTAAATGTAATATCTCCGCCGTTTTTCCACACGTCAAGCAGGGACGGATCCAAGGGCGGCGATTCGGGTGACCGCCATAATTTTGAACAATTCGGAAAACAGCATTCGCGATATGAGGCTATTTTGCGTTAGTTGTTTTGTCACAGCAGTGTTGTCAAGTAGGCTATACTTCATCTCTCTTACAGTAGAGAACCCGTAATGAGACTTGATTACCAAATATAACTGAAATCGCCCCCTCCCTAAACTTGCTGGCTGGATCTGCCCCTGATGTCAAGAGGATTAATAGCACAACACAACAACACAAATATAGAAAATTACTTAAAAGCTTTCCACAAAGGTTCATAATTAATCATCCTCTTTCCGTTTTTGACGAGCCATACCACTTGTTGGGTGACCTGCTCTTCCTTTTCCAAGCCCTGTTTTGGCGAATGGATCTGGATCCCATGCTTGGCTCGGAGGTCCCACAGTGCTGATAAAGAGCAGGTTGGCGCCATTGCTTTTAGTTATGAGACTTCTTCTATCACTAATAATATTGCTCATTGCGCTAAACCCTCGCTCACAGTCGGCATTGCTTGGTGATAGAGTGTCAACTGCCACAAGCAGCTGGTTAAATTTATTAGAAATGCTTCTTCCACCACTTGACTTGTATTCAGTAAAACCAAAACGAATTTCTTGGTTGTTGAGATGAAAGGTGATGCATAAACGTTTTACTTTGTCTTCGCCAAATCGAGATTTTTATGTATGTGTGGATTAAAAACAGCCATTTGACCAACAAGATTTTGTACATGATGTACATCACTTGGCGAGTTGCAACAACGCTAGCCTTTGCTCTGTCTGATACCGTAGTGAAGAGCCTTTGTTTCATTCTGTCAGCTGCAGCTCGAATGAGCTTAGCCTGGTTGTTGATTGGGCCTCTACCTTCACTCAACTGTACTTCCTGAAACGACACTGCTTCTTCTCCATGTTGAGCTAAAATATAATGCTCTCCCGGAGAAACAATAAGGCTTTCTATTCTTTTTGTATAACAGTTAGAAAGCTTTGGGTTTTTGGCTGTGTGATATTTCGGTTTTGTAGTGTTTCTGACAAGTTCTTTAAATCGTTCAAGACATCCGCCATTAGCGTTTAATTTTTGACAAAACTGGTTGTGCACAATTTGGAAAGTAATCCTTGAAATCTAGCAAGTCTCGCAATTCACGGTTGTGTTTTGGAAATTATTTTCTTTGGATAAAGACAAGTCTTTCTCTTTACGTTTTGGGTGCTTCCCATCTGAATGGCGCTTCAGTTTAGATAGTTTCATTGCTGAGCACCTTGTGGCATAACACGCACTGTGGCTTAACGTTACGTTTGTCCGACACTGAGTAAAACTCAAGGAGAGAGATAGTCATCTACATTCTTGATACTTTGATCCAGAATTGCGGAGTCGTAAGGTGTATGAAGTTTTTTGGTGGAGTCGGATTCCTAACAACAGTAGGAGTCGGAGTCGGATTTTTTTATCCGACTCCGATTCCGGAAATCCAATTGGATCATTTTTTGCACCACACTTCTGAGTTGGGAATTCCTGTTGAAATAGTACTATTTCTTATGAAACTTTTATTTAGACAGATAATCTTTGCTGTGTACCACGATTTCTACTAATCTTGACAGCCAAACTTCATTCACTTTGTGTTAAGGAGTCGGAAATTTTGTGAAAGGTCGGGTTGGAGTCGAAGTCGGACATTTTACCTCCGACTCCGCAACCCTGCTTTTAGATCGGACCAATATATGTTAGAGAGCTGAGCGAAACTGCATGAAAAAATAGGCTGCTTCTTAACAAAAAAGCACTACCACAAGCTAGTTTTAGTTCATGCAACAAAACAGTTTTACTCGACGTAATGTTTGACAAACATGCACACTTGTTGGAAAAATCTACCAGCTGTTCCACATACACTTTGAATGCGCCTGTGCACAAAACGAAACATATCTATGAAATCGAAGCTTACCTTTCCTGACTCATTCAACTCGGTATCAACGCACATGGCTACACCGATAAAACAAAGCGCTGCCGAAAATACACGCAACAAAATTCACGAGATTAAGATAATATAAGAATTACCAAAAGATTTTATGATACATTTATCAGAGTCTATACTGGCAATCTTGAAACTCTAACTGGAACGCCGTACCGGCAACAATTCTTTTACCGGAACAGCGTTCCGGGCCGTTCCGGCTTACTTTCACCTCTGCATACAGTCAACACCTAGGATATTCGACAAACGACAAATCGTTTAAAAAGAATAATGTTGGTGTTAGGAAATGTAGATAGCACAGCTACATGTGACGTTATGAAAACAAAAATTAGACGGATCACAACCACATTGAACAGATATAGATGATCTCAAGTGTAATGAGAATGATATTGGGTTTGCTGTGGTGGCCAATCATGTGCGAAAGCAAAAAAGACATGGCTGAAAAATAAGAACAAAAACTATTGCAGTTAATTTGTCTGTGGATTTCAAGTGGATGTTGTCAGCGTACGTATGAGTCGCACCGTCAAGATTTAAAAGGTTTGTGTCAAATGCAGATGTGGTGTTGTTTGGAGAGTGAGTCAAGTCTTTATTTCCTGAACATGCCCGTTTTAAAAAATCGTAATTCTAATTTAGTCTACTTTCCTGAATTATTGCACCGTTTTCTCTATGTCGTAGCATGTTAGGTATAGAAGATCGTTTTTTAAAACAACTTTTAAACTTGAAAGGCATTGAAAAACCTATGAAAAACGTGTTTTGGAATTTTTTTTAATAGCATGCAGAAAGTCTAACAACGTGTTGTTGCGCGCTTGGATGCAGTCAGATTGTTTGTATTCGTCCTTATTCTTCGAACACTACAACCGCATTTTACTTTGCGACTGAGTGCTCGGACATTACAATGTTTGTTTGAGGACGTGTGCATACCACAATACTTTCGTACGTTACCTGGACTTGACAAGTGTTGGACTCCTACTCCTACTATGGAAGTGGTGTTGTACCAAGTGTCAAGTGTTACGGGTTAGCGAACAATAGTTTTGGGCGTTATAAAACGTTCTCTCCTGACTGTTTTCATCAATCTGCCTTGTGTACACCGTGTGTGTTGTGTACACTGTGTGTGTTGTGTACACTGTGTGTGTTGTGTACACGGTGTGTGTTGCGTACACTGTGTGTGTTGTGTACACTGTGTGTGTTGCGTACACTGTGTGTGTTGTGTACACTGTGTGTGTTTGTACTCTAATGACTTCGTGTCTGTTTCAAAACCTTAAATTAAAAAAAAAAATAATTGTCGAACGTACCTTATTTACACCAGCTTTTTTTTTGTCCAAAATTTTGAAAAATTTTCAACAGTGCTTCAGGACAAGTGAAAGGCGTAACCGGTGAGACAAAGCTGATTTGGACATTGCAGAAATCCCGAAGTAAATATCTTTTCATTCACTGTACAGTGTTGTAAAGAGTATCCAAACAACATACAAATATGAAGAGGCAATCCTAGGCACCAATGAGACAGATGCAAAAAGGAACCAATGTTTCGCATAAAAAACGATTTTCCCTCATGTTTACAAAATGTAACGAAATGATGCATACAAACGTGTGACAAGACGTGATTATCACACAAAGCAAGATGAAGACCTCAGCAGTTCTTTGACAGTGAGACCGATGAGGCCTCGATATATCACTGCTTATGGGGATGAGATGCTAAAAAGGGTTGACATACATTGCAAGATGAAATAAACAAGACGAGACTTGGCATGCAAGGCAAGATGTAACGAAGGAAAGGAGACGAGAGTTAATGTGTAATGTTTGATGAAGACCTCAATAGTTCAAGGCACCTGGGACCGATGAGCACGAACTCAAGCAAGAACTCATTAATTTGCTGCGGGCGGGTTGGTGAGACATTTCGGTATCTTTTTTGCTACTGACGAAATCTATTGCAAATATCGTTGTGCCTGCAATTGGTCAAATTCCCCGTAGAATTAGCATTCCGCAAATGTTAGCTAATGACCGAGTGTTAACAATCTGATTTATCAATTTCTTGACGTTGACTTAACTTCCAAAAATAATTTGTTATTATCTTAAAATAATTTATTTTGTGGTTGAACAACATGCCAACATCTTTTACTCAGTGTCGGTGACGTAAATCCTGCAACAAAAGAGCAGGAACGTACGAATAAAATCAAGCTGATGATTTTAGTGTCAAAGCAGAAACATTACCTTCCCCAGGGGGCGATTTGTTTTTCGCTTGTTTGCAATTCACCAAGGCTTGATTATTTCACTATGTTGCCAAAGATTTTTCTAGGAACATGCAATTCATAGGTTGATATTATAAAATTCACTAGGTTGCTATTATTCGTTCCTTCCGCACGCCCATGTATGCATCTCAATTATGGTGTAATTTCAGGAAGTCATGCATGCAGAGATTGCGGGTGGCATATAACTTTGGATGCAGGGGTCTATACAACCTGCCCTGGACAGCGAGTGTTAGTAACCACCAGGTTCAATGTAACATTCCTGCCTTTGAGGCGCTGCTACGAAAATACAAGTACCTGTTTCTCGAAAGATGCAGAAAATCTAACAACGTATGGTTACGTGCTTTGATGCAGTCAGATTGTTTGTACTCGTCACCAAAGGCGCAGCCAGGGGGGGTGCT
>Ga0210059_1016323_pt1 | contig 10731 bp, 4 predicted proteins | sample Ectturendosymbi2_FD_188042 | JGI IMG/M metagenome (GOLD analysis project Ga0210059, IMG submission 188042) | Ecteinascidia turbinata endosymbiont from Florida, USA - Sample 2 (SPAdes) (version 2) | ecosystem: Host-associated > Tunicates > Ascidians > Unclassified | place: Key West, Florida... | reverse complement strand
AACATGGTGGTATATCCGCCTATCCGAAAGCGTTTTTGATATTTTGACGATGAATTTTTAAAGAAAAACGGAGGAAATATGATCTTGACTGTTTCTTACTACCTGAATTTCTTTCGCAGCCCTCCCGGCCAATTTCACCACGAGCCGCCACTGAGTGCATTAACAAACCACAGCCTTTGTTAATACAGCACAGGAGCCGGAGCCATGTCATATAAAAACACACCTCCGGAGCTGAAGCAGGATCCATGTTATAAAAAAGCACAGCTCCGGAGCTGGAGCCAGTTCATTTTTACAAGAGCTCCGTAGCCCTGCACTTAACAGAGGCCACCAGACGTGAGCAGTGGATGCTCTTTTTGTGTCACTGCGTACATCTACCAAAATTTAAGTCATCACAAAGTTTTCATTTTTATTGCACTCAACAGGCGCAAACCAGACGTGCGGCAGTTAATGCTCGTTTTGTGTCACTGCGCACATCTATCAAAATTTCAGTCACCACAAGATTTTTATTTTTAATTCGCTTAACAGGCTCCACCAGAGGTGTAGCAATGGATGCTCGATTTTTTGTGTCATTGCACACATCTAATTAAATTTCAGACATCACAAGTTTTCCATTTTTGACGCACTTAACAGGTGCAACACAACGTGAAAAAGAGGATGCTCGTTATTTTTGTGTCACTGCGCACATCTATTAAAATTTTAATCACGACAAGGTTTTCATTTTTAATGCACTTATCAGGCGCACCCAGGCGTGTAGCAAGTGATGATCATATTTGCGTCACTGCCCACATCCATCAAAATTTAAATCATCGCAGGGTTTTCATTTTCAATGCACTTAACAGGCGCAACCAGAGGTGTAGCCAACCCCGTAACCAGGGGGGCGCAGGGGACGAAACGCCCCCTAGCAAAAGTTTCGCCCCCCTGGAAAAATGTGTTGGACATAGTTTAAAACTATTGGACATAGTTTAAAAATTTAGGCCCTTCTCAGAAACTTCTTCGCCCCCTTGGTGTCTCAAGCTGGTTACGGGCCTGGGTGTAGCAGTTGATGCTCGTGTTTTTGTGTCAAGGCCAGTGGCGTAGCAAGTGGGGCCGCCGACCCCGGGCGGCACCTTTTTTGGGACGGGGTACTTTGCTGATCAAAATTAATTTTTGAAAGGAGTTTGAACGTTTTAGCGTTTATTTATTATTAAAAATTTTTTCGAAGTTTTAAAAGTTCTCTCTTTTCAATTTTCGCGTTTAGAAGCCCTATACTGACAGGCTAGCCTAAAAAATCACATGTGGTTGTGGAGTGAGCAAACTGATCAAATGCTTACTCAAAAGTCTTGATCAAATCCAATGTGCTAAAGGTCCCCAGTGTTTGTTTTAAAATCAGGGCTTTTCAATACACTTACTTGGGGGCATGTGCTCCACAGTCCCTGCACCTTCCTCTCCGGACAAAACCATTTCCGCCATCCCAGTCAAGAGTACTTTGCGCAAAGGAAAGAGATGACATTCGACCACAGACTAGCATTAGGGCTCCGGTTGTTCGCGGTTTATATTGGCCTTTTTCTCAAAATCTGATGAAATAGGTTTTGCATGAAATCACGGTAGAGTCAAGGCTAGCTTAATGCTGTTTCTTCTATCGTTGTTTCCTCAGTAACGCCCCAACGGCACATCATAACATTACCTGGCATTGGCGACAAAGATTTCGCTGGGGCTCCGATAGCTCAGTGGTAGTGATGCAATCGGAAATCCCGAGCGGTATATGCGCAAACCTTCGAACCGTGGCAGCAAGCAACAATAGAGATCATGCTCGCAATCTCTCTTACTATTGCTTGCTCGCTCCACATATATAATGGTGTTATTCTTCACGCACATCCCGTTCGTGGCGAACCACACAATCAACGCAACACCACCGGAGAGGTTGCAACAGTAGTGTCCGCCGGAAGGTTAGGTGTTCGGTCCACGGCCACGGAGTGAGTCGCCGTAGCGCTTTTTGGGCAAGGGCGTTCACCTCAACCGCCCCGGTAAGAAGCGTATTTCAACCGTTGGCATGCCGCTAATTGCCGTCGCCAAAACTACAAAAAAGCATTTCTTGGCACATCTCATGCCAGTTTTTAATGTTCAATGGGATATTTTCAATAAGTACCATCATAGGTGTACGGGAATGAATATTTTTGGGGATAAAAAAATTTTTGCCCAAATTTGATCTTGTTTTTCTTAAATAACGTACAAACAGCAAGTCTCAATGTTAAGACCATAACGTTCCATTGTAAACAAATCAAGGTGTCTGCATGCCTAATTGCCAATTGTCAAATATCACTAACAAATCAATTTGTGATTTCTATCTATCTATGCGCGTTCTCAATTCTTCTATGTACAAATGAAATGCAAGGCGGCAACGTGTTGCCATGCAAGTTCGTGGATGTGGTATCTCCATCTCGTTGACGAATTGCATTGACAGATTTATCAGCCTTAAGTTTGAAATGACTATTGTTTATACACCTCTTCATTACTAAATCATACAACAACGAAATAAACGCAAATCCTGAAGAGTGTCACTATGGGGATGAATGCCTTATGCCCTAAACTTGCAATTAATATTCTGCATAACGATATGTGAACAATGGTGGTATTCATTGTGTTGAAAAATGTTGGCTAAGTACTGTGCAAATGATTCCCCCTTCCAAATGTTTGTTCTGGACTCCAGTTACGAAATTAAACACGATTTCCTTCTTCACATGCACGCCCGTAACTAGGGGCGTTCGTACCCCCTAAAATTTTGTTGACTCCCTGGAAAAATGCGTTGACGTAGTTTAAAAATTTGAGACCCTCTCAGAAAACTCTTCGCCTCCCCCCACTTGGTGTCCCAAGCTGGTTGCGGGCCTGTTCACACGTGGTCTTCAACGTCTTGACACTTTACACAGTTCATTATTTCACTGCCCAAGCTAAGGATGATTCCAGAGCAAGCGATCCTGTTGTGACACAAAGCGCTGTAGCTTACCTCAGCCGACGTGCATCGACGTACCCTCAGGTCTTAGGATAGTACTATTAAAAGGCTTATAGCTCCCAACGATTACAGCGTATAGTGAGGTCCGAGCAATCTCTAGGATGGTGTGCGTCCTCGGTGGAGTGTCTAAGCTTTTCATGCTTCATTCATAACTGCCATGTACGAAACGTCATGCTCACACAAGGCTTGCTTAAATATAACGTCGGGTAGTAGTTTCCTGATCACATAAAATTCACTCTATTTTCTCATGTAACAGTAATATGGACGCCGGTATCAGTTTCAAACAGATTTTGAGGTCTCGTTTTCTGACAGTGACTTGTAAGTGTAGGTCTCGACCACAGCCACATGGCACGATTATTCATTCATCGCGGCTGTGACCCCAGACCAGGGGTTATTAATCTCGGGTCGGTGAACCCATTTTCAGGGGTCCACAGACGCTTCGTTTTTCGTGCAGACTTTTCGACAACGTCCGAGTTGATTAAAACCTAACTCCGAATACTGGAATGTGCTTCTTGCGAAGGAGCCCTTAGCTTTTGCCAGAGTTGTACAGAGGCCCGTTACCCCCAAGGATACGAACTACAAACACTGCCTAAAACGTACAGTTAGGTTAAAAGGAGTCAAATTTACGAAGACACACAGGGTACACCCGCGGATAACCTGGGAGCACATCTCTGTTCGTCAACATCGAAGGTTATACTTCTTGCGATTAGCTGTTTGAAAATCGCTCTTCGCTGAAGAATTTCGCATGCAAAAAAACAGCAACGAAAGACAGACATGAAATATCTAATAACACTTAGACAAGATGTTTCAAGCGACAAACTTCGCCTAGTTTCAGATTTTCCGCTAACTGCGATTATTACTTGCAAAGTTGGATTAGTAATTCGAATTTCACAGAACTATAACAAAAAAACTGTGGAGATCGAATCGCTCTAGCGTGGCAAGACCTATGACGTCACGGATGACTTGATGCTGTTGGTCGCTCGAGCGCCACCAAGCGATAAGCGATCTGCCACAAGATGTGCAATCTGTATATAGATAAGACTTTGTTAGTGCAATACGCTAGAGCGCGGTGACAGTCGTTTGCGAAGGCAAAGACAAAAATAGCGTTTTCGGTAAAAGACGGGGCTTCGTCAGCTTGACCCACATCGTCAATCTACGGTCACGCTTCGGCGAACAACGCTTTAAAAATATATGGATCTGCGGACAATGAAATCAGTCAAGCAGAAACAATTCAAGTCTTGCTTTCATAGATACACCGTGAACGAAAGAATACAATCCAGTGTTAAGCTAGCGTGTGGGAGGGGGACAATCGCACAGCCATATAACCTGCTACTGTAATATCGAAGCGATATTGCCAGTTCAACTGACACAGCTTGGACATCGTCAAGAACTCAGATCGCGTTTCTTTGTCTTGGCGACTGGCTTCGGCAAGAAACCCGACTATGAGTGATGTGGCCGGAGAGGAGGGCAGAGAGTTTGTTTTAAAGTTGTCGCAAATAACGTGTCGAAAAGCAAGTGACGAGCAACATTGCAACAATATCGAGACAGGAAGCCACGATCTTGTGCGGATGTGATTGGTTGGTGTCATGTCACGCATCAAGGGCTCCCACAAGTGATTGGTTAGTGTCATGTCACGCATCAAGGGCTCCCACCAGAATCTAACTTAGAATCCACTCAGGGTCATGTATATTCTTACAACTTCTTTCTTTTCCCGTTGATTCGGGGACCACACGGCATAAATCCGCCTTGCAAGTGTTTCCTTCAGCACCATTATTTTGTACAGTGCATTTCATTCCAGCGTTTCAGTTTGTGAAGGTCACAAATAACACAGCGCGCATTGAAAACGGCAAAGCGCGCGCAAATTGACACGAGTTCCGATTTGATCAAAAAGAACCCGGCGGAAAACGACCGAACCGCGGCAACAACTACCCAAGATCAGAAAGCCGCAGAGCGGATGTTGAGTTCTACACTCAATGCTTCAAGTTAAACATACACACTGTCGACAGCGAAGCAGAGACACAACGCCCTGAAAATAAATATCCGTTCTGAGGATAAATAAGTATCCGTTCTAAGCAACGCAAGCAGAGATGTTGCACGCGCTTCATTTGGAAGGTATGCGCGGTAATGGACAATGCTTCAATTAACAGGACAAGGAAGGGAGGAATCTGGCGTTTTGAAACGTGACAGGCGGCAGTAGCGCAGCCAGAATGAGGCCGAAGAGGCCATGGCCCCCATCCCGAAACAAACTTGCTTAGATTCTCACTGGTCTTTTGTATCAATTTTCAACCCTTAGAAAGACGTCAGTGACTGCCGATATCATTGACTGGCACCTCCCGAACAAAATTCTTGGCTGCGCTACTGACAGGCGGTTCAAGTTAAAGGCGAATTCGTGCGTTTCAGCAAGAAAAGCGTCGCCGCAAACAAACAGTGATCTTGCGACCGGCGAAAACGCGAGCATCGGCTTGCTTGCATCGCAGACAACAAGTAACAGGTTGCAGGCGAGGATGAAGCGACCTGAAGGTCAAGAAGAAATTTCAAAACCGCAGACACTCTCGGTGGAAGGCTCTCGTTCTTTTTCACGGCGGTTTATAGGAAAAAATATTTGCCCCGTGTTTTGAGTTAAAAATAATGCGTCTACTCTAAAGCGATACCAGCAGGAACTTGAGCCACGTCATTGTTAGCGTGCATTCAATAAAATTTAAGTAAACTAAAGAAAATAGGGTGCAGATGCTGTCGCACAAGCACGTCCTACGCTCCAGCTCATACAGGCCCGTCGCCAGGATTTCGCAGCAGGGGGGACACATTTTTAAATGCAATATTGGATGTATGCAGCAAGCGGGGGCCAAACATGAAATGGGGGGCACAGATTTTAAATGGGGGGGGGCATCATTGCTCCCCCCGCTGGAGACGACCTTGCGCCAACGTTGCACAGCTAGCGCGCCGATGAATCAAAACACGTTTCACAGTGAACGATCAACCCTTTCGAGTGTTGACCGTTTCCTCAACGCAATCGTCAGTACAAGACGCACGAATGATAGAAGTTCCCAAAACCGAGGCAGATACGACTAGAGCTTGAAAAACATGCAGCAACTAGCAAAGCGATTTTTGCTGAACCGCGATCACCGCACTTTTTGACATCACCACCTTTCTTCCGGTCTAGATCCACTGCGGTTACTCTCGCAGTTTCTTCTGTTTACGATGCAAGGAGTTCGACCGTCGAACTGTCACTTCCGACGGCATTGGACGAAGCGCAGCTTGGTTTACGGGCGTAGGGAGGGGGTGCAGGGGGGCTTGGCCCAATTTCCTATCAACATTTAATTAGAAAAATATTTTTTCTCTTAGTTTTAAGAAATGAAATTTCACCACTGTTGATCCGTTGCTGAAAAATACTTTTGGCCACCACCTGAAAAAATCCACTTTTACCGACCCTTGGAAAAAATCCTTTGGACGCCCATGGCTTGGTTTGAACGTGAAACTCTGCTGGTTTTGCACCAGCTTGCAAACTGCCAAAAGCCCCCGGCTAAGTTTAAACTGGTACCGCAGGATAAGCAACAGACACATAAATAAAACTGTTCGCATTGGCCACATTGTCGGTTTAGCCCACCACAGCTAAGTCTACGAAAAGACTTGGGCTCAACAGTAACTCTTCTTGAACGCTCAGGCGTCGTTTCCACAGTTTAAGTCTTCGACCTTCGTGCAATATCCGCTTTGTTGGCAAAGAAGCTCCTCAGGATCAAGACCTGCCCGGCCATGACGCTGATCATTATTATCACTTGAATAGTCGACCAGAGCTGTAAAATAACAAATAAATTTTCGCGATTTCTTTCAAGTTCCGAAAACGTTCTGTAAGGATTAGACAGGGCCCTCAACCTAAACTCACAGTGCGAGGTCTTTTTCATGACCAGCGATGTGAACAGGCCCGTATACGGACAGCTACGGGGGCACTGATCCCCCAAATTTTGCTTCACGGCTTCAGTTTGATAAACACAATAATAAAAACAAATAAATTTCCCCCCCTGAAATGTATTTTTACCCCCAAACTTTAAAACCTGGCTGTCGGCCTGGATGCGACACGCCCACACCATAACACCAGGTACTTGAAATAGAAACGAATTTAAACGAACACATCTAATATTTTTGAGAAAGCAGCACGGCGTTTCACAAATGTAAGTTAATAGCAGCTAAAGCTCGCGCCCTGGCGTTTGCCAATTTTACAAGTGTCGGTCGAAGCATTGCTTTCGCCCCCAATACGGTTGGGAAGTCAATGGAGGGTCACCGTGTATAAGGACTGCCGGAAACCTCTCGACAGTCGTGTTCGCAACTGCAAAACGTCGAGCTGTGAAGACAGCGCAATGGCGGCACCAACCTGCACGCGACCGTTGATGCTATCGGCAAAGACACGTCCCTGCGCCTCCCGCAAGCGAAAGTGCGTTTGAAAGTTGATCACTTGCTTCAGGTATTCGTGAATCGAAACGCACGAAGTTTCAATCTGAACAAATTTAACCGCATTCATTGTCTATTGAGCTCAGTCACATAATTTAATCTGGAAAAGGCATGCAAAGCTTTACTTGAAACAAACAACGCGAGCAGTTGAGCAGCATTTTCAGGAATAGTCAGTGAAAGGAGGAGGAATAATTTAACAATCTTTTAAATTATGCTGCTCGTTAGACCAGCACACACGATGTTTAGACACTAATGCAAGAACTCGTGCGTGCATCTACTTCACATGAGTTCCTTTGCTAAAAACCACTGAAAATAATACACAGCAGGAAACCGACGCGGAGCACCTGGGACAAAGCTGTTGATCGATCCATCGATTCCAACAACGGTTTTTCATTGCCTGACGTCAAGTCAAAGTATACTACTTTGTGTGTAATAGTCGAAAATTCATTGCTGAAGCACACCTGTATCAGAAAACATTTCATTGTTGAGATTTAATCTACTTGACAAATATAAGTAAAACAAATGATATTTTACTACAACAAACGCATTTCGATATCAAGCTCTACATTAAAATCTATATTCGTGTTGCAAAATAATCTGACTGCGTTGTCTAATGAAACTCAACACGCAAAATCATTTCAAGCAAGCCAAAGCACCTTGTAAACCCCAGTTTTCTGGGCATCCCATTGATGCGAGTCGTACTGCTTACGGTTTTCTGCGTAAATCTTCAGTCCATCTTCGTCTTCTATTGTGCAATCAACATCATAACGGCCGCCGCTGATGACCTTAAAGAAAAATGTTAGCTACTTGTTAGGCTTGACCTTATGGAAGCAAAAAAAGAAAAACAGAACCTAAAAATAATTGTGTAAATCCAGAAACGACGTAAGCACCAGAACAATCTGGCAATTATTTACAACTAAACAATATCAAGTACTTACAACACTTTTAAGGACCGCATAAGTCGATACATCGGCTCGTATTTTTCCAATCATAACTTGCCAACCGATCAAGCGAAAGAGCTGTTCAAACTCTCTAAAGCAGCAGAAGGTCTCCTAGTTTCGACTTAACACTTTCTGTATTTGCTCGATTGTTAGCCGTAGGAAATGGTGTTAAAAAATTAATGTGAGCTTGATTGCAGGCCGCACTTGAATAGGTTACCTAAAGCCTTGAAGACAGTTTCGGGTACTAGCACCTTTCACGTTTAATTGGCAATTCTGGTAATGATGCTTCACCACTACAACTGCCTTCTGTTCATCATATTCCCTCAGTGTGACGGATGTGCACGTGATGCTGAAGAGAATCGAGTGCGAAAAGAGAGTTTGGTCGACAAAACGTAGAGCAGTAAAGACTAAGCATCATACCATTCGATAAGATGAAGAAATGAAAAAAACTTTGCAGGCTGCGGCTAACAGTCCAATAAACATGGTATGGGCTTGAACTTTTTTGGGGCCTGGGGGTGACCTAACAACTGGGAGATCAAGAAATTTTTGGATGACATCATCAGGCCCTGACAAAAGTGGCAATTTACTTGTTGTTTTTTTCAAATAAACTAGGTGAAAATACGCATCTTTAGAGCTTCTGATTGGCCATATAGCGTTAGTGGTTGGCAAGCTATGATCAACAAATGACAACTCATTAAACCCTTGGTAAATCCCCCAGGGCAGGGGTGGGCAATTAGTGACAAAACATTCAGGAAAACTCCTCAAATCTGACATTTCCTCCAACTTGTCCCAGCAGACGTTAATGCTGAGACTACCTTGAACCGAGACTTGTTCCTTTCGAAGGTATGGCCCTCTGCAAAATGGGGCTCTCTCCTTGTGGCCTCCAAGACAAAATAATTGACCACCCCTGCCTTTGAAGTATTTAAAGGTTGTACTACTGTTAAATTTGGATCCGACCCCCAAATCTTAATCCTTATATAAGATATTTTTATCAAGTAGGAAGCAGCCAATCTTTTCCTGAAATGATGAAACATACTATTACAATAAAAATGAGGGATTATGAAAAGGCAAAAATTTAAAGAGAAACAATAAAATCTCTTTAGCATTATACATGAGGCACAGAAGCACCTTGCACTGCATATAGCAATTCGGTTTCTTGAAGACACAGCGTCTATGCTTACCCCGGCATATATCACAAGCCACACAAGAAAAACATGCAGAAAAACTGCTATGACTAAAAGCAGAGGCAAGCAACTACCCTTGATATTGTAATGTTTTGAAGCTGCAACACCATCACAAAAAATTAATTGATCACCTTGGTTGCAAGTATATAGTGGATAATTTCAGTTGTATACTGTACAGCAATCAACCTCAAAAAGTCAACTTGAAAAAATGGTGGTTTTAGAAAAAACATTTTCTTACAGCATTTCATTTACTTTCCAGCTATCAAACAAAACACACCCATGTATAGTCAGAATTCTTGTTATTAGCTTTGCCTTTAAGTACAAAGACATCTAAGTTATATTGCAGTTGCCTCAACCAATAATTAGTTCAGTTTCATTCTGCTTGTTTTGGTACTCCTTTTGGATTGTCACAGCGTCAGAAATGCTCATCTATGTTAGCACCAGGGGCTGCATATTTACTTCCACAGTCAATTCTGCATTTGTGGCAACCAAAGACCGCATGTGAAACCAACAAATTGGAAGTGTAAAAATTTCACTATAACCAGGAAGACATGTAGATGGCCTATTTTTGCGATAGGCAGATAAACAAAGTTAACTAAATTTTTATTAATTTACTGCAAGGGTCTCAAATATGCAGCCCACGGGCCGCATTTGGCTGGTCATGCTTTTTGAAAATTTAAATTTTAATTTGGTTTATTCATCAAGTGTTTAATGTGCTTGGCTAGCAAGACCACAACTCTGAAAAGGAAATAGAGATGGCTAGAAATGATTCATCTATATCTCACAATTGATTTCGCAGGAAATAAGATGCAAAAGCTGTTGGTTTCTAGTAAGGTTCAGGTACTGCAATTGTTGTGTCAGCCGTCAGCATCATTGTTCAATGGTCATGTAGCCATATTATGGCTCTTGGGTTACTTTAACACGTTGGCTGCCGGTCTACGGTATATTCGTACTTCGATTTCGGCCTAAAAAACAGCAGTTTTCAGTTGCCTTACCAACGCCCTAGCTCCTCCGCCGATTGCACTAGAGAGCTGTTCAACGGCTCAAACGGATCGGCCAGTCTAGTAGATTGCACTCGAAAAAATTTTTTTTGGTTGGGGGGGTGCGGATTGTTTGTGACTGACGTCATAAGTGAAGTAATTTTAGCGTCATTTTGGCTCATGTTGCCTGGCCTAGG
>Ga0210059_1016322_pt1 | contig 10731 bp, 5 predicted proteins | sample Ectturendosymbi2_FD_188042 | JGI IMG/M metagenome (GOLD analysis project Ga0210059, IMG submission 188042) | Ecteinascidia turbinata endosymbiont from Florida, USA - Sample 2 (SPAdes) (version 2) | ecosystem: Host-associated > Tunicates > Ascidians > Unclassified | place: Key West, Florida... | reverse complement strand
ACATCACATGTGCTCACTGACAGCTATCAAACTATACTACTGTTCAAAAAAACAACTGATACCAGAATTATTTTTAAAACTCGCTGTTGCCATCATTTTCGACTGAAATCTAATGCAATCTTTCAAAACACTTTTATTCCATATTAGGGATGAAAAATTCTTTGTAATAAACAAATTCGGGATTTGTTGTGGCAAAAAGGTGCAAAAACATCGTCCGCCCTGCCCCACTAAGAAAAGTGATAGCGCAAAACATAACCTCTGCATTTCAGGTGCAGTGATTACCACCGCATATTGCGCTTCCTGTAGATTCAATGCAAGGCCTGTCCTATACAAATGTTCCCACAGCTACGCCTTCCCGTAGTACCCTTCATATCGCAAAATTGCTGTGGAAATGGTGCGACCGGTATGGTTGACGGTACAATTTGGGCAGTTACTATATGAAATGCGCAAAATTAATCAAAACCATTGTGCGTCGGTCGTCACGCGCATGATAAAGAACCACCTTAGGGCTGTAGGCACGCACGTCCATTTGAAAAAATCGCGACAGTCCACCGCGTCAGCTATCCACAAGTGGAGACCACACGTTGCACCCGCTACGCATCTGAAGAGGCGAATGGGGACTGCGCAGAGTACTTCTTCTCTGGGAAATTTGAAAGCAACGCGTAAACGACATTCGTGCCAGCAATGTTCGCCCAGGCTGAGAAGGCCTCAGTTGGCAAACTGTGTCGATGAATGGGTACCGCTTGGAGAAAGTGTGCATGTTGAGGGTTGAAGTTGCCAGACCTCTCCCTGTGTGTGCCCCAAATTCAATTGCACCGTATCCAGAATTCGTGGAGGAAATTATTGATGTCTTCGTAGGTTTAAAGCTAACAAAATGCAAGATCGTTTCAGGAAACTTCAATGCACATCCAGGGTACGATGCTGGGATACGATTGGCCAACATGGTGCTGTAACAACACACTGTGCACCATGACCACTCTCTTCCAGCACAGAGATTTGCACAAGCAGATCTGCTTCAGAGATTCGTTGGGCCATCGGTTACTCACTGCTATTTGCATAGTTTCAGCTTACTTTTTGTTCCGCTTATCTGCATAGTTTCAGCTTACTTTTTGTTCCGTTTATTTGCATAATTTCAGCCAACTTTGTTCTTTGTTCGGTTTGAGTGTGGGACGTTCGTAACTAAAGGGGTGCACTGTCGACGGATAGCCACCTGTTGATCTGCAACTTACGTCTTGAAAAACCTGCACGGCCTCCGCCGTGAAAAAAATAAGTCAAATTCAAACGTTTTTCATCAGGTCTCATTTAAAGGTTTCAAAACATCTGTGACCAAATTTTTAAGGATTTCTCCCGGATTTTTGACAAATCAAAACTTTTACGGGAGCGCTTGCACCCCCTGCTCCTACACCACTGGAGGTGAAAAACGCTATTCACGCAAAGTAGTCTACATGGCATGGCTTCAGATTCAGAACTAACCAAACCCCAATCTTCTTTGCATGTGCGATACGCTGAGACGCTGAAGTCCACAATCTCATGATGAGAAAGACCACACTGCAAACTTGAAAGAATTTAGGCACTAACTAGATTCCAACGGCTGGCAGACCAACAAAGTGTTCTAACAAACGATCCCGCGTCTCCGCTGCAAAAAATCTAATTTTGCTAAATCAGTCAAAAGCCAAAATGTGGTCTTACTCAGCAATTTTGGAGGACATGCTTGGCAGATGGAGAGAATGTTTCAAACACTTTCTGAACCTAGTCACTCTAGCACCGTCGTACACACATGAGGTGCATGGAGAAATACTGCAACTGAGCTCTCCATCGCTGTCAAAATACTGAAGACTGCGGGTTGCGATGAAATCCGACTTGAAATGCCCAAAGCCTTGAATCGATGAGTTCTTTAGATCACACCTGGTATCAAATTGCCTGGTGTTCTGGAAGGGCACGGTTAGATTGGCACACTTAGTGATTATACCTACGCACAAGGAGCCACACAGAAAAGTATGCACTTACTACTGGGGCATCTCTTTCCTTGCACTTACTACTGGGGCATCTCTCTCCAAAAGTGAATTTCTAATGCTTTGAAAAAAGATGCCGCAAAATTTTGATAACCGTATTTGTGCCGGCCGTGACACTAACAACCGAATTTTCACTCTCCAATAAATTTTTGAGAATCTCGGGAGTATGCCAAAGACGTCTACGCATGTTTTGTCGAGGGCAAGAAAACATACGACTGGTCCCTCGGGAAAAACATTGGAAAGTGCTGAGGTAGTAAGTGTTGACGACCACCTGCTACTGAGCGTCAAATCACTGTATCCTTGTTCAGGAGTTTGTGTCCAAGTCGGCCGAGTTAAATCACAACCACACACAGTGGAAGATGGACTCTGACAAGGGTGCGTGCTGTCACAACTCCTACCATAGTCAATCTGTAAGAATAGGATAGACAGGAAGAGCTGAGTCGACGTGGACTTCACAGTTGGAAGCTGCAGGATCAACCGTTTGCTTTCTGCGGATGACATCCTTTTTGAAGCTTTTTTATTTTTTTTTGAAAAAATGTGTTTTGATTTTTAAAAAACATCATTATTTTCATAAACGCTAGTTGCCAAAAGGTTTGAACAAAAGCATCTCTCTCTCTCTAATGAACATTTTATCTTTTTGAACATGAAGGGTTGGAGAAACTGCAAGCACCCAAAACATTACATGAGGAAATTTTATAACCTGGGCAGAGTTCCAATAGTCTGTGTAATCGTTCTCTCAAAATCTGTGAAATTTCCGAATTTCAAGCTTTGAACAAAATTTTGCTCTATTGAGAACAAAACCTAACGACTTTGTTCAAAAAGCTATATCTATTGCTGAGTTCCTACATGATCTAAGGAAGACCATAATAGATGCCAGCAAAGCAGAACTGTGTTGATCATCCACAAGACTTGAAACCCATGCGAAACTTGTCTTCAGTTAACTTCATCACAGTTCCACACGAATTGTCATTTGACTATGAACTTCAAAATTTTGGAAAAAGTTCACAATTAAGGGGTGCTTGAGAGAACAACCTAGTCTACACATGTCTCCCATTCCCATGTCCCAGTGCTTTTACAATTCAACATGCGTAAAAATATATTTTGTTTGCACCAAGAAGCTGAATAGATAATGTTTTGCAACTTGTTTCAGGCTACGAAGCAGGTCTGTGGAGCCAGTTCTCAAATTTAGGCTCTAGCACTGAGCATCTAAATTTTTGGCTTCAACTCCAACATCTGAAAGTTTTTGGCTCTGGCTCCAGAACAATATGGTCCAAAAATCAGAAATAATAATGTAGTATTTGTACAACTCATTTGCCACACAAACTATATCTGTGGAACTGGCTACCCAAATTTCAGGCTCTGGCTCAACAATCTTGAACTTTTTGGCTCTGGCTCCAGCCATTTAAAATTGTTTGGGTTCCACCTTCACAGCCCTGCTATGAAGCCAAAATAGTACTAGAACAAATCTAACAAAACAGTTTGTAATGTGAAATTTCCAAAACCAGATAATGCAGTGACCGGACCATTTCATTTTACGCAAAACAAAATAGTCAAGTTCATTAATTTTAATTTTAGACTTTTCATCATGCTTACTATAACAGTCGCTCCAAGCTTTGCCATCTTAAGAGCAATAAGTTGTCCCATACCATGTCCTGCACCAGTAACCAAGGCAATTTCACCATGAATTGATTTCTTTGTAGGCCTCCATATCAGTCTGCAATTCACTAATGATGTTTAGTACAATTAGTCTACTAGAAATTTAGGATCAACGTCAATAACAAAATGGCAGTTTGAAGACTTAAAAAATGGTCAAATCAGGGATTTCCAAAGTGGGATCAGTAGACCACTGGGGGTACATGCAGATATGACAAAAATATAAAAGTTGAACAGATACATTATATTATCACAAATAATTACTGTAGTTAATCATAAATGAATGGATTTTGCAACGCTTTGCAATTGCAAACTTTGTTGTTGCACCATCTTAAAATTCACAGTTTAATGATAAAAATTTCAATTAAACAGCTTTTCATATTTCTGGTTAAAAGTTGAGAATGGATATCCATTGCTGTTACACTTGGACACATTAGTGCTTTATTTTTTTTGTACATTCTTGCTGTGTAATTCCAAGTAATATTCCATTCATGATTCAAATCAATGTACTTGTTTGCAAACAGTCCAACAATCGACATGATAGCCTGAAAACTTATATACACACAGTTGTTTGCTGCTTCCTGTGGTGCATGTAATTGTCCAATGCTTATATTCGTCATCTACATGAAACTTTTCAATGTTAAGTTGTTCTGACTTCACGCTGAAGTGTATCTGAGGTTTTGTTGTATATCTGAATATAATCAAAGGAAGCAATCAACTTAGAGTCCTACTGGAGATTTATTAATGGGTGAAGTGGTAAGAGCTTTTTGTTTTGACTTGCATTGGCTTGGTAACCTCAAGACATCAGGTTGCATTGTTGCGAGACTGACCTGTGCTCCAACAACTAGGTTGAGCTTTAAGTAGTAGGGATCACTATGAAATCGTGATTTACTGACTATCGGCACCACAACCAACCAAAAACCCTACATTGGTCCCTATACTCTCACAAAAGGCAACTAAATTTGTGTTGCCTTTTTCCACTCCTTGCATGTTTGAGAGAGCATTTTCAGATCTTTCAAACATGAAGACAAAATACATGTCCAGAATTATCATGGACTCCTGAGTTTGTCTGCCAGAAACAGCTCGGGGAATTGATAAATTATGCTAAAAGAAACAACTCCATCCATCCCATTGATGTTGTCAGTTTTGTACATTTAACATTATTCAGTGTCACCATTTAGCATAGTTTGTGTTATCCTTCTGTGTTGGTTGGGCAGAAAAATTGATGTGATGTAAGATTGGGATCCAAAAAAAAGATTCACAAATAAGGGTATGTGGCCCAAAAACATTGGAAAAACCTGGTCTTATCAAACATATGAAGTTTGTAAAGCAAAACGTCTATAAAATCTAATTACAGAAATGATTTAAAAACTATTCTGCTAGGAAATTTATGTCAAACTTGATGCTTGTGATAAAATAGCCCATGTACTATGGATGTTTATATGCTATCAGCAAGCAAACTTACACAATTCATAAACAATATTTTCTTAAATTTAACTTAGATTATAAAACAAGCCACTGTGTCTTCCACATTTATACAATGAGTAAAATTAATGAATATCCTTTTACATTATTTTTATAATGTCATTCACAGCAAACCTAGAACTTGTAATTGTCAGAGTTTAGCTTAGACATGTGATTCAAACACAATTCTGATTATTATCATAAATCACAAAATTGGCAAGACTGCTGTCTACATTTGTGCTTAATAAACTTTAATTTTTTCTTACAAAATAAAAGTTAGCAAGAACAATTCATCTTAATCTAAGAGTTTATCCATAAAATCCAAAATAAGCAGATTGTGAGCAACTAGCCTGTACTTACTGGACAATAGCTGTCACGTATGCACATAAGATATCCCAAATAAAATGTAGTACATAAAGCAGCATTATGCTTGCTCCAACAAACCATGCAATGGGCAAAACGTGAAACCTGAAAATACAAAAAAATAAAAGCATTATCAATGCAAGTAGAACAGTAGATTAAGGCCTTTTGCAGCAGTAGGAGATGATTGGAAGTGTTTTTTCAAATACAAATCTGATACAACAATTTTATTTCAAGCTCACATGTGCTTCAAAGTTAATATCGATAACTTCAGGATTTGCCCAAGAGATATTCCTACTAGCCTAGTTGTTCCTGTTGAATATGAAAAAAGAAGTTATGTTGGAAACCTCATGTATGTAAAAATTGTGAAAAGTCAACTGTATAGAGCAATGATTCTCAACCAGTAGGTCGTAACCAGGGCAGTGGAGATGGAACTCAAAGCTCCTGCTCCAGCCCACCATGTGAAATTTTTGGTCTTCGGCTCTAGCTCAAGCCATCCAAAATTTCTTGGGCTGTGGCTCCACAGCCTTGGTTGCAACCTAAAAGTGGGTCGCGGAAGAATGGCTTTGGAGTCACAAACAGCAACATCAGTTGTTTCCTGAATGCTCATATTATTTTAGAAGGGTACTGTCTATTTTACTGCTGATTTTCTCGTGGCAACAGATTGGCTGGAGCTATTGTGCCGCCAGTCTGGCACAATTCGAATGAAAAGGTCAGTTTCTCATGCAATCAGTGTGCTGCTCATAGTGTAGAGGTTGTGGTTCATGTCTAGTATGCCATTGGTTTTCGGTTCGAATCTCACCTTTGTGACTTTTCTTTTTTTTGCTTTTTAAGAACTTTTCCATTAGGTTTTACCTTTAGGGTTTGGTTAGGGGTTAGGGTTGTGGTTAGCATTATATTATGGTTAGGGCTGTGGTTTAGCATTAGGGGTTAGTGTTTGAGTTAGGGGTTAGCGTTAGAGGTTTGCATTAGGGTTAAAGGTTAGCGTTAGGATCAGGGTCATTTCATTATAACTCAACCGATGGGTGGAACCACATTCAGTTGAGTATGCTAAGTCACATCAACCTTAAACTGTTTATAAAGGACTATAAAGCGCAAAAGTTCCACAAGAAACACGAAAAGACAACCCATATGCAAGTAATCAAAGGCAGTTTATATCATATTACAGGTATTTATGAAGTCATTAACTAGCAATTCACAAGACTGTTAAGTAACAGATAGTATGTGAATGTCACTGTCACTTGTGATGTCATATAGCAGACAAAAGAAATTTGTTTAGAGCCAATTCATCTGCATTTATTTATGATTTTTTTGTAGAAGTTCATAAATCGTAGTCTTGAGAATAATGTTTAGAAACACAGCCATGTTTTCTATCTAAACCAACAAATTATTTTTTTAAATTTTTTTAGCATCCATCCCAAATTAGGCAAGCAATGTAGGGGGAAAAAACGCAAATATCATGAACAGTATTGGTTTTAGGTAAATTTAAACTGCATATTCAGAAAGCCCATCCTAGAAAACATGGGGATAGACACTAATTTCATTAGGATTAGATTAGCAGATCTAGAGTTATAATCACTTCTGTCTTGCTCATCAGTACGAATGCCATCTAGTGGTAAAAATACAAAAGCAGTGAAAAATCAAAAACTGCTCAACCAATTTTTGCAAAATTGGTGTCAATTTTCCTAGAAATTTGTAGCTGCAAACATATGTGAAAAGGAACGAAAACCTAAACCAAGTGGTTCCAAATTTTAGACATTTGGGTTGAATTATAATGAAATGACAAGTAGGGGTTTGCGTTTGGGTTAGCATTAGGGGTTAGCATTAGAGGGTAGCAGTAGGGATTAGTGCTGGGGTTATCATTAGGGTTAGCATTAGGAGTTAAGGTTTGGAGTTAGCGCTAGGGCTTAGCTTTAGGGTTTATCTTTTGTTTTTACTTCGTTTCTGCCAAGCTTTAGACTGGCAGCACAATAGCTCCAGCCAAGCCGTTGCCGTCAGCATTTTGACAGCAAATTAGACACTGCCTTTTAGAAATGTTCATAGTTTTGAGATCAATTTGTACTTCCAAATTAATTGATTTTTTTAGGCAGTGCCTATTTATTTGCTGGTGGCGGCAAAAGCACTGCTGCAACGGAATTGTGATTAGCCAGCCAGCTGGTGGAATTTTTCATGTGGCAAGGATGATATACTTTCATTAGCATATCGTTCTTGTCACATTACCTGCAAACCTAAACCAGCACCTAATTCAAAACCCTAACACAAAATGTAAACCCATGTATGGTTGTGGAAGCTGTTTGAAAAAAGAACATGAAAAGCACTCCCATCACAAATTTTATCTCTGCTAGCAAAACCAAAGCAAAAACACTGAGATCTGAACTGGCAGTCACTCACACAGCAGGATGACACTTCCCACTTGACTAGGTTCACTGTACAGCTAGTGTGACAAACTAACCATTATATGTGGACAAACCTGAATATGTTTCAAATGGCAAAATAGCCCCAGAAAAATATTAGCCACTGGTGGCAAAATGAATTATTTTTATACTGACCATTATACCTATTTTTATACTAAGTTTCACATTTGTGTTACCACAACATATTAACTCAAATAAACAATTTCTTGAAAAATTTTCATTCCACAATTATTACATTTGCATTATGAGCATCGCATGGACACAATCTAATTTGCTAAAGCAAGATGCACTACTTCATACATAACTTTTTATGAGCCACTTGTCCAATGTCAATTTAGCAACAACCATAGTTCCAATTTTGCAGCTTATGACATTTTAGTCACCATATTCGAACTAACAAATTTTTGTTAAATGTGACCAAGTGAAAATTGTTTGTTATTGTAATGTGGTTCCTGAATGATAGACTATTACCGCTGCTATGAATGTTTGCTTATTATATTAATTTACACTTGTCTGATATCCAATATCAAAAATTTACCAAGTAAATTTTAGGATGAACTTCAAAATATTGGCTACTGAATTAAGGCAAACAAACTCTCTGTTAAATGCAAAATTGCTAAATAAATTATATTAAACAGACCTGAACATACAATTGCAGTTAATATCTCTTTTTACAGCTCTTAAAATGTGTGAAAAGAATTACCTAAAATGCCTAGGCATGATATTCTACAAAAAATTTAAAAATAAACCACACATTGCCAAGCTCATCACACAATTCTCCAAATCATTTAAATTTGATCCAAATCAAGACATATTCTACCACCAAACCTGTATTGAAAGCTGTGTATAATGCAATGATGCATCTTATGTAAACTATGCTGTCTTGAACTAGTGCAGGGCTTCAAAAAGTACTATCCAACCTCATGTGAATCTATAAAACAAAACTGCCAAAATTTTGAAAACATCAAAAAAGGCCACTTTTGATGAAATGCGTATGCAAAATAAATTCCTAACAAACAACTGTTCATTTAAAATGTGTTCTGGTAATTTCACGCACTCTTTTGAAAACAAAGTACTTCCATCACATTTAACCAGGATTTCAAATTTATGTATTTATGTCTGGCAACATCTGCAAGTAGTATACAAATTTCAAGGGCAGCAGCATATATTAATTATGTGTGAAATTAAGCTAACAAAAGGAATGCTTTGAAATTCTTCAGCGAAGTATTCCAACAGATGTGTTTTGTATCATTTGGATTTGTGAGTGGGCAGCGCATGCTTCTTTATTATTTTTGATCATGTCACAGCTCTGCTTCATATTCACAGAGACTGGAAAAACTTTTGCATATTTTTATGAAGCTTCATGTGGTCTAAACATTAAATGTGAAAAAAAAACTTAACTTTCTACAGATTACAGTAAAGATTGCATTCAAACTCAGCAGTTTCCCAGTGAAAACATGAAAGCATTTTTGACTCATGCTAAAGATCATCTGGTATGAAAATCATACTATTATAGCTTAGTTCATTTTTTTCAAGTCCCCAACAAATACGTGTATGGTGATGTTCCTATGTGTCCGCTGATGCACTTTGTTACCATTACTGTAATGATTTTAATGAAAGACCATCAAATTCCAAATCCCTTTCGCATTTCCATGTGGCAACACATTATTTGCTTCATATAGATTTCTTTGTGAAATGTGTTGAAATAGAAAATGTTAGTTTTAAAGCAGTGTGGCTTGTTCTGCATATAATAGTACTTTTTAGGAAAAATGGGAACCACCTTTTTAAAAAGTTTGGATGCACAGTGTATTTACCCTGAAGAATTGGTCCTTTATGGCCCATCCACTACAAACAAGAGATGGTGGAGGAAACTGCACGACCACCTTGCGAAATTTCAAAGCACAGTTGTAGAACTCCTCACTGAGTGGCATTACAATCCTCACAATCTTTTTGACAGACAGATGATGTATGTATTACATTTTTCAGCCAGTGGTAGCAGGAGAATGCAAAATGTTTATCAATTACCAGAACAGCCATCAAAGATATCTAGAACTGCCAACGAGAATAACAACTCATTTATTCTCTTTTCCTGAACAATATGATTATGGAGCATCACAGAAAGGCGTACCTGTTAAAACTGATGATTTAAAAAAGTGATGAGTTGTCAGGTGTTTCTAATGTCCCAGATTTTTTATCTTAAGAACTGGAACACACCTTCCAATTGGTATTACCATATCCCGAACATATTGAGTCAAAAGACACAAAACGAGCCTACATTTTTCTCAAGGCAAGGTTGTTAGAATCTCACTAAATCTGATCAAACGTCTTCACTTTCTTTTTTGCTAAACAATTCGTCTATTAATTTAATGACATTAATAGTACTGTATACATGATGAGTTGCTGGTGCTTGACAATCACACAAATTCATAACTATAATGAGCAAGGCACTCAGCCTTCTTATTCAAGTCCAGTGAAATGACATGCATTATCGGGAATCATGTCGTCATTACTGAAGTACTAACTCCACATCATGACTGTCAGTTTTCACTTTACAGGCTTCTCTGAATGCACCATGACCAAATGTTTTTGAATCAATTTCAAAGGTACGAGGTAAATAAAGCGATCTTTGTATATTTGGCTCATTTGCAAATGTCTTATTTTTCAGACATGTGCATACCAGGCAAGATCCTAAGATCCATCTTGCCTGGCAAGATCCTAAGGCTGTTCAAGAAGCTCTACGGAGACTCCCAAAGCTGTGTCCGCATAAACGGGAAACTCTCCGAGTGGTTTAACATCAACAGTGGCGTTAGACAAGGATGTGTAGCTGC
>Ga0210059_1016321_pt1 | contig 10732 bp, 5 predicted proteins | sample Ectturendosymbi2_FD_188042 | JGI IMG/M metagenome (GOLD analysis project Ga0210059, IMG submission 188042) | Ecteinascidia turbinata endosymbiont from Florida, USA - Sample 2 (SPAdes) (version 2) | ecosystem: Host-associated > Tunicates > Ascidians > Unclassified | place: Key West, Florida... | reverse complement strand
CTAACTTTCGCACAGATGAATCACCATCAGCAGCTTGCACTTCTTTTAGTTTAGCCGTTTTCAGAGGTGAAATTGAAAAATACTTCCAGGTCTGAACTAAGCCACGTTCGCATTCCTCTCAATCTAACTCAATGCTGTACAATCTAACTCAAATCGCATGTGACCCCCCCCTCCAACATTAGAATTTGCCAAAAACAAATTCTTTGCCTACTAAAACTCAATTGAAATTGGAACTAGGCTAATGTGAAGTATGCTAACTTCAACTGCCGCCACGATCTGAAAATTGAATTGTGATTTGTGAAATATCAAATTATGACGTAACAGAGTCTAGCATGGCCTAGATTTGAGCGTAGAAATAAACGTTATAGGACTCGCTTAAAAGGCTAACAACCTCTGATTCTCTGCTGTAGTTACAAAAGTTGGTTATATTTTGAGAGACCGTTGGAGGAATTTGAGAGACCGTTTTGGTCCCTCAAAATACCTTAAAAAAAACACTGCATGTGCACATCAGGTGAGAAAGTATCGGATGCAGCAAAACGTGTTCAAACCACAAGGCTAAAGTTTGTTTACTGTCTTCGATCCGTCGAGAGAATCCCTGCCACTACTGTTTTCCGCAAATGTTGACATTAACTGAAAGAACTATGAGACAGGAAAGGAAGAATTGACGAACTGTCCCAACATCAAAGAAGTTGTGTTTGGAACAAGAAATAACTAAAAATTAGCTTCATTGCACGCTTCCCATGTACGTTGGAAGGCTCGGCCTTCCTTGATTTTTCGTGTGTTACGCTCTGTTTTATCGCGTGGCTTCGCTCTGGAATGCGTCATCGCGCACGTGTGTTATCTCCAGAGGAAAAGCGTCTGTTAGACCGCTGCCAAACGCAGGTTTTCTTAGCAGTGACTGGTTTATGATGCTCTGGGAAGGTCAGCCTTTTAGCTTCGAAAAAAAATTTTAGTAATGTCGTTGTAACTAGCCACAGTTCGTGTGTTTTTCTTTACTTGTTTTCAAGTGCCAACATTTTGCTTGTGAGATTTGTCTTACATTTACAGGACGGATGAAGCGTTGGAAAACGCGAAACTAGTTTCCCCGTCAATAAACTGTGACTGATTTACTTGCCGCCATCTTTGTGGCCTTTAACTATGAAGCAAGGAATCAATCGCAAATTTTTAATAGGAAATCGATTCCACGTAACACTACGCATCGTTAAGCCTGAAATTTGCTACCAATGTTGATGCCTGACAGGTGCAACGCTTAAAAGCTAAACCAAAAGCTGAAAAAGCAAACAAACTCAAGAATGAAGTGATTAATTCAATAAATCAAAACACAAGTTGCGACAATCAAAACTGAAAAACTGCCTGTTTCTCAAATATCTGCGTTCATTGGAACTTCTAATTTCGCTGATGCTAACTATCATTGCGAAAGGCAACAGGCCCATTTTGAGCTTAAAACAACACACAGCATCATTCAGAGCGTCAACTCGTATCTCACGGGGTGTCGAGAAACGCGTTGTCTTCAAGTATTTCTCGTTAGGATCTGAAGCGCATGTTCTCTCTTTATTGAGAGCGCCAGGAGTGGCTGAGAATCAGTAGGGGAAAACTTGCGTAAAAGACGGCCACCATTCAAACGCGCCGTGGAAGACGCCTCATTGAAGCGAAGGTAGCTTAGTAAATTTTCGAAGATGCGGTAGTATCCCCAGTGGCGTAACTGACGGTTTGAGCCAGGGGGGTGCAAAACGTTGCTGAAGAGGGCCCACTAGCCACCATAGGGGGGCCCACTAGCCAACACATTTAAAAAAAAGTTTAGAAATAATAGTGAATCCGAATATAGTGAATGTCTGTACCAGCTGATAAAACGAAAACACCTCAAAAAACGCAAAAAAACAACAACCTACTGAAAATCAAAGAATTTTAAATACTAAAATTTCAGCTAGTGTTTGAAATGCTAGTTGCCAGTATTGGCAAAACAATCCATTTTGGATTTATTCCAAAATTTATCAAATTGATACCAAAACTTTGAATAGAAAATACATCACAACATTAATAGTCGCGAATCTTTTACAAGTGCACCAAATAGTGTGTCTGAACACGATTATTGCTTGAAGATATGCTGTTAGGATTGCAGCGCTACATTTCATTCACAACCGATCTAACTGCGTAGTTTTTAAAAATTGACTTGATGTCACTTTGTTTCAAGTCTTGCTAGACTTAGCTATGTGTGCATTTGTAGCAGGCCTGCACAACATATGGTCCGCGCAGGGACGCCGGAGCAGCAACAGGGCAGTGGGGTAGTAAAAGGGTTGAAGGCAATGAACACTTATGAATAGCTAAAAAATTGTTAGCAATTATGCTTGATTCTCTTCAGCAACCACGTTGACCTAAAAATAATCAAAAATTTAAAGAAAATCCTTCTGAAGTTTCTCGGTGCGCAAATACCTGTAATACATTTGTTTCAAGTCGATCTTTACAAACCATGAAATGAGCTATGATACTGTTATGAAAAGGCGCCTCTGCCCCTGTTGCTATCCTGATGAAAGGACAAGGTAGGCATTGCCCCCGTACTTCCCGAGTTCTACGGCGTTCCTGGGCCCGCGGGCCGCATACGCCCCGGAGCTTTTTTGTGGCCTGCGAGAGCTTTCTTGATTGCAGAAAATTCTGCAAAAGCATTTTCTTCAGATAATTAGATTGTAGTTCCAAAATTTTTTACAAACTACATCGAAAAAAAATGGATTGGAGTTTTGTGGCCCGTGGTAAATTTATGTTGATCAATTTAGTATTTCGAGCTTTCCGAGCAGTGCAGGCCTGATTTTAAGCAATGATTTTGTATGTAGGCATAATCATATGGCTGAAATGTCACACCCAGTTTTTAATTATGAATCAAAAGGAATCATTTTGCCCCCTCTAAATTCCCATTAAAACAAATTTTTTTTTGTCTGTCAAACTTTAAAATTAAAACGTATGGAAAAAATATGAATTGAAAAAAAACATTAAATGTTAAAAAATCAATATTGCCAAAAAAATTACCATTTTCAAAACATTTTTGCCATAAATTGGACAAACAATTGCCAAATTCTTTGGAGAGCATCTGGAAACCCTGCAGCACGCATAGCTGCTAACACAAGCAACTAACGCGCGTCCAGCACCAACTCGTAACAGCGAAAACTCCGCCAAATCACTCTGAACTTCGCGAACGCAGAATCAACAGCAAGGAGTTGTGATGGAGCATTCGTGTATGGGCATCGGTAAAGTGATGGAACATCAGTATTTAGAGATGCAATCGATTGTAATTGCAGATGCAGTGTGAATGGCAGCACCACGCGACAACGTTTTTCATGAAGCCATTGACCCCATGATCGCCAATGCTTAAGAACGGGCATCACACTATGTGCCCGCCATAGCCTACATAAAAACGGCTTGGGATGGACATGCCTTGAAAGAACAAAATTCACACGCATTTTTTCAGGGCTGGGAATCTTCATTTCAGCGTTTCATCCACTCATTTCATCTTCATTTAAGCGTTTCATCCACTCATTTTGAAAACAGTTTGCCTTGAATTTTTCAAGCCGGGGGAGCGGCCGCCCACCCCCGCCTCGTACGCTACTGATCTTAACACCCTGCACCTCTACCCAGCGCAAACTCGAAAACGAACAAAGAAAGAGTTACCGAATTCTTACATCAAGCTGTTGAACAACCGACATCCGACTGTTCGACTTTACAGAAAACGAGGGCTTGGTCCAGATAAAAGTCACTATAAACAGTTTTTTTTAAAGGAAAATGTTAGGTACTCGGCATGGACCTGTAGGGAACCGATTTCTCTGATTCTAGGGACCCGATTTTCTCTGATTCTAGAAACCCGATGATAATTTTCTCTGATTGTAGGGACCTGATTTTCAATTCTAGGGACCTGAATCGGGTCCCTAAAACACTTTAAAAAACCCTGCTATAACCAATCACGACTTTGGTCGAGATTACAAACTACACTAGCCCAAATTACACGGCTGGCCTCCAAGTGAATATACACTGTATTGAAAGTTTTTCACCGTTCACGATTTTTGAGCAACTTGCGCTTGCCCTGAAAAAACAGAGTTGCCCTGACATTTTTCACTGTATTGAATATACTTTTTACATTTAGGATTTTTAACAACTTGCGCTTGCTCTGAAAAAAGTTTTCCCTGAAATTTTTTACTGTCTTGAATATATTTTTTATTATTCAGGATTTTTGAGCAACTTGTGCTTGCCCTGAAAAAACAGAGTTGCCCTGAAAATTTTCGCTGCATACATTCAGGAGTTTTGAACAATTTGCGCTAGCCCTGAAAGGCAGACTTTCCCTGGAATTTTTAACTGTATTGAAATATTTTTTTATCATTCAGGTTTTGAGCAGCTTGCGCTTGCCCTGAAATTTTTCATTGCATTGAACATACTTTTTACATTCAGGAGTTTTGAGCAACTTGCGCTTGCCCTGAAAAACAGATTTTGCCCGGGGGGGCTGCAGCCCTCCCCCGACCCCCGCCTCGTACGCCTATGTTTACAGATACATCACACCTAGTTTTGTTGGACATTCTTTTCGTGTTGAAGGTGGAACTTGGTACTATGTTGCCAATTCATCGTTGTACATTTTGACTTAACCTCAAACATATTTTTGTGTCGTTATGCAAGTAGAACTCTTAGAATGAAACTTTTGACATGTTATGGTAGCACAAGACCATAACATGAGTGAGGATGAAAATGACAATAACGTTGATTCTGATACAACTTTAACATAATTCCACAAAGTGTGTTTCTAATAACTGCATGTGTTTTGTGAATGTTTGTATTATGTGATTATATTGTATTATGACCATATATTGTTGTGTACAGAAAACGTAAAGTATGAATAATTTAATATCATTATATGAAGATATTGTGAGTAATATAAATCTTACTGAAGTACATTATAAGTGTTATTTGTTTGTGTATGTGAGTCTTAACAAATTGTATAAGCGAATTTTATGGTGAATGTGTACTGTAGTGTTTGTAAATGCATTGATTATTGTACAGAAAGTCAAACGTCTAAGCATGATCAAGAACATTCCTAAAAAACTTTGAGAAAATGCATAGCTAGCTAGTCAAGATAAGGACATCATGAACACTTGACAAACATTTTCCCCTGGTGATGAGGTGGGGAAATTTAGAGGTGATTGGTACCAACGAATCCATAAAGATCATGTCATTTCTGTACAGACATGAGAAAATTACTTGCAGACCAATTGCTGCAGTATTGTGCTTACATGATCTGAGAAAAGTAGTCTCAGACGCAATTAAAAGTGCATGCAAGCAGTAGCCAGACTTTAAGTAGGCTGTTTGCTGCTGCAGAAATTTTTAAAATAAATTTGACAAGAATCTTCGAGAATGATGACGCAAGGTTGTGAAATTATCAAAATCATGCGTAAGAAGGTAATTTTAATGTGCATTGTACAGCAGTAATTGAACAGTATATGGCCCATTTTTGGACCTATAAAATGGTGCACGAATGCAACACAAAAGTTAGTTGATTTCGAAGCTGTTACGGAGTTGGACCTAACAAATGCCTTCTTAGGGCAGCTAGAAATTACTCAAACGAAAAGATATTGCTATCTGAACACGAGATGGAAATATCTAAGTCATGAAATTTTACAGCAAAACCTACATTACAGTTATTGTCATGGTTCAGGATATTTTTATGACACTAAATTTTAAGGAGGTTGACTTGCTGATGTTTTTGCAAATTGTAAGTACAATTTTTTTTTATGCGTATGTTAGTGTTGTAATATATAAATTCAAGTAATATGTTGGTATAGTGATCTCTGCGCAATTATGATTTCTTAATTGTATCGCACAAACTGCATTTGCGAGTTTGTAAAGTTATGTGCGTGCGTATATATCCGTTGGTTAATGAGAATACAATGCTTGTAAATGATAAATCCACCACAGAGATTTCAGTAGCTGTCTATCTAACAGTTGCTGCCGTCACTGTGCTAGTCTTTCATAAATTAGAGAGAAAAGGTTGAGAACTCATGGCAAATTAGTCGTAGGGGTGGTATCGACTAGTTCAAAAGAATCCACCAATGGGAATTTAGACGAACGGCATAATTAAATAAATTATAGCAACTCTAAATTAACATTATAGATAATACTCTGGGCAAGTAAAAATCTATAATAGACATAGTGCAGAGTTATAAGTCTGGGAAGGCTTTTCGGGTCGGGCCGGGCTCGGACTTAAGTTTATCTACATCAGTGGTTCCCAAACGTTTCTGCACGTTGACCCCAATTAAAGTGTACAATTTTCTGTAGACCCCGTGGCCTAGCCCAGCAGTTACTAATACAAGGAAAGTATGTGTCAAAACAAATTTGAGTATTTTTTACTTGAACTGCATGATAAAATAATACACAATCCGAATATTTTCTTAGAACTACAGATGTAAGCATAACATAAAACATAACTGTCAGTGCAGCACACCATTAATGCGAAGGATGCACCTGATGGGACTTACAAGCACACGGATATGGGGACTTAATAAGCACACGCATATACTTAACAAGCACACGGATATTTGGTTTGAAGATTGCATGCCTTGCCCGATTAACAATAATTTTGAATTGAAAGCTTCATTGCTTCAGTAGACCCCAGCAGTGACCACCATTCGACCCCGTGACTATATATCGACCTCTTGGATGGTCCAATTGACCCCTGGGGGTCGATATCGATCACTTTGAGAAGCACTGGTCTAAATATTTCGGGCCTGCATACAAAGCTGTTTTATAACATTCAGAGTAACGACTTTTTTCGTTCGTGACGTAGATTTGTTGTGCTCGCCAAGGTGACTTATGTGAGTGAAGTTATTGTGATTTTTCTTCAGCTAATTCTATTTGCAAACACAGCTGCGTTCTCTTATTCTCTGCTCGGATTAGTCTCACACTGTTTTTGAGAAGGCGACAGCGGTGAGGAAATTAGCACGGGATAGCGTTGCGTCGAAAAGATCGATCACTCACGCGATTCTTGGCTTGTTTTAAAGAAGCCTACAAGCCGGCTATTCATATCTATAGAGCTATCCTAGAAAGTTTCTTTCATGCCTATAGCGCCATCGTAGATAGTTTCGCGTTAGTTTCTTTTTTCGTGAGAAACATTGCATTCCGCAGTATTATCGCTGACTGACAAATTAAGTTTGTGCTTGTTTAAGCCAATGTTTTGGTCAAGGTGCAAGGTGGTTACTATTTTCGGTGTGATAAACCGTGTACCTGCAACTACAACTGCACACAACGTTTTTTGTTACTCCGCAGTTGCATACATCTTCACTCACTCGGTAAATTTGGCTTTCAAACCTAAATCGGGCTTCAAAAATAAATGTCGGGCTTTACAACTCTGTATTGGTATGTAGGCAGGGGCCGCCAAGGGGAGATTGAAAGGACACATCCTCCACCCGCCAACAGTAAATATAGATTGAAATCATTTTGTGAAGTAGGCTACGCTAATTTTTGGCCAAACTTTTTTTGCAGCTGGTAAGAGGATATCAATGGAGATTTTGGTAGGGGTGAGGTTGCATGCATGATGCTCAGTAACATTAAAATCATTTGTAGCTTTTTCAAAAAACGGAAATGTGCAAGAAAAATATTTATCGTCTTTGTAACGCAAAGCAACTTGAACAAGATATCAAATCGCGCTGTAACCCACACTTCTTATAAAATGCATGGAAACTGATGTGTTCTACTATAAGAGTGATAGTCCATGCACGCGCGACCAATGCGATTCAGCATTTTGTGCACCCCGATTGAGAGCTCAGATAAACCCAAATGATTTGTTCTACTATACTGTTCTGCTTGTTTACATCCAAATGCGATATTAATGGAAGCAGGCCGAACTACAGTAGGCCTACCATGTCCAGAAACAAATTTAAGTGTATTAATATGTAAATCATCTGCAAGGACAAAACAAAGCGTGATAAGTGTTGCTCTCAAAACACCTCTAGAAATAAGATTGGGAATTTGCATATACAAAACGTCACTTCTGCATCGAACCGGTGACTATATTGGTTTCACACCAAGCTGTCCCCCCCACATTTTACAACACAATTGCGCCCATGACTACGTCACACCAACCTTGCGCTATTTGGTCATTTAAGGATTTTGTTTTTCATGCTATTACTGAGTTGACGTTGAAAGCTTACGATGAATCGAATTTGTTGAAACCGGTCAGGCACATCATCTAAGAACCAGTTGTTCAACCAAGAAAATATATTTGAAACAAGGCAGCATTTTCTTGAAATATGGTCATGAAATCGTCAACGATTTGGTCTGTATGAATGCTGCCCTCTGTGTTATTTTGTATAATGTGTCATCCATTCTTCTGTGTTTTTTGTGTTAACTGATGTATAAGATTGATAGATTTATTGACTTCACATCTGAAAACTTTAAAAAGACTACTGCTAAAATTTTAACCAAAATCTTGTGGTTATGCAGTATGTGGGATTGGTAATAATCGTGAAGCAGCTTACCCTCGCTGAATTTACAGTCATTTCCTCTCTTTCAATTGGTAGCTGATCATAGCAAAATGTCACATCATGGTTGACCCCACAACGATGCCGCCATACTCGTTGCCATAAGTGACTTCTGCCCCCCCTGAAAGTTTTCGCTGATGGCGGCCCTGTCTCCGAGGCTTAGGTAACCTATATTCAAGTGCGGTTTACAATCAAGGACAGCTTACATTAATTTTTAACATCATTTCGTGCGGTTTACAATCAAAGGAGGCTAACAATCGAATTAATACGGCAGGCACATAATCGACTACTGGAAAAGGAAACGAGAACGTTGCGAATCAGTGACAACATAAATTATACAAACGATGACGTCATAAAATACGTCATAGAGGCCCTCCAGTGAAAATTGCCCCGGGCCCCCTACCCTTTAATCCGGCTCTGGTGATGAGCAAAGAATAAATAATGCTGGAATTACTATTTTTGATATCTCTGATCATTTGCCAACTTTTGTTAATTTTTATCTTCACCACCCAACCCACCAGCAATTCAAGTCTAAAATCAGATCCATGAAACATTTTGACCAAATTCTTTTATATCTGATCTCAGTCTCAATCTAAACAATCTCAATCCTGAAGCTGGTTATGTTAACACTCTAAGTCAGTGGTCTTCAACGTGGGCAAAATCGCCCCCCAGGGGGCGATTTCTGCAGGTTGAAACGTATTAAAAATTTGAATCATTCCAAAAAAACAATTTTTGTTACTTTGGAATCAAAACATTTGATGCACTTTCGACTATATGTTCCTTAACAAAGTTTATAAAGCACGTGATATAGGACTGGTGACGTAATAATCAAACTAACATCGTTCTGTGTAACGCTTCACTGTACCAACTATCCAAGACAACTGAGATTGTCACTGGTTGGAAGTCAAACATTGCGGTTCTCACGAAGATTATGAATGTGTGCATTGTGTGATATTTTGTTGTGTCTAATATTCAAAATGAGATATCGTTGTACTGAGTAGTTTTCTAGGTTAGTCAACCCAGTCGATGCAGACCAACGTCACAAAAAGCACAGCAGGCAATAACATTTGTCAGCATATATATTTCATCAGCACGCGGGGTTTGAACGTTTCTTGTATAGTATGCATCAATTAGCTTAATTATACTGATATTCATATTGATTGAAAGCAACCAATACTGATACAACAATCGGAAAATACCCAATCGGCCAAAATCCAATTTTTAAAAATTTCAGCTTCTTTGAAGATACTGAAAATTGCCCAAAAATCACAACACTGCTACCAATAAATCATTCATTGCATGGACGTTTGCGGCGATAGCGATCAAGTTTAGCCTAATTATTTTTCTTCGTGAGTTGTCAGAAATTCCTCCAACCCTTATTATTTGCAAAATTGCCTTGAAACAAGTCCTCGTGGCCTTCGGTATGGTAGAGCATTGCCAAACCATTGTTTCGTAGGCAAGAAATGTCACAGTGCGTTATCATGTGTTTTATAATCTTTGTTAGTACCTTCAGTTAAACAATGTACAGTACTTAAGTGTATTTTGTTGTGAAAATACTGGAAATGTGACTGTTGAGAGACAATTTCCGTAGCAATTTGGCTAGTGAAACTAATTACAGCTAGCCGTAAGTTATAAAATGTGCTTATCATGTTTTTCAGTCAGTTCGAGTGTTTTGCTGTACTGTGGTTATGCGGTAGCTGTACTGTGTTCACCTGACTTATGACAAAGTATAACAGAACAGTATACAAGGAAAGGAGTAACTTAGACCGGCAAGTAAATCCAAACAACTTATCTTGGTTAAACGAATGAGGCCAAAAAAGCCTTTTCGCAACCTCTTGTTTGAAGCTTGCTATGAAATCATTCTGTTGTGGAAATTACGCCGCCAGTTAAATTGCGAAGAACGTTACTGGGTGAAATACTTTTTCGCCAGCTAGCTAGCATAAGCGAATGGATTCCACCATCCAGGAACGTCTCATTGACATTCAAAGTGACGATGAAACCCGTATAGTCGTATCGTATTTCATACACACAGACAGGGGCGCAGCCAGGATTTTTCTAAGGGGGGGGCTGAAGTCATGGAAGCAAAAGCCTTGAAAAGGAAAAATTGCTTGTGATAAGAATAGTCAAGGAAAGCACGCAATTTGTAGAAAAACAATTGACTGTACTCACCACGAAAACTGGGGGTCCTTCCAACTAACCTGCCATCTTGTTTCTTTGATATTCTTTCC
>Ga0210059_1016320_pt1 | contig 10733 bp, 10 predicted proteins | sample Ectturendosymbi2_FD_188042 | JGI IMG/M metagenome (GOLD analysis project Ga0210059, IMG submission 188042) | Ecteinascidia turbinata endosymbiont from Florida, USA - Sample 2 (SPAdes) (version 2) | ecosystem: Host-associated > Tunicates > Ascidians > Unclassified | place: Key West, Florida... | reverse complement strand
TTCTGCTCAATTCCTCAATAAATATTCTCAATCTCCTTGCGATTCGGAACAATGAATATTCGTTCCATAAATCAGAATTATCACTTTTATTAAATTTCATAACTTAAAGATTATTATACCATGGTACTAAATGCCCATTTCCATATTCAGATAAACCACATAGCGGGCAAGTAGAGTCTACGGATCAAAAATGGGCACTGTTGCATATACGCTTTCAACTGTTTGTTGTGGTCGTCAGACATTCTTGTCAAGTTTAGATCACAAAGAACAGAGGGCAATTCGAACACTAATTTGATCATGCAATTTTGAAGAAACGAGAATGTGTGAGATAAAAATCGTTTATTCAAAATTCGAATGTTGTCAAGAGACAGAATGCCACTGTTTCAAAATAAAATAAGGCTAATTTCGAAAAATGCATCTTGAGCTTATTGCAGAACGCGGATATCTAAGTACATTCATTCCAAAGGTACGAAATCCTTCAGCGGCTACCCTATAAGTCACTGGAGTGCACTTCAATTTTTGCAACAGAGTGCAATAAAGATTCAGTTCACAGACAAAAAATTATTGAAAACGTGAAAGATGCAGTTAATGAAACAAAAGCAATGGCAGCAGTTAGCTAACAAATCAATCGATCAATCTCACAAACCAATCTTTATATCACAAGGGACAACCGTTAACTTGGATGAACTGATGGGTCGCATTTCAAGGTTTTGTCGAGCTTAACCCTTGGGACTGGTTGCCGCCTCGCTAAACGCCGAGCATTCGGGATTGGAGCAAGACAGCCATTATTTCGAGCGAACGACTCGCATCAAACCAATTGGCATGGATGTTGACAAACAGCGACAAAACAACAGACAACGTTAAACAGTATAGTAACATTTAGACGCATCTACAACGCATGAACTTTGCAATACAATAAGCGCGTTGTACCTCGAAGCAAGTGGTTTTACGCAACTACTGAAAAAGTAAAACGCTTCGCAAAGACCTATCAAGATCACAACCTAAGCCTGATGGGATTGTATTGAAGAACTTCTTCACTCCCACATGCAATGCAAAATAGACTTAGGATACATGGCAGTAACAACGTACACACAAACACATGAAAGAACACAGATATGAGGCGGTAATAGAAATGCATACACTTAATGGCACTAACACGACTACTTTTATAATACACAAACACAGATACGAGACACTTATGAAACTTGAAAAACGCATTTTCAGCCGATGTGAGGATTCATGATGGGAACGGAAATTTATTTACTGCTCGGTAGATCAATGATTCGCAATGCCATTGAAGGCTGAAGGCATCCCACAACTGAATACGATAGTTTAATGCGACCAATTTTAGAGTTTTTAATACGACAAATTTCAATGAATGATTCGAGGTAATAAGCACGGTTTCATAGAAGTGGCTGGGCAGACAATAATCTCTTGCACGACCAAAATATGAGCGTGTTCTGCGTAAAATACAATGTTTTTCTGATTTTCTCATACACTTTTACATTGGCCTCTTTGCAATTATTAGAAATACTTTAAAAAAATCACATCGAGTGTATTCAACTTGATCGCAGGAGGAATTGTCAGTCTTTCCAAACTACGATAACGAGATGAAGAATCGCCGGCGATTCAACAACTTTAAACGTCTTTTCATGACACAGGCAAGAGCGGCATCGCGACGTGATGAGTTACGTGAAACACCACGTGGGCAAATATTACACGAAAGTTGTAACAATTATCCTGGGCAGTCGGTCGCAAATTTGGAGTCAAAGCGGACAAGACGCTTTCGTCGATGGTGCATGAATAGTGCCACGGGCTGAAGGGAGGTCAGCACGGAAGCTATCAGAAAACCCACGTTGATGAGCTCGTAACCCTCCCTGAGTGCTAGGTTTAATAGCGGGTATTGCAAATATGTTACCACGCCGAATATGGTCACAAGTACCCCGAATAACTTCCCGATGTGCTTGGTGGGATAGGCGAGAATCACGAAGCTAGTAGTTGAACTGTAAAGAAAGCCACGAAAGATCGTGCACAGAGCAAATGAAACATACTGTACCTCCAAAACTGGAAAAATCACCACAAGTGAAAAGAGAGACGCTACGCAAGACGTGATCCCGATCGTCACAGCAACAGCGAGCATTCCAGCATTCATAGATTCAGCTCCGTTTTCTGTATTTCCGGAAAATTTTCGTTGCAGCTTATCGGTAAGCAATCCGCAAAAGGGCGCTATGAGAATTCCCATGACCGTAAATATACCGCACACAAAAAGAAGCGTATCAATCGATGTTCCACCGCTAAATGATTTCAGCCATGAGCCAACAGTTCCCAGAAAAAAGACCTCCCTCAAGTGCAGGACTGACATAAACGCCACGTTTCCCCAGTAAAATGGGTCTTGAAGACACTGAAGAAAAGTTCTGCGCTCGACGTTTGATTCTTGCGAAGTCATCGCACTTTCGCAAGTGGAAAAATCCTTATCAGCGTCAGCTCCTCTCACGTTGCGTTTCACAAGACGTTTGAACTCTACAATGCCGTAAATGAAACGTTTGGGAAGAGGAAAAGGGACACGCTGCCTGGGCGTGAGAATAAACGTTCGCACGCCGCACAATATACCACAACAGGCATAAATGACAAAGATTGCCGGCAAGGTTAGGCCTGCGTCATAAACCATTTTCACCAACATAAACACTACAGCAGATGAGTCGTACGCGCCGCTGTAGATCCCTACAAACGTAGTGCGGTATTTCCGCGAAAGATTGGCAAGGTTGAAGTTGCATATCATGAGGCAACTGCCGCCAAATGAGAAAAGTAGCATAGCCGGATAGAGCAGCCACGATTGCTCAACTTGTCCAAATATCATAATAAAGCTGGCAATGATAAACATACCAATGGCAAAAGTGCGGGTAAACCATGTACCCCATTTATCATAAGCGTAACCTATGAAAACTGTGCATGTGGAACAAGTAGCTACAGATACGGTGTAGACCAGGTTCAGTTGACTTTTCGCCTCATAACAACTTTCTTGTGTTGAATTCACAGAACTATTGTATAGAAAAGCAGTAGAGACATTTCCTTTGGGATTTTCACAAATGTAACGAAAGTATCCAACATCCAGCAAAACATCAACAATGTAGGTCCACCCATAAACAACTCCAGAAAACAACAAGCACTCTAAAATGGTGGTTGTCAAGGTTACGTTTACGAGAGTCATGCCTACCCTTCCCTGAGACAGAAACAGCATAATTCCATTCAAATGTATAATTCCAGCATAATTCCATTCAAATGTTTAAACACATGTTTAAAGATGAAAAGCATGAATCATATCAAATCTTCATTCGTTTTTGAGCAGTGTATTTAAATCAAAAACAACAATCCCATATAAGGCTAAACTTACCCATAGCAGTTTGACTATCAATGTCACCAGGGCAGCTACATCTGATGTTACTCATTGCCTTTGTTTTTCAACCTCAATTTAAAAAATATATATGGTATGCTGCAATTGCACCGACTTAAATGAAAACCATATCAAATAAAAACCAACTTTTTTGTTTCTTCTTTTTATTATTTACTTTTTCTATTTTATTCACACACAGGGCCCCTTTCCAGTACACTGCAGGGTTGTTACCGGTGCCCTGGGACAATCTACTGTATACATTTTTTCATAAAAACTGGCCAGTGAAGAACTTGTAGTGCATCACTACAGCAGTAACACTTCCCAATTACTTTTTATTCCTTTTGTTGTGTTTTTAACATGCATATCCTTTTTGTAATATACATCATCTTTGTCCTCCATACAATACGTGTACTGAATGGCTTTAAATGACATGCTTACAACTATGGTGTCCTGCTGTGCCTAGTACAGTATATTACTTTGTGAATATTGCTTTACTGTCACTGGTTTGATCTTGTTTCAACTTGGAAACCCGTTTGTTATTGCATTTGTGTGCTTATGATGTGCAATTTTTTTACTTCTTTGTCTGTTTCACTTTCTTTGTGAGTTTTCTGAATAAATTGAACTGAACTTCATTTCACAAGCCAGTCTTATTTTTACATACACTAATATGTACTTGCTTTGTTTCCACTCATTTTTGCACTTTGCAAGAACTTTTCAAAATAGAAGATCAACCTATTCCACTGTGTGATTTAGCTGCCTTCTTCTCAGGTAGCATTTGCCAAATTACTTGCAGATTATGTCACATGCCTGGTTACACACCTAAAACAATGTTCTGAGTATTACACTCCAGCAGGGCTTATTTTAAGGTGTTTTAGGGACCCGATTCGGGTCCTTAGAATTGAAAATCGGGTCTCTAGAATCAGAGAAAATTTTCATCGGGTTCCTAGAATCAAAGAAATCAGGTCCCTACAGGTCCATACCAGGTTCCTAATATTTTCCTAAAAAAAACTGCACTCCAGCTAATTGACCTTGCCACAAAATATCAATCTGAACTGCACATCACAATACCACATTGTGTCTAACAAAGCAACAGGCTTTAGTTTTACAGGAATGTCGTTATTATTTCAACTTCACTTTGAGCAAAGATGAAAATGTGTTGCAAGCAAATGCTAATGAAAACAAACTAAAGAATTGTTCTAGTCATATGCCTTGATTTATATGTTTATAAACTGATTTTCATACTATGAAGCAGCCTGTGTTCCTTACTATAGGTCATAATACAATGAACCTGCAGAGAGAATTAGGCAAAAATATGTCTCAATAATGATATTAGTCAATTGCAAGTTTGCTATAGAAAGTACAGAGATGTAACATCATTTTACAAGTAAAATTTTGTGTTATGTAAATCTGTTAAACTGAATACAAAAACTCCTTGGCAAAGCCTTGCCTAGGCAATCATGAGAATGCTTTACAAAGTTAGTCATGCATCTGGCTAAAGTACATGATAATATTTTCAACAAACAAACAACCAAAGCACAATGCTCGAACTACTCTAGCATAAACTTTTAACACTTTGGCTGCTGGCGTATGAATATTTTGTACTTGAAAATTGGCCTAAAATCAAGCATATTTCAGTTGTCTTGCCAACCGTCTAGCTCCTCAGTGGATTGTGGTAGAGAGCTGTTCAAACCCTCAAAAGACTCGGCAAGTCTTCAAGTCTGCAATGAAAATAATTTTTTTGGTTTTGGGTTTCTCTTTTTTTTTGTGAGTGACATCATAAGTGAGGTAGATTTTTAGTCATTTTGGCTCATGTTACCTGGTCTAGGGCTAACCACTACATGGAAGTATTTCACTCAAGTTTTCATTGGAAACTAGGCTAGAATCTGAGTCTTTTGAGCCCTTGATTGACTTTCTAGCATTTCTGGTTCAAAAGTTATGGCCTAAAATAAGCAAAATAATTAATTATCTAATTAGTGGATTAATTAGTAATTTTGTTGTTTTTAGGTCATAAATTGGAACCTGAAACAGCAGCAAGTCATCCTAAGTATCATAAGACTCAGATTTTAGCCTAGTTTGAATAAAACTTGAGCGAAATACTGCCATCTGGTGGTTTGGGCCTAGGGCCAGATGAAGTGGGCCAAAAAGGCCTGAAACTACTTCACTTATGACGTCACTCACAAAAAAATAAAACATAAAGCCAAAATATTTTTTTTCATTGCAGACGTGAAGATTTGATGAGTTTTTTGAGGATTTGAATAGCTCTCTAGTGCAATCGTGTGTGGATATAATCCCGCACAAAGACACGTGCAAACTGCTGGATTTTAGCCTCAACTATACCGGCAGCTAAGGTGTTAAAAATTTTGACTTTTAATTTATAACAATTTTATCAAAAGATAATCAGACATTTTTTAGTTTAAATAAACCATGATATATGACACAAAATATTAACCATGTGACTACCTCAACAGGTACTTTTGTGATAATATATGTTATATATATATGTGGTTACCACAATATAAAAAGCAAACATAGCAGAACAAAAGGAACGTATAGAAAAAATCGTAATGGTAAAACAAAACAAAGACAAACCAAAAAAAGTCAAATCACGCATGCAACATTCATCTACATAACACAGATGATGGTGGGTAAGCTATGTGTGAAGAGTTGAAAGATACACAGATGAATAAGTGAGTCATGCACATAGGTTAAAGAAGCAAGTGACAATGGAGGTATGGTTGTTTTTATTATTTTGCATCGACAATATTTTTTTGTTTTACACTGTTGCCCTTTTAGTAATGATGGCATTGATTCATGATGCCTGGAGCCCTATAATGAAACAAACCTTAAACATGATGATATTGACTAGTTGAGTAGCACTGTTAAAAAACATGTACGAAAATCTTGAATGAAAGCAACAAAATCTTGAAAAGTGACTGAAATAAACCTTGACCAAGCAGACGCAAACATGTGGAATATGGTCACTAATACTTTCATTCAAGTTAACAAAGAAACATGTGCCCATGCATACACAAATGATCATTTCGAGAGCAGTATTGCCAATCACCAACATTTTTAAACATTATAAACGATCAACTAGATGTTAAATGCTAAAAATTGAAATAATGCATGTAAATTGCTAAAGTTTATATCTTATGATGTTACACTTATTACAATTAGAGCTCGACCAATGCATCAGCATGCCGATATATATTGGCCGATATCGGCAATGAAAAAAATAAAAAACATCGGTATCAGCCAAAAAAAAAGCTTATTGGTCGAGCTCTAATTACAGTGATGTCAAATATGTCAGTGTACTGCTTCACACCTTACTGAAAGCTTTAATAGAATTAGCTTTTCTGTTCATGTAAAATTTTCCACAACATTTTTCTGCACAAGGCAATTTTGTCATGATCTTGCCATGTTAAGTCTTCTGTACAGAACTCTAAAAGTAAGACATAGATCGATATAAATGTTTGATGTTATATGGCAATTTTTTGTTTACAACACACAAGTAATTCTTAAAAAGGTCTTAATTCTAATAAACACTGAAGGAAGACCATGACACTCACAGGCAATCAGAATCACTTTAGGTAATGTCTACTTTGCCTCATGAGGCAAACGCTGTGCTGGGGATATTTTGCTTTGCTTTAGTTCAGTGGTTCTTAACCTTTACAAACACGCCAAACTCTTACGTAGTTTTCTAAGCTTTTGTCAAACCCATTGGAATTCTTGAATGTTGGAACAAGGATGATACACTGATGGCAAAAGTCTGAAATGAATTAATGGTATAAAAAGGTGATCTTGGTTAGCTTGCTTTGATATAACCATACTTTCAGTCATTTTTCCGATGACTTTCGTCGAACCCCTGAAACAACTCTGTTGAACCCTGGGGGTTTGATCGAACTCAGGTTAAGAACCACTGCTTTAGTTGAACATGATTGAAGTGGTCATGTGACAAGTACAATACCCTAAGAGACAATGGTTTAGGGTTATGGTCTGGCCTACAGTTCACACAATCCAGACAAGAGCAACAGATTGCCAGCCCTGAAACCATGACAATACTTGTCCATGCATGTCAGACTAAGCTGTTATAGATGCCATGGTCAACTAAGCAGGTCTTGCATTCTGAGGTTATCATGTGACCACTTCAACCAATTATGTTCAGCTAAAGGCAAAACAGCTCCAGTAGTGTTTTTGCCTCATGAGGGTGAAATATACACTGCGATCACTTTATTGTGTAGCAAGTGAGCTCCACGGCAAATTCACTCAATGTTCTACTGCAGTTATATTATAGACATTCTGTTTCATGCCTATTCATATTGCATGCTGACTGTGGGGCAAGTATACACAGTCTAATATAGTATTAAATGCCTCTGTCTTGCCTACAACAGTGCTTGTCAAATCTCGCATTACATCCTCAGGAACACAGATGTTTATCCACATCAAATAACTTATTGATATTCACTCAAGACCTTTGATTGAAAATATCTATACTGCATGCTTTTGTTTAATGACATGTACTTTGCTTCATTTAACTCTTTCATCTGCTTACTTCAACTGCCTGATGCTTTGTAAAAATTTGTTTCTTTCTGACAAATTTTTCTGGATGAGAAGTTGAGTTGATTTCATCTGGCGATAATTAGTATCCCAGCAAGAAAACCAAATTATTGCAAGGACACCAGGGCATTTGAAGGAACTGGAAGGTTATCGACAATGATTGAATACAGCATTTAAATTCAAATTTGCTAGTGTTTTGTTCTAGTGGTTGTTCCTCTTTAGTATTGCCTACATGTGCCAACCAATGCATTGCATACCCTATGTTAATGTATGATACACATTGTGCATAAGCATTTTGTTTTCTGTACTCTTGTGTTTCTCCAACAACTAATCTAATGTGTGGGATAAAACTTGTGTCTAAGCACAGCAAGTAAATCAAAATAAAAAACAATAGCTTCACTTCCTGTTATTACAAGTTCCAACACAAGTTCATACTCTGGCCTAATTAAACAAGTTTGTTTGCATGCAAAAGTTATTTATTTAGTACAACGTGAAAGAAAGTACGTGCGAAATCACGTCTGAACAGCCACAACACACAGTGCTGCCACAGGCTTCTCTACAAAAATCACTAGATTCACGAGAAAAATTCACTAGATCTGAAAAAAAATTACTAGACTTAAAATTTTGATCGTACTTTTCAGACCATAAGGTGCATTTAAAATCCTTTAATTTTCTCAAAAATCGAAAGTGTACCTTATAATGTAGTGCACCTAACGTATGGATCTGGTTGTGATTTTTTATTCTAGAACCAATTTTACATGGTAAACTGCTATTTATTTAATCACTAGTTATGATTTTTGTAAACCGACCCTTGTGTTATGTAATAAAGCAACAACAATTGCAATGAGCAGTGTATGTGGTTCTGAGAGTAGCAAGGACATATTACTCCATGAGACTCCAGTCAACATTAGTGCACACCTAAGTAATCAAACATGTGCACAACAACTCTTTTTTATTCTGTTCGTGTCCAGCAGATTAGGCATGTGTGACAGATTAAACTCCCTTGAATGCATGGCAATCCGATGGAGTTTAATCTGTCCGATAAAACTCCCTCAGGCTCATATATGCTATCTGAATTTTGCTTCATTTAATGCGCCTCATAATAATGCAGTAGGCCTGTTGTATGAAAAAGGAACAGCTAGCATTCAACTTTTTATACTGCATCTTTTACAATCTGGTTCGCTTTATAGTCCGAAAAAGGATGGCACATTGAAATTTGTACTTTTTCTTCAAATGATAGTTGTTTACTTAACTGGCCAAAAACCTGAACATCATTTGCAAGTTTGTTGAAACAGATCAAGCTGAAGCCGGGAAAATCTCATACAAAAAAATCTTCAGGCTTTTCTCAAGAGCTGAAATTGACACACTTACACTACAGAGTATTTTAGAGCACTCAACCTAACATCTCCAAAATAAAAAAAATTATATTGCAGGGTTCCTGCAAAGAAATGAAAACACTGTCATAGCCAATAATCATAGAAGATAATGCAGCACAACACAGAAGTGAAAACAATACGTAAGTAACTCAAATTAGAAGCACTTGTTGTTCGTTCTGTTGGTGCAAATCTTCAAACAACACATAACTTACACAATAAATTGTTTACGGTTTAAATAGGCTGAACATCTTTTGAAAAAGTGTTGAGAAGTTGTAAAAAAGACAAACGATCTTGTTCAAACACATACTTCACTAGGCAAAAATCACTAGGCGTGCCGCGTGGCACCAGTGACAACACAGCAGCTTCGTGCCTCGTCACAAGCAGCAGTCACGATTTTTGCGACAAGTGTAAAAGAACAACAAAGCACTATTTGTAAGAAGCTGGTCAAGCGAAACAACATTTCAAGGTGCCAGAGATGAGCAGGTAGATGATTTTGCGCATTTGAGTTGCCGATTTTGCGCATTTGACCTAAGGTAACCTCGCGCGATGAAAACGCTGGAAGCACTGCTCATTTCTGCGTCAAGGCAGTGATTACGGATCCGCCTGACACCACGCGGCTCGGACAAAACGCTGAGTTTATCATTGAGACGCTAGCGACTTAGTAGCGTAACAGATATGTTTCAGGGCTCGAATGCCAATGCTTTTCGGTTCGGCTCTCAGCTTTGGGAGTTTCGTTTTGGTAGTAGGTGTTGCACAAGTATCCACACTTTTCTCTTCATATTTTCCGTTTTGCTTTACGTTTGGGCTTTAGGTTTAGGGTTTAGGTTTAGGGGATAGGTTTAAAACTTTAGGTTGATAGCGGAATCAGTCGAGTATAGCACAAACTTCCCTTCGGCCGGTGCCTTGTCGCAGAAACGAGCAGTGTTTCCAGCGTTTTCATCGCGCGAGGTTACCTCAGGTCAAATGCGCAAAATCGGCATCCATTTCATCATCTACCAGATGTGCACGGACAGGACTGGTTCGGACTGCAACTTTTGAAAAAATTGGCGGTCATGAGAGTACGAAGTCTAAAATTTTTGACTCCGTTTCCACTCCTGCTTTGGTTGTTTTTCTAAATGGTGTACGTGTACAATTTTTAAACCAAGTGAAATATCTTGGTGTGTGGATAAATGCATCATTGAAGGATGATGATGACATTCAGAAACAAGTGAAATAATAATAATAATGATATTTTATTGCGGACTCATGGTCCATATCACAGACACAAGAACACAAAAAGTGTTTAGCTATACATCAGCGCACATTACAGAAACGGTGTTAGCACATGACCAACACTGGGAGGAACATAGCAGTTTATCCTCTCCACAGCTGTATCGTCATTCGCAAAAGCACAGAAAATGGATAACCAT
>Ga0210059_1016319_pt1 | contig 10733 bp, 10 predicted proteins | sample Ectturendosymbi2_FD_188042 | JGI IMG/M metagenome (GOLD analysis project Ga0210059, IMG submission 188042) | Ecteinascidia turbinata endosymbiont from Florida, USA - Sample 2 (SPAdes) (version 2) | ecosystem: Host-associated > Tunicates > Ascidians > Unclassified | place: Key West, Florida... | reverse complement strand
TGCTTTGTGGGAATTTCAGCTAGCAAGTATTCACACCAGGACATATGTTACGAGGCTGACGTAATCTCACCATCATTGGTCAGAGCTTACTTTTTCTGGAGTTGGCGTGTTTCTACAATAGGGTCAGTTGAAACTGTTATAATAGAAACCAGACAGGAATTAAATCTATCTGTGTTTCGGTTTGGCTGATGTAACACAAAATGTTGATATGCGCAGTTCTAAAAATTTGAGACTTAGCAAACTGTTGAGGCTGCTGTTCGCGACCCCACGGCCACTCCTCCGCAACCCACTTTGGGGTCGCGACCCACCGGTTGGGAACCACTGCTATAGAGAATCATCGTCTAGCTCGAGCGCATACACCACAACGTTAATTTCAAAAATATCTTCAACGTCGACCAATTCACGCAAAGTAACACTGGGAAATTTGTTTGGGTTTAATGCCCGTTCATGGCAGTACTGGTAAAATTTCTCATTGGCTGCGTGTTCACAACATTGAAGCGGTTTCCCACCGAACAAAGCCAAGCAACGAAACAAGCACAGGTTGTCGTCATACACACGACTATCGCGACCTTTGACCAGAGCGTGAAGCCGTTTGTTGTTGACAGTGAAGGAGGGTAATTCAGACCACCGCCAATAGGGATGTTAGGTAATAGGCTGACAAAAAATATGATGTCGCTGACTGTGACCAGAACAAACTTGGTGTCGTGTCGCTCGATTTTCTCCTTCATGTCAAAATCACAAATTTCTTCTAAGAAATGCCGTCGATCGTCTTGGTCAGAGATCAGCACAGCGAAATCCAGCATGCGTGCATTACCCAAGCTCTCGTAAAAATATCGAAGTTGATCAGTCCCGACATTTCTCAAAATCACTCCATAGGAATAATTGATCTTGAACCGAGTCTTTTTGTGGGTCGTGATATCCGAATGCACTTGTTCGACGATGTCAGCGTAGCGCCGCCCCTCCAAGGAATAGTTGTAGGTATTCTGAACGCGGTTACCGGTATGGAGTTTTGTGCGAATCTGGTCCCGATTTTCCCAGATGCAGCGACAGTAAAAACAGTGAAGGCTTAGAATTTTGAAAATTTTTGAACTTGTGTGAAACGAAAGTGAAACTGCACTCACCTTAGAGGGTTGTCTGATGAAGCGTTGTTTGTTGCACTGTAAAAGAAAAACCAATCCCATGCATGATCATGCTGTAGAGACGAAAGACCTCTTAGTAGAGCTAAAAATTGAAAACATTTGATGCGAACAAACCTGTTGCAAGTGGGGGCGTTGGAAGCCGATTCTGAAACTGAGTGGCGTCCTTGAGCTTGAACAGACTTCGAGTGACGCGTCGCTTCACTGTTAAGCAAAAGTTATGTGTTTACAAACGAAAGTTTCTCTTTCTTCGGCTAGATGTTAGATATGAGGTACACACCTTGTTGTTGTGCAGTTGCTGCTCGGCGTAATTTTTCTGCGCTTTGCCGGGACCTCGCATCGCCACTATTCTTGTAGTTTCCGAGTGCATCTGATCCAATGCTCTCTCATAGCACGATAGCATGGAAACGGTTTGAAACAGTTGGGACATTTCACCGGTTGCGCGTCTTCTTTCAAATGCACAGCGGCAGATTGCAAGTGGCGCTTTAACTTACAAGCGTTGGAAAAAGTTTTATCGCATTCTTGACAGTATAACGTTGTTTCTTTACACCGTGGTTGTGATTCGGTGGTTTGCCTGAAATTGCAATAAATTAAGATTACACCGTCTAGTTCGATTCGGTAACACGCATATCCTAGCAAAATTATCGATTCACTTATGATAAAACAATCAAGTACATATGATCGACTTGGCAGAAGCTACCTGTTACTGCTGGCGCTATGTTCGTTATTCTCGGATCTGGTTGTCGAAGTAGAAGCCGTACTCGAATCACTGCAACGAGTAAAAATAAATACAGTCTTACGCTCCAGCAAAAACGGGCATGATCATTACAACAGATTCGACATTTTCGAACATAACTTGAAAGAGTCTAACCTGCAAAAGCTCACCTGACGTTAGCTGAAGTACATGTTGACGCTGGAGGTCTCTGGCGTTTTCTTTCCGGTGATTTGTCAACTCCTAAATGCGAGGTAGAGGCCAAGTATCTTTAAAGATTGCTGGAATTTGAAAACGACTTCTGGCAAGGGTGACAGATAAACTTTGAGCGCCCTCACGGTGCACGCTTTCGATATGCGCTTTCAAATGATTTTTTCTCGAAAAGGTACGGTTACATTTCAGACATTGAACTTTCTGCGACACTTGACCATGCACAGTAATCAAGTGCCTTTGAAGATCACTTTCATTATCAAAAAGCCCTGTACAAAGGTGACAAAACTCTCCCTCATCTTTCAACAACGTTCAACGTTACTGACGACAGGCAAAACAGACCTGAATGCTCAAGGCTGTCGACTGTGGAATTTAACTGTTCATATTGACCTAGTTTCAAAACGTTGCATCATTTCTGTGATGAGATTCCGATGATGAAACAGCAATCAACAATGCAGGATTAAATCGAGGAGGGAACGCCCAGACTTATTATTTGCAATGGATCGTTGCATATATTGTGACGTAAAAGTAAAGTTGTACACCATCCTCTGTCAGGTGACGTGACCGACCGAAGTTAGTCGGCGTCGGGTACGTGCATGTTTATTTATAAGATTAAGAACTGACACCCTTGGGCATGCCGTTTTGCAACACAGTCTGTTGCAAGTTGGGGCACAGGTGGTGTATTTGTTTAAAACGTGACATTTCTTTTCACCAAAGTTGGAGTGGTGTGGTGACCAAAGAAAAGTTGCAAGCTATCTTTAAAATATGAAATTAATAACGAAAATAGCTTTGCAATGGTTGCTACTTTCGTTGAAAGAAGTCGTAACGAAGTGTTAACAATGACATTAAAAAACAGACAAATTTTGTTAAAATGTTTTTCCGCAAAAATGATGCGGTTATATCCATTTTGTTACAGAACAAGGTGAAACTGACTAACTGTAAGGGGTTTCGTGCTTTACGTTAAAGCAAACGTAATGAGTAATCTCTTGCTTGCTTTTGTTAAAACACGATAAACGTTCAAAGAGGAATGCTACACAAAAGAACTGATGAAGTTAGCAGGCTGTCAATGTTCTGCTGTGATACTAATGTCCACATGGTCATCAAATGATGTTCAAGTGAAGCGATCTTAGCCGGCTGCCTAAATATTTGCTTATTGAAATAAAACACGGCATGCCCTGGCACATCTTGAACTTCGACAATCAGTGACAGGTTAGAGCATGAAGCGGCCAGTGTAGACAAAACCTCCAACGAGTTAGCTTAAAATATGAACTTAATAACGAAAATGAAGTTATTAACGTGAAAATGGAAAAAAATATTACCATAACGCAAAAAAAATTATGAAAATTTTCAAAAACACGAAAAATATAGAAAATATAGGTCAGGGGTAGGGAGGTTGGGAAAACCCACTCGCTACCCGATCTCCAGATCCCGATCTTCAATCATCCGTACAATGTTGCGGCTGACCTTCTCCTTTTACTACTACATACTTCTATAGTTTTCATCAAATCTTAAAATTATTGATTTAAAAAAAAACATTAAAAATATAATTTGTTTGCAAGACAAGGAAACTGTATGCCACTGTTAGGTTTTCATAGTGGAGATTTTCGAACTTCATGATCCTTTGTAATTTTTATGAGTGGAAGCAGCAAATGCAGCAACCATAAGTTCAAATTTATTGATTTAAAAATTTATAGATGGCAGGGTAGTTTTGAATGAGCGGCTGTTTCTCTGCAAGTAGAAAGTAAACATAAGGAATGGTGCAACTGCAAACACACCAGGTGCCTTGACACATCGGGAGGCATTGCCACAATGTTTGCTTGGTGATAACGTTGCGACTACCTACTGTTTGCATTTCAAAGTTTAAAGATATACTTTCTGCTGAGAATCACAATAATTTAAAGCACAGGACAGCAGAAGTGAAAAATAAATACAGTAGTACAGTGGCAATAGATAAAAACATTTTTTGTGTTGCCGAATCTTGCAAAGCATTAAGAAACTCACCAATCATATTTTTGATATAAGGTACAAAACAATAGACTCCCACTCGATGTAATTCGCTGTAAAAACAGAGAGACTGAAAAATTCGACCACCTAATGGTGCTTCAAACGTCTGATAATGAAATTTACAGTTTTTCGTGCAGCCCCACCAAATACAAATTATCAAAGAAAATTTGCACCAATCCACGTTTCATTACAAAACTTTTGCCTAAAAATCACACATCTTTATTAATCCACTATTGTGGGTTTCACCAACAGCTGTTGGCTGCCACTTGCAACAACATCATTTGGACCAAACCGTTTTCGGAGAAACTTTGATAATCTGCTGTCAATATTTATCAAATATTTATGTTTTGCAACAGCGGCTGATACAAATTTGTGAAAAAGCTCACGTTTTTCACAAGGTCTTTCGAAACCAATGATTTTTAAGGTGGGTTCAAATGAATTTCAAGTGTACGGTGTGCGGTTGCCAGGTATTTGACGAAGACAGATTCCAATCATCCAAAAAAGATCTGCAGTTGGAAACACGTTTGTATTGACAATTTTAAAAAGTTACTGCAGTAGACGTCACACTGTAAAATTTCGTTTTGCAGTGGCTGCATTTTAACAGGAGCGTTTTGTTTCTTATAGAACTATGAAATGAAATTTTAGTGACTGCGTTAAGACTTCGTTGAAGGTCATTGGTTGTCCAACAAAACAGAAGCCCAGAGACCATCTATCAGTGGGCAGAGCAGAGTGGTAGCCGGATGATCACCTGTTATTTAGTCACTTCTAGTGAGTCAACGAAAATCAATACAAAAATTTCACAGTAACTTCGCTGGCAGTGACTACAGCACGCCACCTGCAGGAAAATAGAGAAAACAATTCAATTAATGTATCTTCAACCACAAGCGGCGCTTAAACGCAGATGAATTAAGTCATAGGAAACAACTTGATGATCCTTGTGGTCCCTCATCCCATAAGAATAAACATCATCATGATCCAAGACAATAACTTCCGAAACGTATTTTTGTTTTGCAAAAATTTTTCATCAGGTGTAGAACTTCCACGCGGCACACGGCACTGACGCGCTGTCCAATTTTTAAAACTGACACGGTGCACTGTGAAATTTTCAAGAAGGCCAAGGCCAATGCACTGTGAAATTTTCAAGAACCGCACGGCGCGGGAGGCGACCGCGTAAGACAACTATCTGCAAACTGCCAACGACAAATAGCCTATTGCTGTAGATTTTTCTACTTCAAGTTGCATCAGAATTGTTCAAAAACAAATTAACGTCAAGAAAGTTTTCTGAAAAGCAATTATACGCCGTAATGAAAATTTATTCCAATCTTGTATATAAAAAATGCCTAAATGCTATAAAAGTCTGTAGGCTTTGAAATAAATGAAAAACAGTTTTTTCTTTGCACTGATTGCTCAGCTAACTTGCATATTCACTTTCTCATAGGTTACGCTTTGGAAAATGGATGTTGATCACAAGATGTAGCAAGTAATTATGAACAAAGACATTTGCTCAGATTTACCCAAAACAAATAATCATCATGTCGCATAAAAACTGTTAACCAAACAGAGTTCAGCCGCATTCAATTTATTTTACTACAGTTGCCAGCAACATCTGCTTTTGTATGTCAAAAGCAAAATGTAAACTATATCCCAGACTAAACACTAGTGCGTTGAAAACCCCCAATTACAAAAAGTTGCACAAAAAATTTTAGGTTAACCTTTTTGATGTGTAAACTAAACAAATACTTCAGCGCAAAGCACCGAAACTGCTTGAAAAACCTATTCCTAAATTTAAGCTTTCAGTCGAATCTGAACAAAGCAATATGGTTTTCCAATTGTCCATGACAAAACTTTGTGTAGTGTAAGCACAGACGTGCGAGACAGTGGGCGGGGAGGGCTTCCGCCCTCTCGGCTTGAAAAAGTTAAGGTAATTGAAGCAACAGGTAATTGAAGAGTTCTAAAAAAGCACGAACGAAACACCTGGCAGCAGGACTCCTGAAAAAAAATTTACCATCTTATCACCCTGCACCTCTACCCATTGCAAACTCGAAACAAACAAAAAAAGAGTTACCGAATTCTTATATCAAGCTGTTGACCTACCGGTGACAAGCGAAATTTCTAACCTCTGCGAAATTTCTGACCTATTTGTTTGTCAGTTTTTTTTCTTTTAGTAAAGAAATAAAGTTTGGCAATTACTTTTTTGATGTGTGTTGTGTAAATAAAAACTTTTTGGCTAGATGTCAGATACCCACAACAAGCTACCGTACGGGAATCAAGTACAACAGCTAAAAAATATTGGACTTAGTCTTAGACCTCAATTATTTTTCTTTTCTAACCCTAACCTAAATCCTAACCCACACACTTGACTACAAACCAAACCCTAAGCCCTACCCATTAGTTTTCTCAGCGTATTGAATATGTAGAATATTACTCCGTGCATGCACACATGGTGTGAGGTCAGAAGTTTTGCTTGACACTGGCATCCGATTGTTCGATTTTTGAAGAAAACGAGTGCTTGGTCGAAGCAAGGCAACTAGAAAACAGATTTGGCAGAGGTTTCAGGCCCCATTCGGACAATCTGAGTTTGTTCATGTATTAAATGAAATATTTTTGTCGGTCAATGACGGTGTTTTCAGTTGATTCACTAGGAATCACTGCTGCGGGAACGACTGTTCATGGTTTCTTCATTCGAATGGTAATGATCTTACGACAGCGCATCGTACAATGCTGTACATGATACAATCACAGTATACGAATACGATACATTCGAAATAGGCACACTGGCACATGCATTTTGAGTGTGTGTTTCATTTCCCGAGGTGCAATCTTTAGTAGAAGCGCGCCGCACGGACATGCAGATTACTTGGCCATTTGAGTGCGCATCTTCAACTGCCTTGCTCAACTGCACAGCAACGATAACACAGGCAGGTGTAAGGAGTCAGACCCTTCGATCCGGAATCGTCGCTTATAACCATTGCGTTGCGCCATCGAAGTCGCGTACATATTTGCATCTGTAAAGGCAAGCACCTTAAAGTTTCTTGTCTGGGAGAACACAACACTCAAGAAACTTCACCCCTTTGAGTTAACAAGCAAAGTAACTACAGAATTTGCCTATAACGGCACTTCTAGGGGATTGCATAAAGAACGTTATTGCCGAATTGACGTTATAAACGAATTGAAATGCATGTAAAAGATGCTATCGGGACCGAGCAAAATATACCGTTATAGGCGAATTGACGTTACAGACGGAGCCGTTATGGACAAATTCAACTGTATAGAACAGATTTACAAGAGCTGATGGAACAAAGAGCATTGGCTGTCTTCAAAATTGTGAGCAGACAGTTTCAAAACCATTAGCGGACCGCCCAAAGACTGGACTGTTAGCAGCCCGTGTCATCTCTAATTGGAGACATAAGCCTTAAAGCTTTTTTCTGCCATTCATTTGAACTACGCGCATTTATTTTTTATGCTTTTAACATGTCACATGTCCGAATTCCATTTTCAGGTCGAAACTTGTCAGCTGAAATTTTTGGAAAGGAGAAAGTTGAGCAGTGCCGTAACTACAGGTTTCAGCCAGGGGGGGAAACTTTGTTGAAGCGGACTCACTGGCCATTGTAGGGCCAACACTCAGAAAAAGCAAATACTCGAAAAACAATTTGCGAAATGATGGTGAATCCGGATGTTAAACCCGAAAATACTCCGAAAAATGCAAAAAAACAACAACCTATTGAAAAACAAAAGAATACTAAAACCGAAATATAAGCTAAGTGGGTGCTCGGTTTTTACAGTTAGCTTGCCAGGGGGGCGATTCGACCCTCTGTCACAACGTCAGTTACGCCACTGTGAGGTAAAGGAGGAATACGCTGAAAACGCTGTGAGGAATACGCTGAAAACGTAGCAGGCTTGTTCATTGTTCACGGAGTAAGACAGTTTGGAGTAAGCGACTCAGACACCACCAAGCTTTATATGAGCTGTTAAAAAAGTCGAGGAGAGGATCAGTACTCAACAAGCTTGCTCAGTGATGTTTGATTTCATGTCCTCACAGGATGTGAGCAGAACGAGCTGTCAAGGTAAACCAGTGGTTCCCAATCGGGGTCTAGGCTGCCATTGACAATGCTCAGAGGTGCCTAAATGTTAATACGTTTTTAAATATATCATTAAAATATGTTTTCAAAATGTCATCAAACGTTAAAGCAAATTTCTATGGGGTTTGCCACACTGGCGCAACAAATTACGTTTTTCTTCTGTAGGGTGCCGCAAGTCTACAAAAGTTGGGAAACACTGTCGTAAACCAAAGACAGAGCTCATACCTCTGAATTGCACAGGAACTGCCAATTATGATACCAGACCCGCAATTTGCAAGTTTCTTGCCACGAAGAATAGAAGACTTGTAGTAATAATTAATCACGTGCCTTGCTCAAGGCGCGGCTCTTGGCTTGGCGTCCATCGCCACTCTTAATTGGAAGCGTGGCGTTTGCTATCAGGCAGTTGTGTGAGGCATGAGTCGGCTCGGTCGCCAACGTTTTTGTTCGTTGCATGTAGTTCTGTTCTAAGACCGTTTAAACTTTGAATAAAGTCTTCTATACTGCAGTACTGTCAGTTCAAGACTCAGCAACCGTGACTTGGATCAAACAATGCGACTTTGTCAACACCTTCATCCAAAGACAAAGCAATGTGTGATATTCCGCAACGATTGGGCGAACAAAATAAACGAACAAAATTCAGTGAAACTAAAGGTGTTGTTATTCGGTTTTCACGACTTTGACACGTGCCGTCAGACACGTTGTCAGTGTGTACGAGATTGTCATGAAAGTATAGAAAAATCGGGCCGCTTCTGATGATTTGCCTTCTCCCAGTTGGACGCAGGCCCCACGAGAGGGGGTACAGCCGGGCCGCCGTCCCGGGACCCACAAGCGTCTAAGGGGCCCATGAACCTCAAAGTTCAAAAATGAAATGCGCAATTTTGCGCAAAGATTTTATTCTTATAGATTTATTGATACAGTCTTGTGCAAATTAATTGACTGAAGTTGCTTTTTCAGTCGTTATACAAAGTATCGCCATTTCTTTTTGTGTGCTTTTGGGAAAATATCAAATGCTGCTGTTGCATTGCTAGCCCAACGCATTAAGTACAACGTGACGTGTCGGAACAGTCGAAAATACGCTTTATTTTTTTTATTTATTTGTTTATGAGCTGACTCGAAGTCCATAGTATGAACACACACACTCTGCAGAACGCAGGTCGATAAAAATAGACAAAACAGAACGTAGTACAAGACATTAAAGCCGGCGGAATCACAGGGTTACAGACACTTTTTGCAACTGCATTGAAGACAGAACCATAGGGTTACAGACACATTTTTAACACTAAAGTTGTAACACTTGTACAACACTACTGCCGAGTATAGGGCGCCAATTCCTAAATTGGTCGAGTCTAGGTAAAACGCGAAAGCATTGTAGCATGGCACGCCATCAAAATAACAATGAAATATTAAACATGCGAATCGATGCAAAATGTGCACAGCCACTTATAAATTTATGTCAATTGCAATGATTCTGAAAACTTTACGGTCACAAAAAGGAGTCTCAAAGAAACAGAAGGAGTCACGAAAAATAAAAATATAAAACCTGAAGACAAGAATGTAAATTTTCATAGTGGCAAAGTTAGAAATAACCCAAACAAATGAATAAAAGAAAAGTAACTTTGTCAAAAGAAATCTAACCACGCCACTTCTCCAAACAAAAAAATAATTAATAAAACACCTAGAATTGCAAATTTCAGAATGGAAATGCTGCTGGAACAGATTCTAGAAATAACAAAGACATTGAAAGAAATATTTGAGCGTATTTTATGTAATTTTGCCAAGTGTGTACATAATCGGCCAAAAATGCAAAACCTTGTATGTCAACTATAGTGTAAAATGAAACAGTGGCAAACTTGCTAACATCATGGCAAAGTTTGATTATGTGATGTTTTGTGACGCTGTAACATCATTGACGAACGCCTATATGTAAGCGTTATTAGCGCCAAGATCTCAGACGGCCTGCGGACCAGGTACATTTGTACCGAGGGATGTCCCTTGATCTCGTGATACGGGAGCGCTTGGTTGGATGTACACTGGTCCCCACTCGTGATGGCACGCCCAGCAAACAAATTCTGGGTCCATCAGGCCCACAGCGGATAGATTTCGTGCTGTGTAAATAGGGAATGCTCCGGCAGCCAGTGTCAAAAGGGACACGCTGGTTCACACACAAAATTCAGTACGCCAGTCATTTAATGACTGCCTGATTTCCGACGGCACCTAATTTGGGAACAAGCTTGAAGGAAGTGCTCTGCAAACCAGCAGCAGCACTAGAAAAAAAGTCATTCTGTGACGCAAGCAGGCGATACCCTCAAGAAAGTCGCAATGCTTACAAAAAAGGGATGCAAAAATTACGGCTAGCCAATTTGTAATTGTGTTCAGAGTAGCAGTGAGTAGAAAACTAGGGAAAGACGAGATCTTGCACTAATAGAAACTGTTAGCTGTGTTGTGAATATTTGAACGTTGGTTATCATGAGTCCAATAAAAATTTTGTGTATTAATTTCGCTGAATTATACCAGCATCTGGTCATACACTAAGACAGGGCCGTGGGAACCGCCCCCCGCACCCCCCGGCCGGGGGGGGCCCCAGCCATGTCT
>Ga0210059_1016318_pt1 | contig 10733 bp, 8 predicted proteins | sample Ectturendosymbi2_FD_188042 | JGI IMG/M metagenome (GOLD analysis project Ga0210059, IMG submission 188042) | Ecteinascidia turbinata endosymbiont from Florida, USA - Sample 2 (SPAdes) (version 2) | ecosystem: Host-associated > Tunicates > Ascidians > Unclassified | place: Key West, Florida... | reverse complement strand
CAAAGCTGCTCTAGAATGATAAACAATTATAGCTGCTTACCGCAAACTAAAAATAACAGGGAAAAAAATTTAACGAATACGCTGGGTCCCTAGATGTATATGTAAAGATAGGAAGAGCTAATCATGAAAAAGTTTGGCGAACAATATGAAAAAGTAAGACCCACAATGAAGAGTGAAAAACGTGGCTCAGTTTGTGAGTGTTTTATTCTGTTGTCCAAGATATTCCTTACATCTTTACTACGGACCAATGTGATCCTCTTTCACTTTAAATTCTTGTAAGCAAATTTGAGTGATGAAAAGCGCGGCGCTTTTATGGTCGACTCCGGGCGGCGCTTAGCCTCGCTACGCCACTGGTCCGAGTGTAAAGAAGTGAGTTTGCCAATCGATTGCAGTAGTATTAAAAGATGCTTGACTCACTTGTGCCTGCAGTATTTCAAGGGTTCTACATACCTTTCCAAGTATGCTGTCTGTTGATCCCATTACCACGAGCGATTACAAACCAGCTCACTATCTCCGCATGGCAAATATTGAGGCCACTCGACATTGTCCAGTGTCGCATGTTTTATGCGCAAGGCGGCTACAACATGTCCTGGCAACTTATCTTGAGCAAAACAATGCCGAAAAGTATGTGTGAGAGGGTTTTCCCAAGCAAACGAAATCTCAATAGTTGATCATTGTTCAATACATCTTTTTCTGCAACACAATATACTTGCTACTCGGCAGCAGAGCTTAGCCCAAGTTTTTATAAACACAAGCCTTTGTCATCGCGTCTAACTTTACTATGTTTAATAAATGGTACACTATTCAGAATAAAATCAACCACTGCAACAGACACTCAAGTAGTTGGTACTAAAATTCTCAATATATTTTTGTGGATAAAACTGTGAGACTGTTCGAGATATTGGCAATCCACGTGCTTTGAAGGACATGGAAGAAACTTGGTTGCCCCTGACCATGATCTAAAAGAGCTTCATCGGTTTAAGGAACGTTCACAGAATAACGGGTCGGCGAAGTTTGCAGAATGCAGCAATCAGGTTTGTATTTTGTCGGACAAATTTTTGACGCTTTGTCAATTGTGTTGCATAAAATTATGAGAGCGCAAAAAACGCGTGTGTAGAAAAATATAGCCTTGGTATGTTCCTTTTGAAATGACCCCGACTGAGGGAGATATTAAACACTGGATATGCTGACGTTATTGATTACAAAAGCACTACAGCGCGTGCAAGAACGTTTATTGAAGTGGTAACTCGCTTTTGGTATAAAGTTTAGATTCATTTGATTCTTTATAAAAATGAACAACACGCAAGTTTTTCAAACGAAATTTTCCAAGGTACTGCTTGCTTTTTGGAACGGTTTTATTCCTGCAAAGCTTGAAATGTGAACATGACTTTTCGTTTGCGTGTTTCAAATAGATACCTTTTCGTGGATATTCCAACACCCAGTTACATTGGAAATGCGGAGCGGTGCAGGCACTGCCACGCAAATACACAGTTTAACTGCATTTGAACATTTAAACAGATCTCGGCCTGGCGCTGAACTGTAGTAATAGCAGCTGTATCTCAGCATGCAGCTTTGGCAGAGTGAGGATATTTTGTCTTCAGCCTGCTTAATTTACCTAGTCAGTGAAATAAGCCAGTATTCAACCTTCGCCTAACCTGGTATATTTAATTACAAATATTTATTTTTACGATCGCGAGAAGAGAAGTTGTTAAACTTCCAATCCGCTGGAATCTTAAGTGAGAAGAAAGTTCTCATGTGCGATTCTGCAAGCTATACGATATGCTGAACGCCATTACTACTTCTTCACTACATTCACAAAATTTGAATTAAAACTCAACTCTACTGGTTGCTGAGGTAAAACAAACTACCTTGCTCAAAGAACAAAGTGATTATACATGTTTCGTCATGTTTTGAAATATCATGTTGGAAGTTTATTTCCCCATCACAGAACTCCAAGCCATTATTCTGAATTGATGAAATAAACGAACAGCTTTTTATGAATCTCGCTTTACAGGACAAAGTTACAGGCAGATCTGTGTTGGAGAAGCAAAGGGTGACGTTGCTGGAGGCGACATATACAAACCAACGTACAACTATACTTATAACGCAGGTCAGCAATAAGGTTTTAATCCTAACCGACGACGAAAACGTATCATTTGAATGAGTTTTGGGTAATGATTCCAAATATGTTGTGTGCGTTTGTAGCACATAATTATTATTACAACTATGTTTCTAAGCCTATAAGTAGATGAGAAAGAACGGTTTATTTTGAATATATTTTTCCGTATCTACTTAAAGCCCGAGTACAGTAATCCTATGTTTTTGTTATTGCTTTTCGTGTTTTGGTAGTTGATATTATTGATTTGTAGAAATGTTAACCGTTTGTAATAGTGCATGACTGCTGCAATTAACAAAGTACTGTATTTCCAAACTCAGTTGGTAATTTTGTTTTTCAGCAGATTCCGACGTCAGCGAAACCGAAGTTGAAAAGTTAGGTAAAACGCTTGGGAACAACAATCTTTCAAACATTTTTTCAACAAAGCTACTTTTTCCATTCGTAGCCGCCAAAATACTGCTTTTCCGTTTCAAACTGTTTTGTCTTTGCACGCATTACGCGCCTTACGTTTTCCAGGAAATGTGACAGAGACCAAAAATGTGCTTTGACAGTTTGTTGGCTGACTTATGATGGTCGCTAGCCTAAGTTTTCTTTTTTTCGGAAAGGTTTACCAGCAAAAAATTTTTCCGAAACCGTTAATAAAGGTAAAGGCCAGTAATGAAAATGCTGAAAGTGATACACTTATGCACTAAAGTAAACATTAACCTATGGTCAGTCTTAATCAAAAGAACACTTTTTTCCAACATTTTTAAAAGTTTGCGGCGATTGTTAAGCTTGTCAATGGTCTTAATGCTTAAAAGTTTGAAAATATTTTTACATTTTGTGAAGTGCTGTGACGATGTGATGCGTAGCCAAGCAAACTTCACAAAAGTTGCTGGTAAGAAATTTTTGCGATACAGTGAGTTACAATTTACTTCATGGCTGCTGAATAAAAAAGTGAAAATTTGTAAGAGCAGGGATACATGTTGTTTAGCCCATGTTGTTTCGAAATTTCGCCTCTGAGTATACAATTTACATTGCAATGATGATATCAGACAAGCCATTAATTTGCCAAGACAAATCTTCTGGCAATAACGATAAGTCATACTCGTTGAAGTAGCGCATAAGTAACGGCTAAGCTTAAAGCAGCAACAGTTTTGAATGAGCAGCCATTAAAACCTATTGGTATTTGCTTGTTTCAAATAATATTCTATCAGAAATATTTTTGCAGTCGATAAAATCGTTACCGAAGTGCGCAACAAGATAATGAACGGGCGTAAACCGCGGATATGAGAACATCTGTGTGGCATATATCCACTCCGTTCCCATGCCTCAACCTCTCGTCGCATGCATATGGCCTGCAGACCTGCAAATGAAAGATCTCAACCTGGAAGCAATACGTCAGGCGTTATTGCAGGCTGACGATGTAAATCTTCGTGCTTTAGGACCGCCGCACCGAATCATTGTACAGTATGAAGATCTGACAGCAGCCGAAGATGGGAATCAGGACAAGGCGGCGATAAGTGATGCTAGCGATTTAGCGTGGGATCTGAGCCGTTGTGTGCCAAATGCGGTCGAAAACTCACGTGAGAACAAGTTTATCCATGAAGAAAAACGACCCCCTCGAAAGGCAATATCACCCCGCAAACGGAGCAGGTACATGGCAGAAGATAATAAAGAACAAAAAGGCACCGCATGGATTGACGAAGAACTAATGGAATCTAAACCGATAAAAAACAAACTAACTTTCGACTTGGAAGAGTTTATCTGCTAAAAAAACACAATGCAGCTGCAAAACTTGCTCTCACCAAGAGTTTATCTGCTATAAACAACACAATGCAGCTGCAAAACTTGCTCTCATCACAAAATCGTCGAACGCCAACTTCGCCACCTTGTGTGCTTACAGACGCATTATCACTCCGTATCGACATGCTTTTATCGCCTCTAGTGACCAAAAACAAACCAAAACTTAATAGCTCCATGCACAACAATAAATGGAGAACACGTAAGGTAAATTTAAGCGTACGTTCAAGGTCACGCACAATTCGCACTTGTTTTCGCCTTTTTCGTTTCGCCTTCAAATAGCGCTGCATTTGCAATGAATAGCTATTCACAATTGAATCACTGCTACTGAACGGATATCATGATTATGATAATATAGCAAGATTGCTATTGAAGTACTGCAAAATATGACTTGGCTGTTTATCCGTACTGATCGATGTTTCTCTCGTTTTGGGAATAAACCAATGCTCAACCAAATTAAATTCAGTGCTTGACTCCAGCATCTGGCCACGGGGTTGAGATGTTGTAAGTTGAGTACGAATGTATGCGACTGAGCTATGCTTAACCACAGTGGGTCTATTATTGATCGGCTTAAGATTATTGTAAAATGGGGAACTTAACCCCCATGAAGAACGTTAGGCCACGTAATCGGCGGGCAAGGTGGCCATAAAATTGGTACTGTATTTACTAAAAAGTTGAATTCTTCTGAAAAAGTTAAAGCATCAAAAGCGTGGACCCGTCTACGACATTCCAACTTACACGCAATTTGCTTAAATCGGACTTTATGATTAACCTAAACAAAACAAATTTTGTTGTGCTCCAATTTGAATAAATGCAAAATATTGAAATCTTGTGTGCTTTACTCTTTGAGTCAGTTATCATGAACACGACTGCACAGTTACAAGTTACAGTAAGGCTCTGACGTTTAACAAATTTGAGAGCTTTGATGGTTTTACAAACTTCATCTTGAAATACATTTGATGTGGTTCTAAAGATAGTTACGATTGAATTAGATTTGTTAGATTTTTACTTAAAGGCAAACTACTTTGGCAAGATCCTGTTTGCAACAGTGCAACAGCGTCGAGTACATTGGTGAAAACTGTGGACTATTCAGTTAGTGCTGCATGTGTCAGGGGCGTGCAGAGGTCTGGCGATGTCCGGGTCAGGGCGTGCAGAGGTCTGCTGATGAGTGAGGCAAGTTCTTGATTGTCTGCCCCCCACCAATTCTAATGTTGAGCAATGTGAGAAATACAGGCATTTAAAATACGTAAAAGCTAGTGTTGACAAAAAAAGTTTCGAAAATTTGAATTAAAAATATTTTGAAGGTATTTTTGTTTTTGATGTGTTGGTCTTTATTAATTTTTTTACCTGTGCGCCTGAGGTATATGTTTATGAGCGAAATCCTCTAGTAATGGATATGGATTGAGGAACAAGATATTGCATTTATACATGCAAATAAGTATCAGATAGACCCACCAAATAAAGATAACACTTTTGAGGCATGATAGAAGATAGATTTTTCTATTTTTGTCAAATATAATTAGTATCTGAAATTGTACAACCATGCATTTTGATGCAATGCTGCCCTTTATGTTTTTCTGAACTATAATTAGTGGTGGGATTAGGGACCCAACAAGGGGGGCGGGGGGGAATTCCCCGGGGCGGAACTTTTTTGGGGGGCAGCATGTTTGGTGAAAAGAAAGAATAGCAAATGGTCTTTACCACCGCCTGGTGGCGGTGGGGCGCGGCACTCCCCCATGTCGGGACCCTGGGTGGGATTCAAAATTTTTAAGGAGAGGTTCTGTCACTCCAAGACCCGCTAACAACAGGTCCTCTCATTATCACTTGAAAACCCCTTACTTAAGCCAACCACCCGGTTTTCTGGATTAAAGAAATTTCTAGAACCGGTTCTTGCGAACCGGTCGAATCCCATCACTGACTATAACCAAATTGCTTGTTTAGATGTTTTCAAGAATAAAAGTCGGAGATTAACAATATAAGTTAGCACGAACTGACCAGCCTACAAAGGGGGGGAGAGATAGGATGTCAAACTTTAACATGACGATGGCATTGCTTCATTTTTCTCTGGGGGGTCACTTAGGACATACCTTTGCATTCCCCCTCAGGCAAGTTCCCATCAGATCCATGCAGCATATGTTCGCAGCCTTCCAATGCGAAAAAGCATCGAGTTAAAATATTTTAATAACATGTAATTTTTGTAATTTCATTATTTGAATGCCTCACTGCTGATTTGGATGCCCGGTGCCGACGCCCCATGCTCCCCCTCCCTCTGCACGCCCGTGGCATGCGTTTTATATCAATTCGACCTATAAACTGAGCGCCTCCACGGACACGATTGTTGCAATTCAAGTCACTCCGGATATCGAGGTTTCATAACACTACTAATAATGTACAGAGACGCCATGGCGTTTCCATCAGATAGGGGCGGCTATAAATGGATTTTTCTCTGTGACAGAGATGACGTTCAACGGGTCAGATAAGCACGTGTTGTGCGACTCTTGTTTCAAGTTGCTTGTCGCATTGTCTCGGTGTTTCCAGTTGATTTTTGCATCGCTTTCGTACTTGATCCACGTGGCTTGATTTAGTGGTTTTGCAAGTAAAAAATCCTAGTGGGCTCACAGTAGCTTCCTTGAATTATCGCAGTTGTTGTGTCGGTCCACTGGTCCACTTTAGGTGGCGTCCACTGACTTTCGCACTGCATAGGTTTTTCTTTCCGCATCATAATGAAGATCCGATCAGAAAACCGTCAAACATTGCAAAATCCAATGATGACGCAGTGAAGCGAGGGCTGCCAGATCACTGGAAAAATTTAAGGACATTTTGTCGTTTTGTGACTATTGAAATTTCACTTCACACTTATTTTGAATACTTTTTGGATATAGTGGTGTATCATATTTTTTCAAACAATCATTGCTAAATAACCATGGGCACTTTTTACTACACAACTGTTTAAGATGGAGCAAATCTACAATTTATTTTGTTGCATTACTTTGTTTAATTTTGATTCTTGAATGTTCGATGTAATCAATAGTTAAATAATGAACAATGTAACAACTGTTCAAGAACTTTCAAGGACGCCGGAAAATCCTCAAGGACAACAAAATGTTTTTCAAGGATCACGGACGTACATAACCAGTTGTAATAGCAAATTCAAGGAACGTCCTTGGCTCTCAAGGATGTCTGGCAACCTTAAGTGAAGCGTCATCATAACGCGATGGTCAGGGTCTACAAAACGTCATCGCCTGAAAAGCTCTGTCCGGTGTATCGTTATTACAAATGTGGTCAGTCATTTTCGAGACAGGCTGGATGACTACGCAGGTGTTTCTTTGGCATTGTACAATTATTGTATGACGTCTTCACTCCCACACGCAACGCGCGAGGTTTAAGCATACATCGCAGTGGCAAGGAACACATAAATACATGAATGAACACGAGGTTATATACGTGGCTGTAGTAGAAAAGTATACGTTTGTTGGCGCTAATACACTTGCTTTAATGAAATACAAGCATAAAGGACATGCGAATGAATGGCGCCATAACGATTATTATCATGTAGTGCTGCGTTCACTTCCAGGTACACCGAATTATAAAATGCATAGGGAGTGGGAGGCTGCGGAAGACCAGGGGTCGTTTAGGCTGCAGACCTCCCTAAGACGAAGCTACTTACAGAGTGAAGGGAACAGTTCATAGCTTTTTTTCTTATCATTTGTGTTGCTCACAAACGCTGCCAGCAAGCTTTGCCTTTGAATTTTCACACCGACAGTTAATAAGTGGCGTAACTAGAGGTTTGAGTCAGGGGGACAAACTTAGCTGAAGGAAGCCCATTGGCCACCATTTGAGTGTGCGATAATTAGTTCCTCAAAACGGATATACGTTATTCCACAAAAAGAGAAAATATTCGTCTGGTGATGCAATGAGCTTCAATTGGGTGAATGACCTTAAAGTAGAATTTCACGTTGCCGTGCAACATATCCTATCTAAAATTGATACTCATCAATGACTTGTGACTGGGTGAGGTAGGCTTATGATTTGTTGTAAGACCCACCACAGACCTGAATCTAGGTAATTAACTCCTAACTTAATTCCACTTTTCTTCTAAGCACCAAGTGCTTGACTCTATGATGCATGGGGGTAGATTCTGGTCATTGCCTGAGTACACAACAAAGCAAATGCAGTAGGCACAAAACGAAATTTTTTGAGCAGTTCATTGATCTCTCCGTATCAGTGATAAAACCACATTCATTTAGCAACTACTAAGCAAATAATGGCAAACAATTTTATCTAAATATGGAGCTGCACACCAAAATTTGCAAATATGAACAGTACCGTAGCAGCCCAACTCTGCCCACCCCAAATTACAGGGCTACTTAACTTGCGGGCCGTAGTCATACAGCAAAACAAATTAAATCACTGTATAGTGGCACAGCAGCACACATGAAAAATTTTATATCACAATGAACATGAAAATATTATAAACAATGTCATTATACTGTAGTAGTATCAAAACGGCTTGGAGCTAGTCTTTTGGCATGCAAAAAGCCTTTATGGCCCCATCCAAATCTACAGAGCGCACACATGAGGCTTCGATTGACAACAAGGATACATTGCATTTTTTACCCAAAAGCTTATAGCCATACCGCAAACAATGGATTTTATTTTATAGATCAGCACTTGCACTGTTGGAAAACGTTTAAGTTGAAAAAGAAAGGAAGGCTGAAACAATTTAGTGGTGATGTGTCTGCGTGGAAACTGACGAGCGGTGATTATCTACTCCCACTTGCGTTCCTTAAGTTCCATAAGTAAGAGTTTTTCCACAAGAAAGTAACCACAAACCCTTGGAAAGAGAACCACGTATAGATGGCGCTAAAACGGTTGCATTGAAGGAATACAAGCATAAGTAGGGCCAGCAAAGAGCATGTGCATAGATGGTGCGAAGGCGGTTACTGTGATAAGTTCAGTTCCAAATAGACCGATTTATACAATATGTCGGGACGGGATTGGGACGCTGCGAAGCGCCACAGTACCCCAGTTGCAAGATACAAAGTGGTAGGATTAGACTGTTTGTGGCGCCCAAAATAACACAGTATTTTCAACGAAAAGGTATACTGTAGCATACTTCACACTTGTAGTTTGTGTTGACAACACTACGTCACCTTCGTGTGCCAGATAATGAACTTCGTACAAACAGATAGTCTGTTATCTGTCGTATGAGACCTGTTGAAGGTTTTGATCAGCTTCAGTTTGCTAAAACTCCTTTCAGCGCTGGCAACAGTATCAGGGCAGTTTAGCATAATCCGAAGTGCAATAAATGCGTTAGGATAAACTTCATCAAGACCTGTTTTGAGAAGAGCTTAACAAAAGGAATTCGGTCTTAATCATTGTCATTTAATTAACGACAACTATTTAGAGATATTGTAATGAAATGCAAATGCTAACAAATATTTGCAGGAAATCAAAATCAATCTTATCGTTCAGTTATGAGTTCAGTAAATCTTATCGTTCAGTACATTTTCTTCACCATGTTCTGCGTTCATCCGTTTTTTTTTTATTTTGTTTTTCTTTTCATTATGCTTATTTGAAGTCCACCTGTTGTTTCTCAACACTTGTCAAAAAATGATAAACGGGGTTGGTTGACTAGATGACCGCCACGGTCTTTCGCCAATCCTGTATGACACAGCCCATTCTTTGTTTACACTGATCAACTATTTAATTTAATTTTAATTTATTTGTTTGTGAGCAGACACGAAGTCCATAGTATGAACACACACACTCTGCAAAACGCAGGTTGATAAAAACAGACAATACAGAACGTAGTACAAGACATTGAAGCCGGCGAAATCACAGGGTTACAGACACTTTTTGCAACTGCATTGAAGACAGAACCATAGGGTTACAGACACATTCTTAACACTATTGTTATCTAACACGTAACACTTGTTACAGCACTACTGCGGAGTAGGGCGCTAATTACTAGCTTGGTCTAGTCTAGGTAAAATGCGAAAGCGTTGTGGCTTGGCACGCCATCGATCAAACGGACACTGCAAAGTTCGATCACTCAATCACAGAGTAAAATGCGATTATAGTGTTCAAAGAATAGTGACGAGTACAAACAATCTGACTGCATCAAAGCACGTAACCATAAGTTGTTAGATTTTCTGCATCTTTCGAGAAACAGGTACTTGTATTTACGTAACAGTGCCTCAAAGGTAGGAATGTTACATTGAACTTGGTGGCTACTAACACTCGCTCTCCATGGTAAGTTGTATAGAGCTCTGCAACCAAAATTATATGCCACCCGCAATCTCTGCATACATGACTTCCTGAAATTACACCATAATTGAGATGCAAACATGGGCGTACAAAAGGAACGAAAAAGTACGTTTTTAACTGCATTTGAACAACGGGAAAAAGAGGCTCGCAGCTTGTTTGCTGCACAATATTGATATCGCAGTTGTCTCTGAATGTCTTTGTCATCTGAGAGCTCAGTATCCAATATTATCCCCAGATATTTGTATTGGTCAACAGAATTTACGTATTGACCCCCCAATTTCAAGACTGGAGTGGCTGTGCTTCTTGCACTTTTAGCCTTAAATGTCATACAAACAGTTTTGTTGCAGTTGAAAATAATCCCATGCGATTCTGCATACGCCTGGCACACATCTAGTATTCTTTGCAACCAACGTACACTTGGACATAACACACAAATATCATCAGCAAACATCAAGTGATTTAATAAAACTTCACCAATATAACATCCTGCTTTAATGTTGTTTAGTTCATTGGACAAATCATCTAAATAAACAGCAAACAAGTATGGACTCAGTACTCCCCCTTG
>Ga0210059_1016316_pt1 | contig 10735 bp, 8 predicted proteins | sample Ectturendosymbi2_FD_188042 | JGI IMG/M metagenome (GOLD analysis project Ga0210059, IMG submission 188042) | Ecteinascidia turbinata endosymbiont from Florida, USA - Sample 2 (SPAdes) (version 2) | ecosystem: Host-associated > Tunicates > Ascidians > Unclassified | place: Key West, Florida... | reverse complement strand
TAAAATAAACAAATTAATTAATTAACTAATTAGCTAATTAGTCAAATATTTTTACTAACTTACATCACAACTTTTGAACCTGAAACCCCAGCAGGTCATCCAAAGTATCAAAAGACTCGGATTGTAGCGTAGTTTCCAGTAAAAACTTTAGCGAAATACTACCACCTAACGGTTGGCGCCCAGGGCCAGACAAAGCGGGCCAAGGTGGCCTAAAAGTCCTCCACTTACGACGTCACTCACAAAAAACCACACCCCCCAACCAAAAAATTTTTTTTCGAGTGCAATCTACTAGACTGGCCGATCTGTTTGAGCCATTGAACAGCTCTCTAGCGCAATCGGTGGAGGAGCTAGGGCATTGGTAAGGCAACTGAAAACCGCTGTTTTTTTGCGAAAATCGCTGAATCCTAGCGGAAGCCAAGGAGTTAAAGATGTTTTGCACTCTTTCTTTAGTCTGCTGCTATTGCATGTATTGCTTGTTTTTTTTGAGACGTTATGCAGTAATGGTTTGAGTGCCTGTGCATCATTGGTTACACAGCTATTTTAGGTGTCATCTGCATGAAGAAATGCGCTAAACTCTGTTTTTGTTTTTGCAGTGGTCACAAGCTTCTTTGTCAGTTGTATGCTGTTTCATGTATGATTTATTGTTTTACAAAGGTAAGGTTTTGCTTACTTGTAATTACGAAGAAGTTTAATTTACAGTTATGAGAAGTGTTTGCTTTTTGCAGCATTTTGCAAATTTTTATGTGCTCCTGGTGGGAAATGTCTTCAGAGGTACTGCTACAGCCCTTCTTATGAGTTCTTTTGAATCATGGGTCATATGTGAACATCACAAGGTATGTGGAAACCAGTTGTGGACTTAAAATTGTGCTTGTTTTTAATTATTGATTAATTTTTTGACAATTGTTTGCACCAGTCAGTGCAGAATTAGAAGGGTGCATGGTGGATGAGTTTATTATGTGGAGAAACACTTGGTGTGGCTTTAAAGCTTTATGACCATCTATTAAAATAAAAACCTTGCTGGGTTATTTTCACATGCTGTCAGCAATACAGCAATGCTAACACACAATTTCACTGCTTAAATTTCTATATGAGATGTAAACAAATACTATTGTGACAAAAATTTACTAGGTAGCTCATGCCAAAAAAAAGTTTGGCTTCCAAACAAATTGTTGCTGAGCTTCAATGTTACCCACATATTTCCTAAGGTAAATGGGGATATTTAGGACACCCAGGTCATTGGGCTGATTTTGGCAATGGATTTATTGATAACAATTGGTAGAGGCTGAAGATTATCGAATTTTCAACAATTCAAGAACTTAACCAGAGCTTCGTGTAACCAGCTATTAGAGTCTCTGTGCTTTCCACTGCTAACACAAGTCTTCTTACTACATATGACGACATGCAATTATGACCACTGGCCAGTACAGATCTTTTTGATCCACATAATTGAACAGTTCTTTTCTATTCACATGACTGATGACATTTCACTTCTCTACCTTCCGGTGGACATAGTTTTGTGCATTAGCTTTTTTTGCAATGCTATTCTCCCTACTGTTTACAAAAAAGATGTAGCAAGTTTGCTGCCCTTTGTTTTTCCCACTTTATGTTGCTGACAATTTAGCAGCGAAATGACGGAATGAAGTCGTTGATTTCCCTTGCTTTGGATGTTACTGTTGATGAAAGGAACAAAATAGGATTTCTTTCATAGGATTATTGGAAAAAATAATTAATGAAGCTATTTTGCATAGAAGCATGGTTAAGATGTACCATTCAGTTCTTCATAAGTGTGCTGACACTCTATTTTATTTGTCTCCGTAACTGTAATTCACATGTGCAAAATGATTCTGCTTAAGGTGGTCACTGCCAATTTTACCGTTTCTCCTAATGATTTACAGAGAGGTTACAGCGACAGATCTTTAGTGGAGCTATTCTCTTTCAGCTTGTTGTGTAGTTCATTTGTTGCAGCCTGTGCAAGTCACATGACCAAGGTAAAGTCTATTTCCTTAAAATTATATTTTTGACATGTGTAACCTGTGTGGTACATTTTAATAAAAAAAGTAAAAGCTGAAGGCATACGAATGGTTATCATGTTTTTGTATAGTTCAGCTGCGCATATGCACAAACTTTTGTTCAGATATTTATGGAAAGTGCTGAAGTAAAAAATATCCGCTGATTAATAAGAGTCTTCTCGTAGCATAAACGCAATTAATCCTTCAGCTGAATGCATATTTTATTTTAGGTGATTGCCAGCCATTATGGTTACGTTATCACTTTTAACTTGTCCCTTGGCTTTTTTGCTGTCATGTTCGTACTCGTGAAATTTTCATGGAAAGAGAATTATGGAGGTTGTGATGATTGCTCGTCGTCTTTTTTAAGCAATGCATTATCCGTCATCCGCACAGGTATGTGTTGCTATTGTTAGTGTACCGTTCCAATCGGTTAAAACAAATGCTGTGCCATCAACACAGGGGCGTAGCAAGGGGGGCACAATTCCCCGGGCGTCAAATCACAAAGGGGGGTGCCAAAAAGTCCCAACAATGTCACAAGTATTTTCTTCAATACAATACATTTGCTTCTGAAAGACTTCAGGTTCAAACCCGGGAGCGCCAGACTTGCTTCTTGCCCCGGGCGCCATGTAACCTCGTTACGCCCCTGCATGAACATTGAACAACGCTTCCAGAGAGCCCTTGACAGTAGTGATTTGACATTGTTCTGTGTTGTAAATCAGTAAAATAACTGCTTTTAAAGTTAAAAACATTGCAGTTTTGTTTGTGCAAATAAGAAACGATAGCCACAGCCAATCATGTTAACGCATCCTGTAAATTTGACATGTGTTCTGGTGAAATTTAGTTCGTTTATTATATTGGCGTATTGTGCTTACTAATTTGCATATGGACGACGTGCTTGCTTTACTCAGTGTTGTTTGATTTTCGCAGATAGACAGTGTTTCCTGCTTGGCCTGGTGCAGATCTTTACTGAAGGGGCTTTGTTCGCGTTTGTCTTGACGTGGCTGCTAAGCGTACAAACAGATCCTTCAGAACTTTTTCCTGCCCTTGAACCCAGCGGTCTTGCTGTGTCTAATTTTGCGGTAATTCTGTTTTAACGAGGCAAAGTGAACCAAGGAAACCTTTAAATCGGTGAAGTTCTTCTAAACGGCAAAAAGTTTCCTGTTGTTTGCTTTGACGCGCTTGCGATGGTGCGCGTTTCTGTTGCAGGAATGGTTGAGATTGCGCTTAGGTTTTTCGTGACAGCTAATCTTGGTTTCTGTCAAAATGGTAATGTATTATCAATTGATGAAGATTATTGCTCGCCATTCATCTCAGAGGTTAAGCGCGTGTGAAAATGAAGATTTTTGTGTGTTTTCTGGAAACGTATTCTGTGTCTTGTTGTAATTACTCTTTACGGAGAAAAAGGTAACTGCATTCAGTGAATGTTCTTTTATGCAGGTTGCAACTGCGATTGGATCGCTGTTGTTCAAAGTTCTGGCAAGAAAAGCTCCGGTTGTTTCTTTCATGCGATATGTTCTACTTTGCGCTGCTATTTCTTTGGCCTTTCCCTTCCTTTTTCCAGAGGTTTGTGTCATGTGTTACACTGTCTATAAAACTTGTAACGCACGTTAGCAATGCTACCCAGGCCAGGAATAACGTCATGTTCTGTTTGATGTTCTCAGGACAAGCCGCTGGTTCTTGCCGCGTTTTGTTTCTTCAAAGTATGCGCCGGAATATCTTGGCCAGCTCTCAGCACTTTGCGCAGCTACTACTTTCCGGACAACGGTACATCATTGCGCAATAGCGCTTTACAAAATATTTTTGAAAAATTCTTGTGTTAAACGCTTTTGTTGTTTGTCCACAGTGAGATCGACTGTAACCAATTTCTTCAGGCTGTCATTGAATTTAGTGGTAATTTTGGTTTTGTTGCAGGTAAGGTGTTTGTTGGTTCGTAAAGAAAAGCTACTTTTCCGCCTTGAGCTTCACTCTTTTCTGTTTTCAGAGTTTTAGTTTCAAAGTGATGCTTTCCTCGTGCGCTCTGTCTTTGATCCTGGCAGCAGCTACGCAGCACATGCTGCTTAGGTAAGTTCGTTTTTTTTTGAAAGGTCAGAGTGCCATTGCTGTTCACTCTACAACAAACTTTTCAACCTTTCAAACTTGTTGCTTTGTGCCACAAACTTCTCACCTGTGCTGCGAACGTGTGTCGCAGATGGATCTGCTTAAGAGCGCTAACTTTTTTATTAAAAAAAGCACTTATCATTACCAACAAAAAAAATTTCAGCAGGTTCTGGTATCAGACCTTGTTTGCTTTTAATTTCACACCGTCATGCACCCTGCCCAACAAAAGCACGAAACGTCTTTTGACTTGGTGGTAGGATGACGTAATTGAATGACGAGTTGTCGACTCACGGAAAGGTTGGCCCGTGTGAATAGATTTGTGGACGCTTAAGTTTGGTTGCCTCATTTTTGCTTTTCTTTGACCGTGCACCTGGCTTCAGCATAGTGTGTTTGAAAGTGCCACCTATAGGTCATGCTTTCTTTGATGTTTTGAGAATTAGACACCCATGAGGCCATTTGCGTTTACTTTATTAGGACACATGTGCACAACAGTCAGCCACGAAAATGCAAATTTTTTTACAAAGAAGTTTAGCGTATATTTCACAACCTGCTGTTTGGTAGGCCGTCAAAAAATTAGTTCTTCAGCCACTTGTCATCTGCGGACTCCAATCTAGGCCAGCCATGCTAACTTGCACCCAGTGCCGTTGGCCTAGTTACATTGTTTTTCGCATTTCGCTGTCAACGCAGGTGAGGTTGTGAACTGATGTAGGTTTTCAAAGCGAATTTAATTTTTTACTTAAAGAGGAATGAGCGCCTGACTTCCTCTGCAAAACAGCAGAAGCTGTAGCTGTTCGGTGAAGATAAAAATGTGCGCGAAAGCTCTTGGTTAATGATGATGTCGAGTCTTTTCTCCCGTACAGCTTCTGCCAATATTTAATGTGATGAACTCGCCGCATCCGAGCTTGGATGAGAAAAGTCCGGCATGGGTTGGTCTCATTGCTGATACTACAGAAAATCGAAATCGCACGACGCGACCGTCTAAATAGGCTGCAGTCGAAAGCTTTACAACAGGTCACAGAAGTGCACGTGAAACGCAAACCGAACTAGCTTGATATGATCAGTGCCGCTGTCTTGAAAGCAAGCAACGCGTATGTTATAACTCAGTCCGCTTTCAATGAGCTTGTCTCGTATCGCACGATTTCCTTTCGATTGTGTTCCAGCTCCGTCTCGTCGCTACCGTCGGCCTCGACGTCCAACAAACTGAAATCCGGAAACGGAGCGTTGGTCGCATAACTTTTCGACACTGTGGTTCCCGACCGCTTTCCGCCCGCAGTACTGGCTGTTACTATGCAATCGACCAGTCGTCACTTTCTCGTGCGCCTGCGTGTTTTTCGCTCCTCCCGCAACGTAACGTTCTGGCGAAAGTCAACGCGTGTCTCTGCGACCATATACGTGCTCGTTGGTCCGTTCGACCGCGTATGAAGCAGCCAAAGTGATCAGTCACTGCTCAGCGCCAAATGCTGTCCAATCTTCGAAGAATTGGATTTTTCTTCAAAGCGTATCAGTGCTGCGACAAAGTGGAAGAAAAGTTTTGTGTGTTTGAGGTTTCCATCGAGCGCTAACGTTTGCTGCTATTACCCATACTCATACTGCCGAACCGTTAAATTGTACCAGACAAGCACTTTTGTCAAAGCGGTGTCAACGTGCCACAATGTTTTCGTTGGCGTTTAGCGACCAGTCGAATTCTTCCACATGAGTTTTGTGACCTTGATTGTCCAGTTAAAAGCTGGGCGATTTGAAACCATTGCTCTCCGTGCAGTACGTTGTCTTGAAACTCGGCGCCATTTCCACTACGCGTACTTCTCGGCTAAGCTCACTGCCACGCTGCGGCGTACAGGCTTGGTATCGTGAACGCATTTGTTCGGCTTGTCTTGCGACGCACGTAATCCTTCGCAGCTGCTCGATTTTTGCCCGAGGTAGACTTCAGTATTTCTTGTCCGGTATTTTACGTCTTGCGTTCTTTTAGCATTTGCACTGGGAGGCGCGCGCATTTATGAACCGGTCTGGTTGCACGTCTGGCGTTGTTTCGTTCGTGCAGTGTGCGCACTCGTCCGCAGATTGTCATTCCCGGTCTTTGCTACGTTCAGTGTCGCGTTTAATGCGCGTTGTTTTTATCCATCAGTAGTGTCTTTCCACCAGGCACGGTCAAAACGGACGTCTCCTGCCTTTAACTGCAACTGCAACAACGTATTGCCCCGTTTTACTTTTCAGTGCCTGGCGACTCGAGTGGATTTGGTGACTTCGTGTTTTAGTTTCCTTTTGAGCCGATTTGCGCCAAACCGCGAAAACGTTCGCTTTTACGTTGATTTCCAAGTAAGCTAGTCATCTGTGATGAACGACATTTTTAGACTGAAGCCATCGCACGCTATAGAAAAGGACAAACCAAATTTCGCGTTAATTTCAAATGCGCCGTCATCGAACTTCTCAACGTTTTTCATTATAGGCTACGTCTTAAAAGTCTGTCAGAATATTGCTTAGTTTGAAGAGACATCAACGAAACAAGTGGGCGTGTTCTCCCCACTCTTTTATAGAAGAATCTGAATGGCTTGACCTCATGCACAATCCCCCCGCGCATCGGAGCTGTGGAGGAGTCAAACTATAACGCTGCGATCGTTGTGTATGTCTAAAGTTCGTTTAGGATTTCAGCGATCCAGGCAGAACCGTCGCCAGAAAGTTTGTAATAGGGGGGCTTTACGTTCGTGCAAGTGGGGCTTGACATTCAAATTTGACGAAAATTCCACTAAATTATATTGTTTCATATTTCAATTTGGAGGGGCTTGAAGCTATGTTTGGGGGGGGCTGAACCCACCAAAGCCCCCCCTCCGTGGCGACGGGACTGGATCCAGGACGCCCAGACATACAAGGTCGCCATCGATTACATTCGACATAATAACCGTCGTACTGAGATACGTTGCTAGTGCTGCTTAATCCTAATGCAGCCATGTGCCATCGATTCGTTTGGTTGATTTGCCTTCGTTTCCCTCCATAATAAATATTTAGTGTAGGTTTCTCGTTGAGTGTCATCGGTTGTCAACGAACGTTTGCGTTCAGACCCGTGCAGTTAAAACTGCGTTTTTGTTTTGAAGTCGCAGTGCAAAAAGCATTCTCTGTTTTTGCTAACTTGCTGAATTTAGGGTGGAGTGAAAAAAAATTTTTTCAAAATCGAAAAAAGTGTAGTTCCAAAATCCTGCCAAATATCCTAAAACTTCCCAAAAAATTGGTTTTGGCGGGTTGCACCCTTTGGGGGGCTAGCAACCCCGCAAATCTCTTCCGCGGGGGTAAAATTGCCTCAAAATGTCATAACTCGCAAACCACTCATCGCTGAGATTTCTTTTTTTGCTCAAAACCTGCAGAATCGCCATGTTTCTATAAGTGCTAAAAAGAAGTTTTTCTCTATCTCCATCACAGAATAAGGTACAATCGAAAAACCTTTTTTTCCGAAACACGATCTAAAATGGCATTTATTTTTTTGGGTACGTTATTCTGCTTATCAGATTCAAAAGTTCAGAAGCACACATACAAAGCATCGACAAACTCTACATTAACTTCAAAAACTATTTAATTGGAATATCAATGAGTTTTATGTTGCGGTTGTTGCCTACTGGCAGAAGCTTAGGTTTTTGATGATGTCATCGACAAGAATAGTTACATATTACATAATTGCCTGTGTGTAGCTTCTGATGTAAACGCACCTTTAAGTGGTCAGAGAGAGAGAACAATACCCCACTTCTTTGCCTCTACGTGGTGCACAAGCCGTTTTTGGAGTCAATCAACGCAGTCAAAATCTGTCAACAATCACAAAGCTCATGCTGTAATTGTTACAGCTCTGCCGTTATTTTGGCAAAACCTAATAAGCGCCATTTTAAAAACAATTGATTTTTATGCTTTAAAGGCATTTAAAGCACGTATTGCGGCTTATGCCTAAAGATCAAAGAGATGAATTTTGTCAGTACTTAGTAATTGAAGCGGAAAAACCGAGTGAATGCATTGTTTCAAATTGGCAGTCAAACGCAAAAAGGCGATTTTCTCGAAAAGTACAAATTGGCGATTACGAGGTTTTGCCAAATGATGGCATAGCTGCTCTGCATGCCGACAAGAAACATCAAACCGAGCACAATTTTGAATAGGAACAAATCATCGTGATATTGACATTGTAAGTACTGTTCTTAAAAACAAATTACACTTTAGAACTGAAAACGTGGAAACGAAAAACCACGCTATCGCTTGTCCACGCATGTAAGTGGAAATAACAATTGTATGGACGATGGTATTATATATGTGGAAAAGTGATAGCGTGGTCTTTCGTTTTCACTTTACAGTGTACCGGCAGTCTTCCATCAGTCAGACATCAACCAAATAAACACTCATGTAAACTGCATTTTGGTGTCAAATTTTTTCATGAGGTTGCGAGATTTAATTTTTTGTCTAATGATCCCGTCTCGTTCTAATCCTGCAACCTGTGCGGACGCTTCTGTAACCAGTTTTACATGTCGTGCGACAGTTTGGTTGTGGCAAGGATGATACAGAAGCAAAGGCTTCACCCGGCAATCTTCAATGCTGTCATTGGTCAAATGTGCAATTGCTGGGGGCTGTTGAGAACAAGTTGTCAGCTAACTGGTAGTACACATCTGCTTTCATAATTGTGGTTGGAAGATGGAACAAACGGATGGAACTGCTTCGACGTTCACTTCATTGGACAGACTGTTAATTCTTTATTTCTGAACGCCGTATGAACTGCTTGTCAGATGATTTCAACGGCAGAAGAACATCCAAACATTTTGCTACACGTGGCCCCTTTTGATCATGATAAAAGCTATAATCCTCTTCAGTCATTCCCAACTTATGCTCACCCTCACCAAACGTCTCTGTGCAGTGTTGTCGCAAAAAAAAACATCAAACAACTCGTCAACATCTGATAAGAATTCTACAAAGAACTGCCACGTTTTTTCTTGGGCCACCGATCAAGTTTACTGAAAGCTGCTACCATTGACAGCACTTTTTTTGATATGGTAAGGCGATGAAGAGGATAAACGTTACACCATAGCCATCGGTGATATATTTCATTGGCTATACCATTTGCAGCATCTGCAGTACGAAAGTTTCGAAAATGTAAGTCTCTCCAAAACTTGGCGTTTTGTGGGCAGTACACCAGGTGAAAACTTCACAGCCGGTAAACGTGGTGTCACTGTGCAAAATTTTGACGATTTCTTCACTATGTCTGGTCTTCATTCTTGTTCAGCGCCTACGCAAGTTTGTTTCAATAAACAGTGGCGATTCTAGAATGATAAAAATGGGGGGCACTGCGGGGCTAAGATAACAGTAAGGGGGCAACATAAATGTCTATCTTGCATGGTGATTTTTCGTTGTTTTGAAGATTAAGTTGCTATGATTAACCATATCAAACCCAACATAGGCTTGTGATTATCATTAAAGATGAACTAGCGTTATTATTCACTAGAGACACCTTAACGCCACTGTAGATGCAATCACACACGTGTACTGCTGTCGAAAATTATGTGCTAACCATACAACTTCCACAGCACCACATGAAAATCGAAACACAATTTTCTGTACAAAATAGTACCGGCCACACATGAACGAAAGCAACTTTAGAAAGTGAACACAATTAACATGAAAACGAAATGGTTCCAACCAGGAATTCCATCTTGACACAGAGACAAGTAGGCTGTTGATAGCCAACTAGTTTTTTTTAAATATTCTTATTACAAAGCACATAAAAATATACCATCTTGCAACGGTTTGGTAAATACTGGCTAGTCCGTTTTTGTGGTATCTTATGGACATTTTGTGATTGTGGTGTAACCATAACAATGTTATGCAGCTACTATTACGAGTGTGCAGCGTGGATAGGGTGAGTACTATTCAATGCAGTATGCAGTTAACAGCAGCGAGGTTTCGGCGCTAGTTTCACCTAAGTAGCATAACAGCGCCGCAGATAGGTGTGCATCGGCGTGTACGTGATAGCAAGATGTAACAGTAGGCTTAAAATTTTGCAGAATATTCCCAACAAAGTCGTTCATTTTATTATCCACACTGAATTTTCCTTTGACTGATCCTCAAAAGCTGACTTTTCAACCATGCGTTTATTTATGACTGTCTTGTCACAAGTGAAACACGTGTAGCAGAACAATTAAATTGTTCTCTACATGTAAAAGAACTTAAAGTTACAACAACAGAACTTGAAAGGCAAATTGGAAACTAACTGAAAGACTACTGAATAGCGGCTAGACTGGACAGCTACTGGAAAGTTGGAAACACAGCAGTCTCAACCAAAGAAATCCGAAAACAGTGAAGCATGAGGAACGTCAGCAATAAGCCAGAACTTCAAAAGCAATCGGATTGGAAGCTTATAAACAAGCATGGTAGTCCTTCCCAGCAACACAGGAAATGCAGGCACCTTCAGGTAAATTGTAGGGACTGTCCCAGTGACAATGCAACGCTTTCTAAACAACACAGGAAGTGCAAATACCTTTGGGTAAAATATAGGGATTTTTCCAGTAACAACAAACACCTACCAGGTGATTGCATAAACATCTTGTGACCTTTAATCACTTATCAAGTGATTACATAATGATCATGGGATCTGATAATGTTCATCAACACCAAAC
>Ga0210059_1016315_pt1 | contig 10736 bp, 9 predicted proteins | sample Ectturendosymbi2_FD_188042 | JGI IMG/M metagenome (GOLD analysis project Ga0210059, IMG submission 188042) | Ecteinascidia turbinata endosymbiont from Florida, USA - Sample 2 (SPAdes) (version 2) | ecosystem: Host-associated > Tunicates > Ascidians > Unclassified | place: Key West, Florida... | reverse complement strand
AAAGTCAGCCTCCGATAAAATCGGTAAGTTGCACGATGACTTGGCCTTCTATGAAGAATGCCATGGATGCTAGTTATGCTTTATCTCGTTCTCTCGCGCTACTGATATCGCACGTTCATTCAGACTTGTAGTGCAGCTTCACCGCTCAAATCCACATTGGGAAATGGACAAAACTTTTTCGCCAAGTTACTTTCCAAGTCAAATAACCTAAGCGGAAGCGGTAGGATTTTCGCTCTTCCGCTTCCACAGAAAAAGGACAGCTTCCACATCCATGGTGGAAACATGTTCGACTTGTTTAACTCTCTCGTTTTCTGATATTCAGATAATTTATCCGCGAAACGAAATGTATCCGGAATTTGAAAAAGCCACAAATATCGATCGGATCAAGGCAATAATCGAAGAAGTTGGTCTCGCCGAAGTTGTGCGAAACAATGGAGGACTTGACGGAAAGTGAGTTGAATAAGGAAAGATATGCGGACGGCAGACTTCGTTCAATTAACAAACCCACCCCGGCCAGTGCTCCATTTAAAAGTGACCTGTGCCTTGAAAACGCAACCCCCTTCCGCGTGCTGCATTGACGTGGTAGTTGTAGTTCGTTTGTTATGATATAGCACAGGGGTGGGCAAATAGCGGCCCGCGGGCCACATTTGGCCACATTAGGCCCGCCACAGCGTTTTCAGCGGAAACATTCAGGAAAAATATTCAAATTTGAAATTTCCTTCAATTTATTGCAATAAATGTTAGTTCTGAGGCCACTTCGAACCGAGACTTGCTTTTATTTCCATCGACTTGCTTCTATTTACATTAGAAGATACGGCCCTCCGCTAAACGCGGCCTTCTCAAAGTGGCCCCCGCGCCAAATTAATTGCCCACCCCTGGTATAGCACATCAATGCGTCAGTAAACACTGCTAGAACATATTTTTAACCAGGATGGCGAAAAAACCTAGTTATCTAGTCGACGTGCCCCTAAACGTGGCTAAGTCAAATACATTGTTACCATGCATTAACATAAGACAAGTGGTGCAACGTATAAGTGTGGTATTCAAACTAGGTCATGATTTGTAGAAACCCTTTGTATGGAATAATTTTGTTTGTCAGTGAATCTGGCTTTGCAAAATAAGTCGATAGATATCACTTTGCGTCAACATACCAAGTTATTTATATAAAGGAGTAACATGAAAATTATAATTACTAAACGTTATTTTTCTCAATACATTGTGCAAAACGTTTAAAGGTTGTAGGGCGGAATTGTTAGCACCGTGACATAATACAGTATTGTAAATGGCAATAAACAAAGCTATAGTATAACATTTTCAGAACGGCAATAAGAACGAATTTTCGAATTGTAAATAATAAATTAGATGCACGCGACATTTTAGTTCTCATCAATTGTACATTAGAAGACCAGTCTAAGTTACTATCAATGAGGACGCTTGAGTGTTCGACACATGGTGTTTCTCGCAACGATACAGCATTTAGGTTAAACGTATTTGAAATGGATACTGGACAGTCTCGTTATCCGTTTCTCAAAGTCCTGCTGGTTAGCATGTAATTTACTGACAACTTATTTAAACGCATCCACTATGAGAAGTCCAGATTCCACCGAGAATTTCAGATCATTCACATTTTTCTCCGATAAACAAACGACATTAACGAACATGAATCGAAATGGTTGTTTTGAAAAGGTTACTACAGCGCAGTAAGACAAGGCAGTTGTCTGTACTTCAATTATTTGTGACGTAACAAGGATATCATTGTGCGCTGATCAAAGTTTGAAAACGTTTGATTTGGTGAGATTGATAAAATCCTGTTTTAAACCGAATGAGATTGCGGCAATAGAGTTTATTCACAGAAATCATTCGAAAATGAAATGCACAGTATGAACAAAATGATTTATAAAGGAACTTTGAAACTTTTTTAGTTTAAAAATTATTTGCTGCGATTTTTAAAGTATTAATCGTTCATAAATGCCATGTAAGTACAGTACTGACTACAACGCATTGCCTGTGTCAACTTCCTGCTTTAAACCAAACGGAACTTGATCAGAAAAAAGCAAGAATCAACTTACTGACCTAATCATTCACGCGCGATATGTTATGAGATTTCGTTAAATGTCACGCACAGGCGTGTAGCCGGGTATAGATTGAGGTGGGGCGAGAATTGCCAACTCGAATAGTAATTAATTGCTTTTACGCGTTCATGACAATTTCTGCTCAACGGTTCAATAATTGTCGTCCAAAATTTGGGGGAGGGGGGGATCGCATTTTTTACTCCCCCACACTCCTGATCAGTGGCGGCTCGTGGTGAAAATATCCGGGAGGGCTGCGAAATTTCATCTCTGGTTGCACATATGGGATTGTCACCCTGCCCCTGGCTGTTTATAATGGCGTTTCCAGTCACTCCAGCAGTCCTAAACTTATCAAACTGGTAATTTTCAGTTGTCCTCATTGATACATAGAAAATATTCACTTCAGTTTAATAAAACCGATCCCAAACCCTAAACACGAACACAAAAGAATTAAGCCAACCGGTCCCATCAAAAGTATGACGCATAACCAGTGCCACCAAAGCTGTAAAGGCGAGAGTCGAACCCAGGACCACTCGCATACTAAGCTTGGAACATTCCGCTCGACTACAAAGATGTTATTGTTCATATGACAAAGCTTAGCATTTTATTCAAACCGTGTCATGGCAGCAGCCCTAGGCTAGAGCCACTTTCTTTGAGCCGGTACTTTCATCATGTTCTTTCAAATGAAGTTTAAATTTTCCAAGAAAATTCAAACAGTTTATGATTTTATACAAAATTTGTTTTTTTTTAACTAGATTGTTATGCTTTTCCAGTAAAAGCGTGTATCCTGAATAAATTACAGCTGCAATGTTCACCTTACCAAAAAATTAAGGGTCTACTTGAATGCTGAAAGGTTTGCCAGACTTATCATGCTTCAAAATTTTCACATTTCAATGTTTTAATCAACCAAACCTTTTGTTGTCCAAGAATGATATCCACCAACTACTGCCGTACATCTTCAAACGCCAACCCTAGACAGCTCATCAGCTTAGCCTACCGGTGCAGATAAACGAAGGGCTGTATTTTCGCAGCCCGACATTGGCGACTAGATTTGAATCCAATGCCGCCAAAGTACCAGTCAAAGCGTTGTTGAACTTAATTATAAAATTCAATATCCAAGAAAATCAGGTGGTGAAAAACAGTCAAGATCATATTTCCTCCGTTTTTTCTTTAAAAATTCATCGTCAAAATAACAAAAACGCTTTGCGATAGGCGGATATCCCACCATGTTTCTTGCAGCCAATTGCTTGGTTTCTTTCTTTTAGGGCTGTGCCGAAGACAGCCCCGAAATCGCCAAATTCATCGGCAAGTGTGCTGAAAACGTCATCGCATAAGCGGCGTCGTTGGAAAACAGCGAAACATTGGTTTTGTTGGATTCCAAGGAAACGTTGAGCAAAAATGGTGTCGGAAGTACTGAAAATAATTGTGTTGTGAAATTTCGCAACTAAATCCAGAGTTTGGCCGTTTGGCGGAATCTTTTGCCTTACATTTTTCAGGGAGGGCTGCAGCCCGGCAGCCCCTCTAGACGAGTCGCCCCTGCTCCTGATTACGTTTGATTGTTTTGACGTTGGTTGGTTTTAACATTAAAGCACGTCTTGTTCTCCTGTCATAGGTTGAAGTTAAGGGTAAAAAAGCTGTAGATATATTCTCATACTCCCGCGATTAAACCTACGCTGCTGGCCGTGTTAAAGATTAACTTGGATGCCGAGAGCTTTTGTCACAATTTGTATATGTTTAATCTCCAGTGAGGAAGTGAACTGGAACGACAAATTGTCAGCTGGCGAAATGCAATGTTTGTCCTTCGCACGACTCTTCTACCATCATCCCAACCTGGCAGGTGCGCTGACTGTTGTGTGAGATCTGGCAAAATTGTCACGTGCCGTTTTTTGCAAAGAACATCAGATGTGTTACTCGCCTCGTGCCACGCTCATCTCGTTGTTACGGAACAATGTGTTGTGATTCGTTCTGCACCATGTTTGGTGATTCAATGCACGTCATCGCATCTTCACGAAACAATGGTGAATGAACTCTAAACAACTCGGAACGCTTAGATTTGATCGAAGCGAAGCAACAAAAACATCCCTGGGCCAGGTTTTCCTGATCACTGGTGAGTGACTCGCTGCCTGAACATCGCTTTCCCACTTACTTTCTTTGCCCCAACAACTGACCCTATGTTTGTGGTCCCAACAATTGACCCTAGAAACAAGGCTGCGTGAAATGAAGATACAGTTTGAAAAAAACTGCGCCACATGACGTCATGACTGCATCAGTTGCACTCTGCACTCGACGGCGCTGTTTCTTTTGCTGTTTCTGGGAAAAAAACTTTTGATTGAGTTTCGTCATTGATTCCCGCGACTGACATAAGATGCCATGAAGGTTTCCAGGCTTGTGCAGTAAACCTCGGTTAATCCGGATTCGATTTGACCGACGATTTTATCCGGTTTAGGCGAAGATCCGGATTGACCGAAGATGGTTGCTTCTAGCCTGACGTTATCTAAGTACAGTAGAAATTGCCTGATTCGCCACCTCAAGGGGATCAGAAAAAAGTGACAATTTATGCAAACAGGTAAAAACTCTATCATAGAAGCTCGTATACTTTATCATTGTAACTCGTATACATACATAGTGCTCTTATTTGCAGTAAAATACAAGTTTGTGACGTTACGGTTGAATACAACAATTAAGTCCTGGACTCCTCCATTCAATCTTGCACCTTATAAATATTTAACAAACTGCAAAGACTTCCCATGTTCCCTCAATGTGGAGTCGGGTCGCTCTTCGCACCTCGTGTATCAATTCGATAAACAAAATGCGAGGTGCGACAATTATCAGTTAAAGACTGATTTAATTTGTTTGAATTCCCACACGTACTAGCTGCTCAGACATCAAAAGCGAAACTGCAAATGACGTATTAGCCGAACAAAACGCTTCTAGGAATAGAAAGAGGTGGCGAATGAGCAAATTGACGAACAGAAATGTACAAAAGTTAGGAATTCTGCCGGAAAACGAATTAAACGATGACCAATTAGACAAGTTCTACTGTGCTACGATATCGGTGACAATCTCTTAAATTCAACACATTTACGACCCAACAGCAATTTTTGCTGAAGCAAAACGAATTTACTGATGTATTTACAATGGTACATCAGACTTGTAACCGCCTGTTCCAGGCAGTTACGAACAATCTTAAGTTCATAATTTTAGAATACTTGGCTGCGAAGAAATCTGGGATTTTCGACAGAGGCAGAGATTTCTGCGATTGGTCCACAAACAGTTCTATTTGGAACGTAATACCAATGCCGTCCAGACATTATACCTAAAGGATAATGTGTAATACAATACACTGAAGGATAATGCTCTGCATACGAACACTCAACAGTTATAAGTGGACTGAAACCGTTGTGTGGCGGCGTGACATGCTATGAATGTTGCCCGCAGTTGCGGCCGTTGTTATCATAATTCTAAACGTTCGTTGGCGATCGTGAGCACTTTTGTGTTGCGCCTGACAGTTGGCGAATCTTTCGTAGAGACCAGAACACAGCAGCGAGGAAATGCAGAAAAATTCTGATTACGCCATGGGAAGAGAGCAAATTCTATCCGTAATTGGCGAAGATCCGGATTAAAAAATCCGGATAAACCGATGATTTTTATAAAGAATAACGTTAGAAATCATTCGTACCACCAGTTTTGGCGAAGATCCGGATTAACCAGGTTTTACTGTAGTTTACTTTTACGCTCCGATCCATGAACTTGTGTTTTCCACGACAGTCCTGGACGAGCCAACGAGCGGTATGGACAAGATGCTTGAAGACAAACTGTTTGAACTTTGCAAGAAACGCAAGATAACGTGCTTGACTGTTGGTCATGGCAGCAATTTGAAAAAGGTGGGAATCTACAACATGTGTTGTTGTGTGCTGTTTATTGTCTACAACATGTGTTGTGGTGTGCTGTTTATTGTCTACATGTGTTGTGGTGTGCTGTTTATTGTCTACAACATGTGTTGTGGTGTGCTGTTTATTGTCTACAACATGTGTTGTGGTGTGCTGTTTATTGTCTACAACTTGTGTTGTGGTGTGCTGTTTATTGTCTACAACTTGTGTTGTGGTGTGCTGTTTATTGTCTACAACATGTGTTGTGGTGTGCTGTTTATTGTTATTGCATCGACTGTTCTGTTGCTGCATCAAACTTAAAATCAAAGCCGAGCAGGAACTTTTGTCTAAAACTAACATTCAATGAATAGGCGAAGCCAGAGGGGGTCAAAGGGGCCATGTTCCCCCACGTTTCTAACATACCTTGTTGCTTTGTGCTTCGAGAGGTGGTGTCCGACACCAAATACTGTTGCTCACTCAAACTCAAAAACATTTGGCCCATCCCCAGATTCTGGGCTGGCTACGTCATTGATTAAATGCTTCACAACTCGCGAAGGGTGTGCATAGAGTATCGGGTGAAAATGATAGTTTTGGCGCAAAACAGCGCCTTCGAGAAGTTTCTCGCGAGGTTGTTGCCAGAGGGATGTTTCTCAACGTAGTTCAGAGTGCGGAGACAATCTACTGTTGCCGAGACAACGCTTGTGGCACGTGACCTGGGGTCCACGCAGCGCCTGCTTCACTTTGGCGTTCTGCTGCACATCTCCGTGGCTTCTAACCAGGGGTACCGCGGGGTCGTATTAACGAACTAAGTCACATAACCCCGTGACACTGCGGCCTTTTAAATTTGCTGTCGAATTGACAAGGGTCAGGCCGAAAGAGATCGAACACTGAGAATTTCAGTAATTTGATTAATATACTATTTTCTGTTTTTTACGTATATATACTTTTTTGTCTTTTATCTTTCCAGTGCCCATTCCGTTTATTCAACATCATTGTATGATCCTGAGCTTTATGTTTTCCTTTGTCTTGCTCTTAAACCTCATCGATTTTTTTACCTTTCAAATTTGGTTTAAACATTTTTTGTCCAAACCAAAGTTCCTAACTAAATTTGACCCACTCTTTTGTGTACATAGGCATGCTCTATTCATCTCTAAATTAACTTCATGTTCTGTGGTTGTTTGTATTATTTCCAGCTATTGTTTTTTGTTTTTTCAACACTGCAAAAAAGTGATAAACGGGGTTGGTTGACTGAATGACCGCGACAGCCCTTCACCAATCCTATGTGGCACTCGTGTATACCAGGGTTGCGGAGTCGGAGGCAAAACGTCCGACTCCGACCTTTCCAAAATATCCGACTCCGACTCCTCAACATGAAGGGAATGAAATTTCGATGTTAAAATCAATGGAAGTCGTGGTGCACAGCAAGAAATCTGTTCAAACAAAAGTTTCAAAAGAATTTATACCATTTCAGCAGGAATTCCCAATTTAGGAATGTGACGTAAAAATGATCCAATTGGACATCCGGACTCGGAGAAAAAATCCGACTCCGACTCCCAGTGTTGTTACGAATCCGGCTCCACCCAAAAACCTCCGACTCCGCGACCCTGATGTTTACACCATTCATTTATTTTGCCCCTGTGTTTCACATACTCTGATTTCCACTGACAATTGGTTCCTTGTTGTGCGATGGCCATCACTGTATCGTTTCTGTTCAATAACTGAGTCATATGAAAAAAGTTAACAAAATAAACGGCCAGCCGACTGACGCTGGAACTGGAGCGGGCTGAGCACAGCTCAGGGCTTCGTACCTTTTTATGTGATGAAGTCCGCTTACGTCAGCCTTGATTGGCATTTTTGTCGTCAAAACCACGTGACCTCGCTCAGCGTGAACTGTTTACGTGACAGTTGAAGCTCCTTGGAAGGTTTGTGCTATTTGTCAGTGGCAGCTGAGCAATCGCAGATGTTTGATTTTGAGGAAAGCGTAATTTTGTCACTCAATAACGTAGCATAACTGTTGAACAGTGATGTAGTGGAGACCGAGACCTCGCCGACATTTTTCTAAAAAATTTCAAAAATGCAAATTAATTTCTTGGAATTTCCTTAATTTTTCCTACCGTCTTTGGTGGTAAAACTCATTTTATTCAAGTCTCAAGGTCACACGCCTGTGACCGGGACTCGCAAAAATGGGCCTCGAGTCTCCATCACTGCTGCCACTGAACTTATTTGTTGATGGTAATGCGTGCAACATTGACCCCTTCGCCTCGAAATTATGAATTTATTTACAATCTTAATAATAAGTAGGCGACGTAAGGTGGCGCTGCAGAGGGTTTGATCGGAAATTGCGTTGACGACGAAGTTTCTTTTTCTGCAGCAGAACGCAAACGCTTTGTAACGCCGAATCAATCGCTTTTCTTTTTCTGCAGCATCATCACACTGAACTGCATCTCGAAGGCAACGGCGAATGGAGAGTAAAGACATTGTTGATATCAAAGTTTTAGGCGAATTTCTGCGCTGGTGCGGGATCCCTGGAAGAAAAGTGAAATGCGCTATTCGCTGCTCTGATTGTTGCGTCACGTGCAATCCACTTCCTATTCATTACCTTGCTTTATCTGTGCCAGATCAAACCTCCTTGCGTTGCATTCGTACATTTTTTTTCTGTTAATACAAACATGATTTACTGGATTGGCTGAAAGGCTTCTCATGCTGTACTTCACATATACGTGAGACAAGAAGTTTGTGTTTAATAAATGTTTGAAAATTGGCCACAGCACTTGTACACGTAGAAAACCCCACCGGGTGCCGAGTAGCGGCCAACTTTCGGTGAAGCCAGTGACGTAACTAGAGGTTTGGGTCAGAGGAGAAACTTAGCTGAATGGGGTTCAATAGTACGAGCCAGGGGTGGGGGGGACCTACTCTCTACCACGGGTGGGCCGCATGTATTACGTATTGTCAGTGGCGAACCGCAAAAACAACCAATTTTATCCTATAATTCTGTGACTCACCCTCTAAGTGCCTGCATGCTTATCATGAAGCTTCGTTTTGACGCGATGTTGTACTCCAGCTTGGGTAACGAGAATTCTGATACGGATCGATATCAAATGTTATCACGGGCCGCAGACCCCCCGCCCCAGATATATATAAGCTTTCTTATCAAAATAGGGTAGTGTAAGCTCAGTGGGGGCCCAGCTTTTACATTTAGCAGGGGAGGCGGCTCGCCCCCTGACCTGTCAGTCACGTCACTGGGTGAAGCAAAGCTGACACACGAATTGTCGACACGCGGCGGGCCAAGGAAGCAAATCGAAGGAAATTGCTCCAGCGAATTGTAGTTTTTACCTGACTTCGCTATTAACTAAACCAGCATTTGGCAAATATGTGATTGTGAAGGTGTGTAGTTCTGGTGGCAGTGTTGTTTGTTTCGTACCCATCGCATCCAGACTCTTCGCGCGCCCTCCATCTTTTCTTCCCATAAACTCCTCGTGCAACTTCATCGCAAATCGGCTGAAAGCTTCTTCGAGACGCAGTCTCTAAAAAATCGAACGACCGATTGACTGGCGCCTCTGGCGGCGGCCAGACAATGCTCGTATTGTGACGTAGATATCGTTCCGACAGAATGCGATGAAACGAGTTGACCTTTGGCCCCGTCGAACGTGAAGGTCATCGTCGCGAAAGCGTCCTCCTCATCTTTGAGACTCGGGTTGAACACGACGTCATAATTGTTGTCATCCGTCTCCATTGTTCCTTCCTCTTGCTTTTTCAGAGCAATGGAAACAGCGGCTGGTATGAACTTCATCGCAACTCCAGCGTCCTTTGAATATATAGACGGCAAAGTCAGCTACGTGCATAAATAGCTTTGCTCGCTGCGCAATAAACGGGACTTGTTGAGGACGCTATTGCAGGGGGTACGGACATGCTTTGATGAAGCATTTTTTGGAAGATGCTCAGTAATTAAGTGAAACTGTTGCAAGGAACTTATTGAATAAGTTTCATCTTTTCGTTGGAACAAAAGAACTGAGTCGAAATATAACCAGACGATTATCATGAGTCAATTGAATATGAGAGCATCATTGTTGCAGGGTTTTACTTTTTGAACAATTACTTTTCTGGGAACACATTTATCGTGTGAGAAAAATGAGCGATTACTGTTCGAGAAGGCGTCAAAAGGTTATTTCTTGATAATTTTCTTACAACTCAAACTGCACAACAATCAGATAATTTCAAGTTGGTGCAGTACGACATGACCTCCGTCGCATTTCTGGCACCAACACAACAGTCACATACCTGCATAGCCATGCTGACACAAACACAACAGTCACATGCCTGCATAGCCATGCTGACACACACACAACAGCCAAATACCTGCATAGTCATGCTGACACAAACACAACAGTCACATAGCCATGCTGACACAAACACAACAGTCACATACCTGCATAGCCATGCTGACACACACACAACAGTCGCATACCTGCATAGCAATGATGATACAAACACAACAGTCACATACCTACATAGTCATGCTGACACAAACACAACAGTCACATACCTGCATAGTCATGCTGACACCAACACAACAGTCACATACTTCCATCACATTTCTGGCACCAACAAAACAGTCACATACCTACATAGTCATGCTGACACAAACACAACAGTCACATACCTGCATAGCAATGCTGACACATACACAACAGTCACATACCTGCATAGCCATGCTGACACAAACACAACAGTCACATACCTGCATAGCCATGCTGACACACACACAACAGCCACATACCTGCATAGTCATGCTGACACA
>Ga0210059_1016314_pt1 | contig 10736 bp, 8 predicted proteins | sample Ectturendosymbi2_FD_188042 | JGI IMG/M metagenome (GOLD analysis project Ga0210059, IMG submission 188042) | Ecteinascidia turbinata endosymbiont from Florida, USA - Sample 2 (SPAdes) (version 2) | ecosystem: Host-associated > Tunicates > Ascidians > Unclassified | place: Key West, Florida... | reverse complement strand
CACCACGTTGTTCCTAACGTTTTTATGCTGCCATACATATGTGCAATGTGGTTGGTTTTTATGAGCACAGATAAGAAAAGACAGGTGTGAAACTTACAAAAATGAAGGACATGTGTTTTTTCAAATATTTCAACCGTGGCGTTTTTGGTTGGTTCGCCTCTGGAAATTAATAATCCTGTTCCCGCCAGCCAAGCACAATTTCCACAATTCTGTGTCATTGAACTTTTAGCATTGAAGGTAGCAACAAGGGCAGTGATCGTGGGGCACTCTAGTAATGATTTACCATTTTTATTGACCGTACTTTAGAGTGTCAATATCGTCATTTTCGGCTTTCGCAAATTGATTAACGCTTTTCCATTTTTTTCTCGTAAAAATGGGAGAGGGGGCCTCACAAGTGGATTAGCCTAGGACCTCACATCAGCTAAATCCGGCCCTGATTGATCAACTTTCAACAGAAAGGTACTAACTGAAAAACAGATTTAGATGATTTCGTGGATGAATTTGACAGTCGACGTGATAATCGAAGGAGTAAGTTACATTGAGGTGACGATGACATAAAATTCTAACGTAGACTGTGCAGGGATCAGTGCTGGAATTATATTGCTCATTGTCTATTTGTCTGAATGTTTTCAGGTTCAGAGTTAGTGCGTGTTTCGCTTATGACAAGACAGTCATAAATCAACGCAGGGTTGAAAAGTCAGCTTTTGAGGATTAGTCAGAGGAAAATTCAGTGTGAATATTAAAATGAACATCTTTCTTGGGAATATTCTGCAAAATAAGTTTTACTGCTGTCACATCTTGCTTTCAGGTACACGCCCTAAACGCCGATGCACACCTATCTCGACGCTGCTATGCTACTTTAGGTGTCACTGGTGCCACAACATCGCTGCTGTTAACTGCATACTACATTGAATAATTCCCATCCTATTCCCGCTGCAGATGGGCATTACACTCGTAATAGTTATGTAGCACCATACATGGCCCATGCCGTCGCTTTCGCGGCGATCAGAACGACGAAGACACGAGAACATTTTGCGGAAAGTTCTTATACAACGCAATTGCGAGTACAGACAAATAACAACACAAGAATTGTCCTTCCAGTGGCATCGCCGATCGCCCGGGCAGAGATTTGTTTCAGGTGTTGAAGAGATCGCCCATTTCTCAACCGCACGCACTTGGTCTTCGACGAGGTTATTCCGATGGGAAGGCAGTAGGCAGCACGACCGGACTCCGACGAAGATTGCATGCGCATTGGAGAATTTCCCTGCTACAGTCATTATGCCGAGCACTTGGCCAGACTGAAGCAAGTTCCAATTTTTAAGGTCTTGGCACGACCCGGCCGAGATTCGAAACACACGAACAACGACCTACCAGACATGAAGCGAGCGCTCTAACCACTAGGCCACACGTCCGGTAGTTGCACCACAATCACAAAATTGTGGTTGCACCACAATCACAAAATCTCCATAAGCTAGCACAAACACGGATTAGTCAGTAGTCAGTGGCAGATAGTTTATTTTTATGTGCTTTGTAGTAAGAATATTTTGATGAACCCAGTTGGCTATCAACCAGGGCGGATCCAGCCGGTAAGTGTAAGTGTAGGGGGGCGATGCAACACCGCCGTGATAAAACAATGGATGTCTAAATCGCCTTATATCGCGAATGCTGTTTACCAATTTGTACAAAATCTTGGTGAAAAAAGTTACTTTCGTAGGTTTAGGGGGGCGATCGCCCTCCCCTGAATCCTCCCCTGCTGTCAACAGCCTACTTATCTCTGTGTCAAGATGGAATTCGTGGTTGGAACAATTTCGCTTTCATGTGAATTGTATTCACTTTCGTGGAGCTGTTTTCGTTCATGTTGGGTTGGCACAATTGTGTACGGGAAAGGGTGTGTCGTTCTACATGTGTAATGCTGTGGAAGTTGCATGGTTAGCACAGAATATTAAACAAAGCAGTAGCCTACCCGTGTGTGATTTAAGGGCGTAGTGGGGTGGGAACGCATTCCCACACCTTTTTGCACTAGTAACGTTACTTGAAGATGTGGGATCCAAACGATTAAATTAAAACATGGCTGCGATCTCACAGATGTGCTAGCGACACGCAGATTTGTACTGCTAGTAAAAAGTCTGCAGTGAAACAGGAAGATCCAGTGTGGAAATTCTTGTAGGCGAATGTTCGCTTATATTCAAACTATTTGATGCAGTCTTCCTTTTTGTTTGGTGTGGAAATGCCGTTCCTACACCTCTTGTTTCAGCACTACAACCCCGGTGCGATTGCATCTACAGTGGCGTTTAGACGTCTCTGGTGAATAATAAAGCTGGTTCATATTTAACGATATTCACAAGCCTGTATTGGGTTTGATAGGGTTAATCATAATAACTTAATCTTCAAAACGACGAAAACTCACCATGCTGGAGAGATATTTATATTGGCCCCTCTACTTTTTTCCTTGGCCTTGCAGTGTCCCCCCCAGATTTTTCATTCTAGAATCGCCACTGATGGCGACCATGGCATAAGTGCCCCCAAGGCTACGCCCATGGTGGTGTAATTACAAAATTTGGTATTACTATTAGGAATTGAACATATCTTTGTCAAAGTAGATAACAAACACAACACATAATTCACTTTATAGTACATCTGTAGGCCAGGCCTACACGGCAGGTTCGGGTGAAAATGTCCATTTGTCTTATTCATTCCACGACTTTCTGCTGTAGGGAGGGTTACAACAGTAATGCAACCAGAAAATTTTTACAACTACATTATTTTTCATAACGTTTTCAAAATGAAAAAAAATTTACACTAGATTAGCTAGTACAGGCAATGCATGAGAATTTACAACCTAAACAGAAGAACCCATCCAACTTTTTCTGATGGCACACCATTTGTGGGTCCCCTGCTGTCACTGACCAGATCTAATTCGATCATCAAGTTTGGCAAACTAGTCTTGACACAATGCGGCATGAACGAAATGGCTGCTATTCAAGCTCGAATAATCCTACCGGGATTTCAAGCCAAGTTAGGTCTATTCAAAATGGGAACGCAATTATTATATTTCTCCAACTTGCTTGAATCGGAAAAAGATGGAAACATTGTTGACAGTGATTTGGAGATATATGTAAAGCACCTTAAAAATTTAAGTGAAGACTTTGAGGTACTCTTTAAGGACCTACAGTGGATGCGTGTGCCGGATTGGATTGTTACGCTATTTGACTTTAATGTGCAAAATGCAGACATTAATTCGCAGTTGCAAGATGAACTCACTGATATGCGTGTGGATCTCAAAGCTCAATCACTCTTTAAACGCAAAAACCTGCGTGACAGTGCCATATAAATACCGCTGTTAAATACCCGAAATTTTGTGCAGCTGTTCAGCCATTTTTACTTGCATTCCCAATTTCCTACATGCTTGAATCTGGTGTTAGCCATGCAAATGCATTCCTAAAGCAGAAGAACCGACTGAACTCGGAAGAGCCCTGTAACTTGCTACTAAACGCCAATCTCCAGCTAGATAAAAATGCTCTTGCTGTTTCTCACAGGAAACACACTTCTCATTGATGGGTCTCAAATTGCAATGAAAAGCTTGCCATTTTCCTTTTGTGCTTGTATTAATAATAATATTTCTTGCTCATTGCCTTTCAATTGCGCTTAGATGGATGTAATATCAGCAGTTGGTGTTAATCCAAATGCCCCCGTATTGTGAGGTAGTGGGATCTGAAAAGTTCAACTCCTTCGGGGCAAGGTGAGATGTCTGGGATTTTACCATGGGTTCGACAGCCAAAATAATTTGCAGACCCCGGCTTTACATCTATCCTCAATATCTGCACAGTGCACACTGCCTTTCAATGGCTTCCGTGTTTTGGCGTTTGTATAAAATTGAGTTAAGTATCAGACAGGAATTTCGAACGAAAGTCTTCACGGGCGGGTGGAAGTTCGTAGCCTTAATAGTTACAGACTCTCATCAGAAGAGCAAAGATTTGCAATGAATGTCAGTATGCGGCTCATATGCATTTTCTGGGTCAAGCTTTTCCGACAGAAAAAAGCCAAGTTTTGTCTGTTTTCTCGATTAAAAAAAAACCCAGTGCGTTGAAAAACGTCCAGAATTTCAAAATCTACAAACACACCAGAGTGAAAACAGCCAAATTTCAAAATCGTCAAAAAAGAAAAATTCTTAACCCTGCTTTTGGAGTGCACTATTGTGGATGTAGTGTTGTGCCAAGTGTTACGAGTTAGCGAACAACTGCGATTACCGAAAGTGTCTGTAACCTTGTGGTCCTACCCCAACGCCATTACAAAACCCTCTGTGTCTGTTATCAATGGTAATGGTTTATTGTTTCATATGACTCAGCCAACAACCAGAAGCACCATAAAAGCCATCGCATGCAGTAAACCAACCATTAGCGAACATTAGAGCAATAGAAAACACAATGGCATAATAGCTGATCAATGTAAACAAAGAGGGGCGCTGTGTCATATAGGATTGGCGAAAGACCGTGGCGGTCATCTAGTCAACCAACCCCGGTTATCACTCTTTTACCAAGTGTTGCGAAACAACAGTTGGAGATCAAATAAACATATGAAAAAAAATAAACAAAAAAACAAAAAACGAATTGAACGTAGAACATGGTGAAGAAAATGTACAGGTGAAACCGCATGCCTATGTACACAGATGAGTGGATCGAATTTTTAAGTGAAGGATTCTGGTGTGGTTAGAATATTTGTAGCAATTCAAAAAAAATAAAAAAATATAATAAAAGTAAAAAAGTTAATTAAGTAATGAGATAAACAAAGCAGAACAGAAAAAAATAAAAAGTCTACTTTCATGCCGAAAGCATAGAATGTGCACACAGAAAATACGAAAAAGTAAATATACACAAAAAATAAACAGAGTTACAGAATGCTAGAATACACAGTATTTTGTTCTGGACAAGCGAAATGTTTCTAAAGTTCATAGTTTGGAATTTTGTCATGCAGGAGGTGTTTCTTAAGTTCCCCTCCCATCAACCTGCGTTGTGGAGACAGTGTGTGCTTGTGCTTTATGGACTTCGTGTCTGGTTCAGACATTGAAATTTAAAACAATGCAGTGTACAGCAGGAACAGATTCAATGGGCACTGCATGAGACAAGTTACGCGTTCCACTTGCACATCTTCTCTATCTCTTTTTAGATGTACTAGGGTGCTCATTAAGCATTACACAACCGTATGGTGGCCCACTTCTCGTTTTATGGTGGCAGGGACAAGTTACAGCACCACTCGCAACTCTTCTCCAAGGAAAATTTGTGGAATGAAAAATTTACAAAAGAGCCAAAAAGTAGCCAAATAGCCAAATAAAAATTTTGGAGTCAACTACTTCTCAAAAGAGCCAAATTTATGGTTTTTGCCTCCAAAAGAGCCAATCTGGCAACCCCTTCCTCTTGCTTCTACGTTTAACAGTTATGTCTCCAGGCCGCAGACTTCGTTCATGGGAAGTTTTCCGGTCTGGATCGGTCTAACGCGTCTCATCTGTCGTGGCTGTGCTCGCATGTTTGGAACGTTCCGACAACATTTCATCGTCTGCTGATTTGATGATGGTGGGAGTCACGTACTGCCTCCTCGTCTGCGTTTCGTTGTCGTGTTACATCGCAGCATTGCTCGAGCGAAATATCTGGTTAATAAAGTTCGTGTTTCTCCATCTGGAAATCCTGTCAAATATTTTTAAACCGTGAGAAATTTGCAACAGCTGTGGGTCGGTTTAGGCGACTTGCAATGGTCGCTCAGCGGGGAAAAAAGAGAGGAATTACGAAAAAACTATGCCGTTGCTTCCAACGTAGCTGATATGCTTCCCTTGTGGCCATATCGAAAAACAAAGGGCGAAAAATCTAAATGTAGATAAAGGGACAAATAACTCAAAATAGGCAAAGACGCAGAACGTTCGTTTGATTGACTTCAACAGTGTTAAGTTTCTGGAAAGAAGCAGTAATAATATTTTAATGTCATCTTTTGAATACGATTCTTATTCGACAGCAACGTGTAGTCCACTTTTCAAGTGTGCAAATACAGCATACAAAACAACATTTGTATATACAAAAGCTGATCAATCGTATTGGTTAGCTACTAGCACTTTAGCAGGGTTCATAGTCAAGACTTTGTTGTGTATTAGTTTGCACCGTTGTTCTTGAGTCTGTGTTTGACCACGACTACGCGTAACAACCACGTTGTTTGGTGAGATTAACTACTAACTTTATACCCAGAAGAATGTTGTTCAACTGCACTGATGGACATCAAAGATTAATGGCAATTTCATGAACTTTTCTGTCGTTGATTACTTAAACTTGGTTATATTGGCAAAATACGCTTTCGATAAACTTTGTTGGCGTTTCACGTTGTCCCTCATGACGAGTTTGACATTGCGTTGCATGGGAAGTTCCACAGACAAAAGTTGAGACAGTGAGTCATCTGCGCGACATGCAGGTGTTTTGCAGAACAGAAGCCGATCTTTCTGCGAATGGAGCTCTAAAGAAGCGTTGTTGTTCCAGACTCCCAACAGTACGGCTCATTACAGCCAGGATTCACACGACTGGTTCAAATGTGTCACTCCCATTGGAATGACCGAACGAGGATACCACGCCGGAGATATAACTGCAGAGAAGCGCGGTATAAGTGAGTGAACACGCGCAGCAACTTTCAGTTGAGGCAAAGCTAAAAGACAGCCGTGTTGTTCCAATGCAGTTAGTGACAAGCATAGCTGTGAGTGGTAAAGTTTTGGGTGTCTCTTTGCCTTGAAGTAAACCTTTGTGAAACTTTTTTTGACCTATTCCTTTACTGAGACTTGTTATGTATTGCATTAATTGATCGTGACAGATCTTGACAAGCACTGCCCAATTAACAACTATTGGCTTCCTTACAGAAATTGATAAGGATTGCGAAAACTACCGACATACAAAAATTAGAAAAACTACAGCAGGAAGTAGCAAAGAAATCAATATTGTGCCGATTCCAATCTGTTTTACTTTTGCGACATCGGTTATTTGTTCAAAATAATCTCCAAAGCGTCTGTGTCGTGTGTGAAAATCAGTCTGAAAATCGGGTTATTTTTATCGGTTTTGCTGATGGATTTTCCTGATTGTAAGGAATATCAGTTTAGCCGTTCGAAAGTCGGTTTTGTTGATGCTTGCTGAAAAAGTTCTTTTTACAGTTTTAGGTCGATACACACTTTTCTGGGGACAGTCACGGTCGCCCGAAGATCTTGTGTTGTACAAAAATAAATTCACATGAAATGTTTCATTAAATTAGTCATGGCCGTAGTCAGGGTCAACTTTTTACCGAGGTGAATATATTAATTACGTCACCAGTTTAGTACGTTGTTGAAGTAGTTTACGGAGACCTAACATCCTGCTCTTATTTAATCCAAGCTGGTAATATCTCTGGTGGTTGCAACATAGTGTAGCTGCAGTGCTGATCTTTTTAAAACAGCCACACAATATAAAATGATTTGATATAGCGTTACAAAAATGTTTTCTGGCAGCATTCTAGAAAGCTTACCGAGGCAGGTGCCTCAATAGCTTCGGCCTAGTAGTTACTGATTGTTCGCTCGCGAGCAAGATCGAATGGAGCAATGCGAGCATATCCCAAACGTGCAATTAAGAAAAAAAGCAAAATTTTCTGCCTGCTGCATTTCTGGGTGTTTGACAGTCTCTTACTTGACGCAAATATTTTCGCGCGCCCTTGGTGGAAGCAATAAGACACAGTGGCGTAGCCAGCCCAAAATTTTAGGGGGTGAGGGAAAATTTTTTGGGCATTTTAGGCGAACAACAGTTATTTGTTTAGGATACCGCTTCTTCAAGCACAAAATGACTGGATATGCTAAACCTTTGAGGGACCTGGTCCCCTGGGTCAATGGATACGCCTATGATGGGACACTGACGTTATGAAAACAAAAAGTATTAATTTCTTACTTACTGATATGTACTTTTTCATAAATTCCAATTATCGTCTAATCCCTTCAGTTCAACATTTTTGATAAAAACATTGGCTGTTGAAGAACATCCGCGAGTTCAACTTTACTCGCACCTGCAAATTCGACTTCTGCTGTTTAACTCACATGAGGACTTCTTGCTGCAGTGTGATTAACTTTAACATCTAAATTTAAAGAAAGAAGTAGAAAAAAATATTTTGAAATTATTTTTATCAAAAGCTGAGATTTCCAAGCGTCTTAATTTTAAAGCAGGGAAAGTGTAAACTTCTCGAAGTCATACTGCAACATTACTATGAATCGGATGTAAATTGTTATTTATTGCTATGTATTTCTATCAGGGGTCTCCAAACTGTTTTATTAGGGGGTCACATGCGCTATTACGCAGACGTTCGACGGCCGGAAATCTTAAATAGATAATGTGATTGTTTCGGAGTATGTTACATTTCACCAAAGCAGCGAATGTTTCGTAAAAATACCAATTTTTAATAATGGACAAAGCCTCTTTGCCGGCGGATAAAATGGTTTCGCTGGTCGGGTGAAATAGCTTTGCTGGTCGGATTTGCCCTGCGGGCGGCCGTAGTTTGGAGATCCCTGGTTTAGCTCAATGCAGTCCGACCCGTTCCGAAGTGAAACAGTGACGTGGAGACTCTAACCCGACGTAATAGAACAAACAAGTACTGCGCACATTTCAATTTGACGCATAAGCTTGATGTTGCTGGAATATATGTCATGACGTAAAGTTCATTGTATGTTTTGCACTGAGTTCATTGTTATTTTTTGCGTTGAGCCCACAGGCTGCTTGCACACGTCTGTTTGGCAGTTTTACGATCTTCATGCACAGTAGACAGAGTTTTTTAATGCACGGAGACCATAACGTATACTTTAAATTAAATGTGAACGGCTGCATTAATGTTTATCGAAGGACACGGGTTGTGTACCCTTGGTTTAGATCAGGGATTCCCAACCTGGGGCACATGTACCCCCAGGGGTACATTTGCCTATCCGAAAGGGTACATTTAACGCTAGTAAAAGATGAGAAAAATATATTTGCATATTATTTATTTCCAAATATTTATACATATATCACTGTGTATTATTATCAAAAATCATTATATGCGTATTGTCAAATATGTCTATGAATAATCATGATGACATATCTTGTCATAGGGAGTTTTAGGGGTACATTTTCATCTGACAAGATGCTGCAGGGGTACATCCTTATTTGTTGAAATGCTGAAGGGGTACATGGTCAGAGATAGGTTGGGAACCCCTGGTTTAGATGATGATTTGTTGCTTGAGCTGTTCGCGTAACGCGAATGAAAAAACAATAATAAAAAATGTGCGCAAAAAGATACTTTTTTCACCGAATCCAGCAGTCTGCTGCAAGTCATAGTCAAACAGCAAAAATAGCTGCAGCTGTGTGTTATTACCTGATATCATCACTTAGCGTACTGGTGAGTGGTTTGTAGGAGTAGCGGTTACCTTTTCAGTATAACGTTGAAACATGGGAATGTTTATGTACAATGTACAATGAAAAGTTTATACAAATTAATTTGTAGCTACAGTACATTATCTATATAACTACGAAAAAATTTTTCTTTCAATTTTTGACAATTCAAACTACTGAGCTGCGGCAAACAGCTTCATCCCATTTCAGTGCCAGACAAATACTGTTTTTTGAAGATAGAAAAAGACAAACTGTTGCCAGTTTTGTGGATCCCGAGTAATAAGCAGTTATTTGTAAATAGAAGTGTGAGTCAAAACTTAAAATCCCACTTTCGCTTTTTCCCTGTAAAGATCTACGAAACATTTGTTTGTGACAAACAGAGTTTAATACATTTTTGTGTACATTTCAATGAAGGTTGCAACACTACACTGTTGATTGCGTACTTTATCTGAATGACGTAATCAGTCAATAAAAGCGTTGCAAGTTGACAATGGCGTTTTACCGTCATTTTTTTCTAAATCAAAGCATTTTCATAGATACCCTTGCAATCGAATTTGTGTAAAAAAACTTCAGAAAAAAACACTTAAGACTCTCTCCTCATCCAAAAAGCCGTTTTTGCAAACAACATAACGAATAAACTTTCTTGCAAAGCCTCAGACTTCCATAAACCCCAAACGTAATGAAAACAAGAATGTCGATCAAAAAACAAAGCAGCATTTGTGATGTTTTGATAAAAAATTTGATAAATGAGAAAGGAGGCAGAGCTTTTAAAGAAGTTCAACCACATTCTTGGTAAGAAATTTTAAAACGATGACATTAAAAAGGTTAATTTTCTTTGGGCTTAAAAGCACTTCTATTAACATTTCATGATCATTGTCACCAACGACAATTGATCACCCTTGTTACTTACGTTTTTATAATTTTTGCAATATAGTGCTTAGAGTGAAAACGCACCTCTTATTTTCAGGGTACGGAGTTCAGACAGAGTTACACCTGGCATGCAATAAAAGTTTTTACGCTTTAAAAATTGTTCTCTTGCTATGGCCTCGCAACGAAAAGGGGTATCAATTCTACGTTCTGGTGAAAATGTTCAACTAAAATGTAAAAAGGTGGAAGACGCTTTTTGCCATTCTGAAAGGGAGAAATTGCTCGTTGCTTCATGCGCAATCATTGGACCTAGCCGATCAGGAAAATCATCATTTTTCAATTTGTTGGCTTAGCTGCTGAAAGAACAGAAGGTGAGAACAAACGGTATCCATGATGGTGTTCTTCGTACCACTGTTGTAGGAGGCGGGGGTGCAGGGGGCAAAACCGCACCCCAAACCTTTTGATTTGGTG
>Ga0210059_1016312_pt1 | contig 10736 bp, 10 predicted proteins | sample Ectturendosymbi2_FD_188042 | JGI IMG/M metagenome (GOLD analysis project Ga0210059, IMG submission 188042) | Ecteinascidia turbinata endosymbiont from Florida, USA - Sample 2 (SPAdes) (version 2) | ecosystem: Host-associated > Tunicates > Ascidians > Unclassified | place: Key West, Florida... | reverse complement strand
CTTTTTGTTGAATGGTCAACATGTTTCATACTTTGTTGCAAACTTACGCCTTTATTAAAAATGACTTATTCTTGCTTATCTGAACAATAAAATAACCTGTAAAAAATAACAAACAAACTTTATGGTAGTATAATTCACTGTCGAAAATGTAAAGTTTCTACCTTATGTGGTTTTTGCGATATAAAAATTTTTAATGTGTGCAGGACTTTATGGACACCCTGTATTGTAAAGTTGTACTTTGCATATTTATTGTAAGTCATACCCATGAAGAGAGTAGCCCACAATAGTATAGAAATAATTTGCAATAATATTCCCTGCGAAAATATTCATAATATTTCTGATCCAAACGGATAAAAACGATATTCACTGAAGCGTAAATCTTGACTTCGGACTTAACGCGATCACGCGCCGAACGCGTGACCACCAGAGTTGCGCGAGCACCGCGCACTGTGCGATACGCTATCACGTGACCACGACGCGACCTGTTGTGTTTTCCTCGCGACCTAAAATTCAACACTAAAATCAGTCTTGCTCATGGTGGTCCTCGGAGTAGCATCTAACCAACAGGTAGTCTGATAGGTTAGATCAAGACTCAATACAAATAGTTGGCGAAAGAGTGGGGTCTGGCAAATTCGTGAACCAGGACACGCTTGTAGCTAACTAATACCCCAGAACGGTTAGGACCTGAACAAACTCAGGCTATGACCAACTTACAGACAAACCGTTTCAGGTCAGTCTAATATGGAAGCTTACTCTCTTCCACCATGAAAGAATTGAATTCGCATTTAACCCCTGTTGTTAACCCCTGATGTTTGCAGTAAATGAATATCGCAGTGCTTAAAGTTATACTAATAAAACCATGAGTGAAAACAATTTTGTTGTGATAAACTGAGCGAGTCGAGCGAAACCGGTGGGTCTAAGTCTCTTAATAGTTAACTTGGGCGTGCCATGGACACTTCCTATTGATCAGTGCTCTCGCGGAATTGTCCTAAACGTGTAGTGGTCTTCTTGTTTAGAAGGGGACTGCTACATCTCCCTGGCTGTTTTATAATTAGTAGCGTTTCCAGTCACTCCAGCAGTCCTAATCTTATCAAACTCGTAATTTTCAGTTGTCCTTATTAACACATAGAGAACATTCACTTTAGTTTTATGAAACCAAACCCTAAAGCGTAAACACTAACACAAAAGAATTAAACCGGTCCCATCAAAAGCATGACGCATAACCACTGCCATCAAAGCTGCAAAGGCGAGAGTCGAACCCAGCACCACTCGCATACTAAACTTTAAACATTCCGCTCGACTACTAAGGCGCTGTTGCTAACAAGATAAAGCTTAGCTTTTTATTCAAACCGTGTCATGGCAGCAGACCTAGGCTGGAACCACTTTCTTTGAGCTGGAACTTTAATCCTGTTCTTTCAAATGAAGTTTAAATTTTCCAAAAAATTTTGAACAGTTGATGATTTTACACAAAATTTCTCGTTTTTTTATCTGGATTATTATGCGTTTTCAGTAAAAGTTTGTATCCTGCATCAGTTACAGCTGCAATGTTCACCTTACCAAAAAATCAAAGGTCTACTTGAATGCTTATAGGCTTGCCAGATTTCTCATGCTTCAAAATTTTCATATTTCAATGTTTTAAACCAGTCATGTCTTTTGTTGTCCAAGAATGAGATCCACCAACTACTGCCGAACATCTTCAAACGCCAACCCTAGAAAGCTCATCAACTTAGCCTACTGTTGCAAGCTGCACTGGTGCAGATAAAGGAAGGGCTGTATTTTCACAGCCCGAGATTGGCGACCAGATTTGAATCCAATGCCGCCAATATCGCCAAAGTACTAGTAAAAGCATTGTTAAACTGAATTACAAAATTCAATATCCAAAAAATTCAGGTAGTAAAAAACAGTCAAGATCATATTTCCTCCGTTTTTTCTTTAAAAATTCATCGTCAAAATATCAAAAACGTTTTGCGATAGGCGTATATGCCACCATGTTTTTTTGTAGCCAAATGTTTGGTTTCTTTCTTTTAGGGCTGTGCCGAAGACAGCCCCGAAATCGCCAAATTCATCGGCAAGTGTGCTGAAAACGTCATCGCATAAGCGGCGTTGTTGGAAAAGAGCGAAACATTGGTTTTGTTAGATTCCTAGGAAACGTTGAGCAAAAATGGTGTCGGAAGTACCGAAAATGATTGTGTTGCGAAATTTTCGTAACTAAATCCAGACTCAAGGCGAGTTTGGCCATTTGGCGGAATCTTTTGCCTTACATTTTTCAGGGAGGGCTGCGGCCCGGCAGCCCCTCTAGACGAGCCGCCCCTGGTAACAGCTGTGAGAGCTTTTTGTCAGAATTGCGTCAAATTTCAAGGAAGGAATTCTGCTGTTGATGGAAACATACAACGCGTGGATAGTGATATGTGCAGGTTCACATTTGCTTCCCCATGTGTGTGAATCCTCTCACACAATCTGTGAAAAATCACAATGAAAAGATGCAGCACATCTGCAAAATTCAAGTCACCCGTGCACAAAATAAAACATTTAATCTTTACTCTACGCACAGAATTACGATTAAATCGAGAAGGTCTGCACTTGTTCCCTGTTTCTGAATAAGCTGCAGATGGCTGACAAATGACTTATTGGCCCACATGTCTGCAAATCGATGATACCGCGGCTTGGACACGCGCCTCCGAATTTGGTAAACAGTGTTGTATTCCAGTATGTTAATGCAGTGGGTCGCAAACAATGAGTCATGGGGGCCTGCACTTGCAGTTGTTAACGTCGAATGATGCGAGATAGCTTTGGTCGTTTTTGCATTTTTTATGTTATGAACTTACGACGACATATACCATTGGACAAGCAGTCGCACCACTGTGCAGCAGGGTTTGCAAGAAACGAAGGGAAGACGCTGCTGCAATTCCTTGCAAGAAACGAAGGGAAGACGCTGCTGCAATTCCTTTTGCGTTGGAGGGGCTTTGCAGGGCTTCCACTTTGTTGAAAAACCTGCTTAATGTGAGACTATAATTGAAGTAATGAAGCACAACTCCTATCATGGATGATCGCTGATCTTGTCTTCATTTGCGAAGCAGAGTTGATGAAAATTTGGCGCTCAGAATCGTTCATAAAATTTGAGAAAAAAAACGCGTGCAAAAACCGTGTCCGGGTATACTTCGCGATTTTGTTATGTTTTCTGCCTAAATTGCGTTGGAGTTCAAGTGCAAGGACCAAGGAACACAAAAACAAGCAATGTTTTTATTTGCACATTTTTCGTTGATTCATTTTCAAATTTTTATACTTTTCACGATGCTTGGGCGCACAAAGCAAGCATATCGATATTTCCTACTAATGCTTGTCAAAAAAAAACTACTTGGAGTTGGTGTGCAGACAAGCAACAGTTACTTACACAAGTAAAATATGTTTTATATTCACATAGATTTTCACAATTCTTGGTGGTTATTTTCGAATACTACATTTCGACTTTGCATGGTTCATGTGAAAAATAGTGCAATATGTAGGCTAGCCTATAGCAAAGCATACATGGCAATTTTTGTTGAGTTTTTCGTTTGTTACGTCGAAGTGATCTTCCTTATAGTTGATCGGGTTCATGCCGGTCTGTTGTGCTTGCATCATATTGCATTTGCTTGGTTCTCCCTGATTTATTTTTGTGCAGAACAAATCATTTTGGTGAAGTGTTTTTTTAACACTTCCGAGTCGTCAAAACGTATCAACCAATTTGGTTTTACCGAACACGTAGCAACATGCATGTTGATCACATACCTTAGCTTTTCAGATAGGGCCCACACTAAAGAAATAAGGCCCTGAATAAAAAAATTCGCGTCGTGAGACAACGCAGAAGCAACAGCTCTGGTTTCAGTCACGCAGGCTCATGTGCTGCAAAGCAAACTTCGCGTTTCTTGTCTTCGAAACGTGTTGGAATTGAAGTTCAAAAAATATGACAATCAAAAATTTAAAAAATGCTTTTGTCTTCACACATTTTTTGCAATTTTTATAGACTTCCTTCGAATACTGAATTTCGACTTTGCATGCTTCATGTGAAGATGCGCAGGCTAGCCTATAGCAGTGGTCATGTAACTATTTTCTTTACTGATAACGCCAATGTATGTTGGAATTCAAGCGCAAGGACCAAGAAATACAAAGAGAAGCAATACTTTTTAACTGTACTCATTTCATTGACTATTTTTCTGGTGTTTCTAGTTTTCATGATGCTCGCGAACGTTGTGTCAGGTGTTAAGGCTTCTGAAGGTGGACTAACGATATTGTGTGCTGACATAGCAAGTTCTTCAATATTTCCCACTGATCCTTGTCTGCTAAAAAACATCTGGATTTGATGTGCAAACTACGGGAATTCACACAAGAAAACATGTTTTGCATTCACACAATGCTTCTTGCGAATATGGGTGGCTCTTTTCAAATATTGTATTTCGACTTTGCACGTTTCATGTAAACGAAAAGTCGAGAGTGCAACGCGTAGGTTAACCCAAAGCAAAGCATATTTCACTTTTCTTACTAATGCTTGTTGCCTAAAATGTGTTGGATCTCAATATCACAGGCAAAAATTGTAAAAATAAGTAATCATTTTTGGCTACAAACGCTGTCTTGGAGGATTTTCATATGTTTACAATTGTGAATGGATGGTTTGAAATTTTTCGACTGTGCATGTTTTATATGAAAAAAGGTGTAATGCGTAGGCTAAGCTATGGCCGAGCAAGAGCATACTTCACAATAATTCTTACTGAATATTGTGCTAGCTCTATGACCAATTAGGACCGTAGTTGCTAAATTTGTGACAATAACGCATGGAGCATCACCAGTATTGAGCAACATTTACTTTGCTTCTATGTTAAATTCCTTGTTCTATTCCCCATAGGTAGGCTATTTTACGTGACTGAAAAGTGTAAAACCTTATTGAAAAAACATCTTTCCATGTGTCAACGTTATTCGTTTCTGTTACATGAAACACTTCTTGCTTCGACCGGAATATAATTTTGATCCTCAACAGACTGTGAACACAGGCTACTGGCCAAATGTCTTGATTTTTTACCTTTTAGTGTTTTTGCTTTTGGTATCCATTGCGTTTTTGGGGCGGCAATTACGTATTGCTTTTGAAATAATAAAGAGTATTCGACATTCAATAAGTTAGAATTTTAGGTTCAGCTGAGCTTCAGATTTATTGCTGACTTATTCAAATACGTGACCGTGCTCCTGAAACGTTTCAATATACCTCAGTGATAGCGATGAACAGTTTTTGCATTTTGAGCTGGGGCACTGACAGTGTTAGTATTATTTAGAGACCTTAGCAAGGCTTTACCAACACGGAACTACATATTTTTGTGAGCGAAATATGGTGCAGTATAAGTTTGAAGTTCGTGAATGACTAGGCTAATTCGAATTCAACCTTGATTCAGCTCAGTTTTCTATGGACAATTTGTGGCATCCGTGTCTTATTTTTGTGACGTTACCTTGCATCCCACATCCTTACAATTTTTGGGAAAATTATGAATGTCACTTATCGCTTTGTACTAGAAGTTACTGCATACTTTGCTGGATGTTAGTCTAAATAGCACTTAGCCGAGAGTACCAGTAAAATACGCGTGGATGTGGTCTGTGCAAGTTGCAAAAACTCTCGCGCCTGCGTTGGCCGGGTCGCTCGGACGTCATTCTGTGTTAATCCGAATTAATCCGGACTGACGCTTTAGAGTCCGGCAGCTCCGAAAAATAGGCCGCTTTCAGCTAATAAATCAACTCTGAATTACAGAGGAATCGGAGGTGTTAAGGCTTGTGAAGGTGGACTAACGATATTGCAGGACCTTATAGCTTCGTAGGCTTTGTCGCGACACATGTCGATTAAATGCTCAAGTTGCGAAGCTGTGTCGGAATGTTGGTTCATTACTTCCTCCTCAAAGCTTTTCATGTAGCCACAGTGCAGAGGTTTACCGTCAAAGGTAGGCGAGTTCCTTTTCGGTAGAGTGATACCTTTGCTGATTGCCGAGTTCAGACCGCTCATTGTTTCTAAAGCCACTGAATCACTTTTCACCAGGCCTGCAACATGCGACCTATCGTTGCCGATTGATACCGGCCCCATTGCAAGACATTGTGCACCTGCGTTCTGACGTGAAGTGGTCGGTGCTTCACCCATTAAAGCATCCCTTGCGCCAACGCTCAAATTCGGCTTCGCATCAAGTACATCAACGGTTGAAGCATCAAGTACATCAACCGTCGAAGCGACTAGTTGCTGAGTGCTAGCCGGTGGAAGAGGCCAGGATCCGGAGTGCCGGAGTCGAAACCGACATGATTTTGCGTCTTCTTTCGGACCCGCATCCAGAGTCTCTCTTCAATTTCGGTAGTAGCAGGAGTTCTTGTGGTTAGTTCTGAAGTAAAACCATTGGTAATTTTCGGTTGCCACAATTGTAGTCGGAGTCTGAACGTGAGGCGGATTCTGACATTTGAAAAATTTCCGGACCCGGACCCGGAGCCGGATTCAAATATTTTGGAAGAGGAACGGAGTCAGTGTCTGAAAAAGTGACTCCGGCAACCTCTGCTAGCCTGTGAACAAGAAAGCACATGCGCACAATTGGTAATTATCTGATTAGGGCCTTGAACACCTCCTTACGCGCCTGCTGGATGTCTAGGTTTAATTATGAAAAATCGCGTATAATCTTTTTTTTGTTTGATATATTCACCAGCCACTTGAATTTGTTCAATAATATAAGGATAACTTTATATTGCAGTGTTTGCATGCGCACATCAGGTGAGAAAGTAGGCATATCGGAAGAAGCAGAACGTGTTCAATCGGTTGCATATTCTCATATAATATCATTGTCGAGGTTATACATATGATGTTATTGTTTCTACCGCCAGTTGAAGAAACTGGTGAAACAAGGGTTATTACTGACTGTTTAAATATCGATCTTTCGCCATGTCCATAAATTCAAAAACAAATTTCAATTTGAAGAACAAAACATTGGGATTGTATTTTTGTTGGATTTTCGATCCCGCTGCTGTTCAAGATTGCACAAAATATCCCACTTTAACAACAAATGTGCTTTTACAATTAGTGAGAGTTATCACAAACGCAGTATATTTCCAGCGTTATGAAAAAGGTCTTGAGCAAAAAAAAGTCACCCAGATGTTAATGTTTGCGCTGCAGAAGAAAACGTGGAAGAGGAACTATACGTAAATCTGTATTTGATCATCGTTTCAATTCAAATATGAATACTCATATGTTTTTTGTTGTCACACAAGCTTTCTGGGTATTTATTGAACGAATGTGGGTTTTTTGGTGTACTGCCTGGATATATTTGAAATCATTGGATGGAAGCCCTGCATGTGACTGTTGAACACAGACATCTTGGCAGGTAATGCAGCGAAACAATGACTGCTGATAGCGGCAAGGCACGAATACTGTAGGTTTATACTGTGTGAAACAAAGCATGAGTAAATCTGTACCAGTGCTTCCACAAATTTGAAAAATCCATTGTTAGTGTGAGACTGTGATCAACGTGCCCTAGCGAATAGCTTAATCAAAGGACTCTTATACAGGCTTTTTTCACACCGTATAAAAATACGTGATTTGTTAGAATACGTTTATGCAGACTTGTGGAAATACGTCTTTATCGTTAAGGTTTAGTTCTGACTTCAAAGTGAGCACTACAGAAAGTGCAAAGCTGTATTTGTTGTGCCGAGTTTTTGAAATTCATCTGCTCAATTGTTTAAAGCCTGCGTGATGTGCTCATTTTTGTGAGTAGTCCGGTAGCCTTGTTAACATACATTTCTACTTCTCATTGCTTGAAGCAGTTTTGCGAGAGTCTCTAAATCTTTTCTCTTTTCACAGCACGCATTGGTATGGCCGTTGATTTTGCCTAAATTATGTCTATTTGCAGCACGTGCACAAAAAATGGGTATTGGGCAGCTTATGAAAAGAAAAAGAATTTGTGATAGCCGAAGTGTAAAAAACATTTTAGACAAAAGGTTAAGAAGTGAGGTGCAATCAGCACAGACTAATGGGAAAGAAATGGTAATGGGTTTTGTGAACGTCCATTTACATTGCATTGTCAGCAACCTGAAAAGCATAAGCAAATTTTCGTCGTTGCCCCCACTGGAAAAATTTCTGCGGACGCCCATGGGTTCTATACTTTTTATTTTCTTTGATTATTTACGTCATGAAACTGAATGTGCATGCACAAAGATATAGCAAAATTCGCTTCTAAAGAAAATCCAGGTCTTTAGCACGAAGTTATTGCAAACTGTAAAGCACCAAATCGCTTCTGCAAAGACTTACAGCTTGTAAATGAACAAACAAGTAACTGCGGTGAAGCCTAACGTTTGAATAACCATAAATAAGTTTCAGTAAATTTAATTGGCCGTAAAGAAATGTTGCATGGCATCGGTAAGAGCTCAACTGATGGTCTTTTCAGCTTTACATAACCATATCAGCTATACTGACACGGAAGTGACGTGATTTCAATTGTCTTTTCAATTTTTGTTTATTGCATGGTATAATTCCACTAGGATGCATGAATACTGCCATTGTGTCTACTTGCCAACAAAAGAATGATAGCATACGTCATCCTGGCATGAGTAGATATGTCTCTCTTAAAACAACTGATATTAATCTACAGCTGGTTAACATTGCATTTTATGCTGGATTCCACCATTTGCTGTCAGTACTGACAACAACTACACGGTCGCATTGTTTGTGATATCAACGTCGTGAATAAATCAAAAATATTCATTTTGTCACTTTTTTAGATTCTACGCCCAACATCTTAAACAACGAAACGTGGAGGAAGGGATTGCGTCATGACGCTGTTTAAGAATACGGGGTGTTATTCATACGAAGTAGCATGAAAGCTTCCTTAAGTTAAGAGCTGTCAATTCGGGGCTAGCGAAGCAGGATGAAGTTTTTGAAACAATAATATCACGTTTTGTGCGTGCATTCAGTGATTCAACGCCACATACCATCCGAAAATGCAGAAGGATAATGAACGTATGCATCCTGTGTGGCGTTCAGGCAATTTTCCACCAACTCGTTGCACATGTTGAAACTTTGTTTCATTAAACCCGGCCACCGCTAAAGGAAAAAAATATGAAACGATTAACAAAAGGAATAGTTTTAGCAGAATTGTCATTTCTCGAGAAGAATAGCGAAACATTCGTCATTTCTTTTGTCTTTGAAAGGAACAAACTATGTTTGTTGCATGATCATGGCACGCGTTGCAACATAAATACGGTGGAAACATTGCATGAAACTCTAAATGTTATAAAATAATTTGCAGATTTGCTCAACTATGGTGTTTGAAAAATGCAAAATGCTCAAACATTGCACCCATATGCTTTCAAGCAAATTGAATATCAAAGAACTTGATACCGATTCAGAAAATCCAATTTGAGCATCAGCTCCTACACTGCTATGGACTTCGTGTCTGCTCAAAACAAATCAATGAAATTAAAATTTGCCGCTCGTTTTCATATCCATTCAGTAAGTTTCCGCTCTTATGTATCCGTAAACATGTTTCATCGCGATAGAATTTTCAGAACGGACAAAGCTGTTCATCCAATATGACACCAAAACCTAGACGCGATATTTTTGAAATTTGAGTTGAACGGAATTAGGAAGGAAGCCGCACATTTGCGTTGGCAGAAACCTTTTATCACAATTTTGAAACATAAATGTTGAACTGCGTTCTCGCTTATCACCGAAATTCCAAAGTATCTTGCATGCTACGGAAAACATTCTGCATGCTAAAGTTTCTTGCAGTATGTTTTCGTTATTTCTCATTTAAGTTTATTTCTTGGGTGATTGCTTCATGGTTTTTACGTGTTTTGCCAAATCCAGGTTGCTCACAAATTGAAAGGCACATTTGAGGTACACTCGCTTCTTTTCCAAATATAAATTCTGGAGAACAGGCACACTCCGTTGGTGCAAAAGCAATTCAAAGTAAATTTATGCAGTATATTGTTCAGACATACAACTGTTTACATTATTATTGACATCAACCTCAGGAAACTTTCCAACCACGATTTTGCAATCCAAGAAAAGATAAAAATTAAAAGTTGAGTGAAAGTAATGAGTAAGCTACCAATTTCAGATTTCATCATTTTTTTTTGGTGACTCAAGAATGTTTTCCCCTTCAAATTATAAAATAAGCCTGTTTGTGGTCAGGATTAGTCGCTAAAACTTTCTCAGATATCATGAAATAAAAAATCAGTGAAAAAGAGACAGTAGGAATAGGACCATTTTGACAAACATAGTATGCCAGAATACATAAAACCCCGAAGCTGAAAGCTCTTCCAGCTAATTCATCGACCCCAATAGCTGTGTTTTTGCACACCAAACCCTTATGATTCGATAAGAGGAAAATTGGGAAAGTGGCATCATAACATGAATCCTGCACGCTTCCCTTCTCTAGCGTGATATTCCTGTTCTGATTTTTGAAGATTTCCATGTCAGCCAAGTATAAATAACGGTGTGATTGCTGCTTCTTCACTTGATTCCTGATTCGAGTACGAAACAAATCAAGGTGAGTTACATAAAACTTTTTGGATTGATTTTGCACGTGCAGTGTTTTTGCGGATGCTTACATGACAATGTAGAGCAGAACAAACATCTGGTAAATTTTGTTTAATAAAATTATTTATTAAATTTGAAAGCATTTGTTTTGCAGATGAACAAGTTTTTACTCCTTGCGATCGTTCTCGGCCTCCTCCTCGTTTTGTCCGAGGAGGGT
>Ga0210059_1016311_pt1 | contig 10737 bp, 4 predicted proteins | sample Ectturendosymbi2_FD_188042 | JGI IMG/M metagenome (GOLD analysis project Ga0210059, IMG submission 188042) | Ecteinascidia turbinata endosymbiont from Florida, USA - Sample 2 (SPAdes) (version 2) | ecosystem: Host-associated > Tunicates > Ascidians > Unclassified | place: Key West, Florida... | reverse complement strand
ATTGATTGACGCTTTCCTTTTTTTTCCCGCAACAATGGGTGAGGGGTCCTCACAAGTGGATTAGCCTAGGGCCTCGCATCAGTTAAATCCGGTCCTGCGTGTGGTACTAATTTGTATGACATCAATCGCTAACCTTTCACAAGAGCCCCCTTTAAAACAGCCTAGGGCCCTGCAAACGATATAAAGTATTTGTATCAGGTTTGCTATTTTAGGGTATGTAGACTGCAAATACAGTATTAGAAAGTAGGCTATAGTATGAGGTGTTAAATTTAGACTACTCAAGTTGCATTGCCTGAACCACTTTCGGAGATAGTGCAAGTTGCCGTACGTAGTCTATAGCCTAACGCTTTTTGGTTGATTTGGAAACGGTGGTTTTCAGAATGTACCGTACGTTTTTTGTATTTTTAAAATGTACAATACATGGTGGGCCAAAAGTAGACGTGCTCTTGATTGCTTTTTTATATTGATGGCTGAAATTTTGGGAGGGTATTGACAAATACTGGATCGTTCCGGTAAGAAAATTATTCTACTTTCACCACTGCTAGAGATAATAGTGATGCGTAATGAAAATCGAAAACTTTCCGAAAATAAAAAAATTTTCAAGTCCGAACGTCATGTACTTCTATTTCATGCACATCTGCTATTTTAGAATACAACACGGCATGGGTCTTGTCCATACTGCCAACAAAGGTTACTGGCGGTATTTCGTTTTTTCGTGCATTTTTTGTGTCACTTTTATGCCTGACCCACGCGTTTTTTCGGCCTAGACCTGTGTTTGTTTAGCTAATACTGAAATTTTTTCGACATTCAAAAAGTTACTTTTCAAGGTTAGATAAGTTTGAGAATAATTTCTGAACTTTTTTGAAGGTCACTTCTGCTCCTGAAACGTCCCAGTAAGCCTGAGTAATGGTGAGAATGCGATTTAGTCAAAATGTCTACGGTTGTTTAACCGTGGTTGTTAAAAAAGTGACCTGAGCAGTTGGGTCGTCACCGCTATACAGTCAGTACACATGCGGATGGACTCGTCCCTAAGCCGCCCCCATAAAAAAATCCTGGATTCGACTGTGCACTTCAGGTTTTCTAAAAATGAATGGTTCTTAGTCCAAATTTCAAAGGGGGTCAAATGCACGTATGCTCGTTTGTCCCCCCTGCAGACCCCCATGCTGCATTTATTTTTCTACCCGGCGTCGGTAACGCAAAAAATTTTGATGGAAGTAGATAGTAGGCTACTTTCTCTGACCACAGGTGCTAATGAGCTGTTTCATTTGCGTTTCTCTTCTGGTTTTTGCCACACAACGTCACAATGATAGAAGTGCTTTCATACATGTTTGTGTGTTCTTTGATGAAGGCTTAGATATGTTTGTTTTCATTACTTATGTGTCTTGGATTGTAGCCTACTATTTGTAACAACATGTTTATTTAGGTCGCTGATTTATGTTAGTTTCAACAGACGTTGTTGATCGAAACTACTTCATCAGTACGATGAGAAGACAACATGCCCCGTCACCTTTGATTATTTCAGCAGAAGGTTTAGAACACCAATACGTCAATGTCATTCTCTGGAGCGTGGTTATCTTACTTGCAATGAAGCGGTGTTGCAGAGAGCGTCAGAAACGCCGTGTGGATTTCAGCGTTCAATAAAGCACCGAATAAACGACTAAGGCATTGCCACTTGCGGGATTAGCTGCAGTGGAATATTAAGCAAACAAAAGCAAAAGTGGACATTGCGCCATTAGTCGTAGTATGGCTATACAAGCTCACAACTGTGAACTTACAATGGTGACGAAAGTTCTATAAAATGCGAAATCAGAAAAAGAACCATATTTGAAAGCATTCCTGTCCAGGGGTGGATCGAGCCAGCAAGATTAGGGGGGGGGCGATTTCAAGAATATTTGGTACTCAAGTCTCGTAAGGGCTTCCTTACTGTAAGAGAAATGTAGTTTGCTCTACACCACTGTTGTGACAAAACAATGGACGACAAAATGGGCTTTTATATTCGCGAATTTTTTTTCGAATTGTACAACATTATGGTGAATAAAGTTATTTTCGTAGGTTTTATGAAGGACGATCGCCCCAATTGCCCCCTGAATCCGTCCCTGTTCCCGTCTTTCTCACGTAATCTGGACAATCCCGTCGCCACAGGGGTCTTTCGTAGGCTTAGGGCCGGCCTTAGCCGATGCAACTCATGCAGTTTCATTGGGCCCCGCGCTTCTGGTGGCCCTCGCCATGGTGTTTGGGTAGGTTGTTCATTTTTGCCAGATACTCCTGGCGTTCGAGAATTCAGTAGAAGCGGCTTTTAAATCTTATTGTTAGCAAACAATGCTCTCGTTGGAACAATCGATGAATTTCCTCTATCATTGAACGTTATCAAACGTGCTCATTCTCATGCTAGGGCCTTTATATCTGAGCTCCACCATGTCCCACTCTTTATGGAACTTGGTTGTTAGTAGTGCCAGTTAATACTACAGTAGGCATACAGCCAATGTGTGTAGTGATTCAACTCGCATTAATGAACAGGTCGAGACGAATATCTGTTGTAATAATACTGACGGCAGTTCTGCTAAAGTAACGTTGTTCAGTTCCAGCAAGATCCTTCTGTTTTGGAAAGTTTTTGATTGGTTGCAGATCATGCCTTATGACGAAGGCCTACAATTTTGCTTCATGGCACATTTTAACATAGATTACTTATTCCCATATTTTTTGCCAAAATAAAATTAACTCGACGACATTGACACAAACGATGAAAAGTTGAACCCGTAGACGTAGACCTCCTATTCGAGTCCGAAGACTCCAGCATTTGGCCATTCAACGAACAGAATATGTGTTCTATTTTGCGTTATTCGACTTGGTCTATATTTGACACTGAACTTTATCAGCCTGTCTGGGCAGGAGGTCAATAGCTGCTGAGCAGCAACGCTGGTTGTGCCAAAGCTATTGTTGGTCACTGTTCTGAAACAATTATATGCTGAGGCCTTCGTTTTCATAAATGTGTATAGTGCTTGTTGCAGTTGACTGCATCGCCTTCAACTACTGAGGAAAGCACAAGAGAAAGATGGCAATTCGGGACATTACCTAACAGGAAAGCAATCAGCAGCAATAGAGATCCATCATTGACTTCACTCTACTACTACTGGGTTGCCCTATCATTATATAGGGATAAGTGAACTAGGATAATTCACTTGTGGTGACTATCACAGTGACTAGTTACTCATGGGCACCATCTAGCAGTGACCATTTACTTACATGTGGCGCCATCTCCAGGCCGCCACATCCCTTCCCTCTCCATTAGCTTGAAGTTCTATACTTATCATTCACACTTTAACTCTCATTTCACAAGTTCGACCCTTACCCCTTGGTTCAAGACGATCTTCAACGGAGGATGTTACTGAGAGGGGCTTATGGCCTTTCTCCCAGGTCCCTCATGGGGCGCCATTTGTTGCAGTTGACTGCATCGCCTTGAACTACTGAGGAAAGCACAAGAGAAAGATGGCAATTCAGGGCATTAACTAACAGGAAAAGCAACCAGCAGCAAGAGAGATCCATCATTGACTTCACTCTACCACTACTGGGTGGCACTAACATTATATACGGATAAGTGAGCTACGATAATTCGCTTGTGGTGACTATCACAGTGACTAGTTACTCATGGGCACCATCTAGCGGTGACCATTTATTTACATGTGGCGCCATCTCCAGGTCGTCACATGCCCACGATTTGGTTATAGAACTAATATTCACTGTGCATCCAATTTTCCTAATTTATGATAGCCCAGAACTCTTAAATTGCAATCCACGTGAAACAATTGTTATACCTCTGTGCATTACTGCTGGCTGCAGTATTACCTCCCGGTCAGAAACCATAGCTTGTAGGAAGTTACCAAGACAAAACTTGAAATCCCATCCACTCGCAAATGATATTGAATGCCTTCAAACGCCACTCAAAACTGATGCAAAAAATCTGCAAAATTGAAAGATTTTTTAGTTTATTTGCTGTCTGGCGTCTTTTGAAATGACTAAATATTGTTCAGAAAACTTGACGTTCCGCATAAAAAATGCCGAAAAAAAGCGTGACATATGTAGAACCTACTGTAGTGGCAATGAAAAAAAGAAGATAAAATCAGCGAAGCAAACTGAGATAAAGCGCGTCAGAGGAGCAATAAAGAAATTTAACGTTAAAAAAGAATAGTGTCGACATCGAGCAATCAGATAGTGAGTCATTCAGTTCCTTGAAGGATCAAGATCTGCACAATCTTCCTGCATCTCCTGCGCAAGCTGCTGAACAAGTTACATCATCGTCTGCCTTGGGCCAGCAGTGTTGTTCAGATTTCAAGAGGAAAGATGACAGCCCTAATGTTAGCTTTATGGAAAATTGTGAAGATCCTGCGTCTTGGCTCGAAAGTGTTTCAACTGCTCAGCGAGAGTTTCTAATTGCGAAAGGTCCACATAAGTTAGATTTAAATTATGAATTTCCCAAAGATGTAGGAAACAGGAAATTTTTTAATTGTTATGTACAACGTAAATTATCCAATGGAGAAACGATGCAAAGGAAGTGGGCAAATGGCAGGTGTACTCAGCTGGAAAAATCGGACATTTTGCTTGCGTTGCAAGCATTTTCCCATTGACAGATTTTCTGACTGATCCAGTGCTATTGTGTGCTTAGCTGAGCATGAAAAGTCCAGAAGTCACGTATAGGGAAGTGTTCGATGGTTTGAGGCTGAGCAAAGACTAACGAAGGGTTCTTCGTTGGACTCAATTCATCGCTTTTATCTTTGCCGCTCCACTAATCTTTCATTGTATCTTGCCTATTTGCGAGTTTAAATAGGTAGAAAAGCCACTACTTCAAAGTCCAGGTACACAAACGTAAAGGAAACTTAAAACTGCACTGCGATCTAGCTAGGCAAAACAAAATTTGTGAATGTCATTCAGCACACTCGTTCTTGTTTATCATTTTATTGGGCGCCTATATGCTTCCACTTCATCAATTAACCATGTGCATTATATATTGCGTTTGGCACATCGTTTCTACATCTGTGACGTGGTATTTGTAAAATCTTGTACGCAGAGCCGTGTGAAAGACTGTTGGACCCCCAAAAAAATCGAGATGGGGCCCTTTAATACCATCTTTAATATCACGTAGCCACAACTTTACAAAATACTGCTATAGTGTCCAACGTCCACAATTCTTTTTCGAAATCAATGAATCATGATATTACATGCGTAATCTACCGGCTCTGCATTGAGGGCAAAGGGCCCCTACGAATGGTCGAGCCCCCCCGATCGGGGGGTACAGGGCTGCCTTGCCACCAGAGCCGGATTAAAGGGTAGGGAGGCCCGGGGCAATTTTTAGTGGAGGGCCCCTATGACGTCATCGTTTGTAAAAGTTATGTTTTCGCTGACTAGCAAGGTTCCCTTTTGTTTTTTCCGGTAGTCGAGAATGTGCTTACTCAAATTTACATACAGTTAGCTACGAGAAGACATTTTATTATATGAATTTATGAATACTAGGGTGTATTTTTACTAAGAACAAATATTTCACATACTAGAGAGTGACTCGTCAAGAAACAACATTCACCCAAACAACAAGCAGAAATCTGAGATTACAAACAAAGACACCCGAAAACGAACATGTCAATATGACCAGCCAGACTGAGTGTGAAACTTGTTTCCAAGCTAATGTCTTGATTTTAAGCTTAATTTTCAGGTGCTCTGGTTAACGCCACTGCTTTAACGTTGCTGCTTGAAAGTTTTGCTAGAAAAAGCGATGCAGTAGCGGCGTTTTAGCTAACACTGCCAGATCCTTGCGCTTTTTCTTCTTAGAAGCTTTGCGCTTTTCATAGCTCCTGATGGCATTACAGGTTTTGGCATCGCGCTAGCTAGACACTGCAATCTCGTTTTCTGCTCTTTCGTTCTACGAATCGACTGATTAAAACCTTTCTGACAGACCACGCAATAACATGTGCTGTAAATGGTGTGAATAGCTTCATATGTTTATGATGTAACACAGCGATTGTAACCATCGGAAGAAAAGTACGTTTCCACCACAGGTTACCCTTTATGACGAAACAAAGGTGCAGTTCGGTTGCGACGACCTCGAGACTGCCCCAGAAGTTAGGGATCATTGATTCCAGTGTTGCCACCTCTGATATTTTAAAATGACATCAGATGTGATGTTCTCAGATAAATTTCTGATGTCTTGTCGACAAATCTGATGTTGGCTGGGTTGTTTTTTTCCACATTTCCTCTCATTTTAGGACGAAAATAAGTTAGATTCATGATTTTTAAGTTTCTTTCATTAATCTCTCACCCTAATCAGTGGCGTAACTAGAGGTTTGACCCAGGGGCGAAATCGTAGCTGAAGGGGGTACACTGGTCACCGTAGGGGCCCACTAACCAAAACTAAGAAAATAAGTTATGAAAAGCAGTGAATCTCTGGATGTCTGTGCTAGATAAAAAAAACGAAAACACCACGAAAAACGCAAAAAATAACAATCTAAAGAATACTAAATATCAAAATGTCAACTGGAGGAGGCTCAGTTTTCACATTTAGCTTGCCAGGGGGGAGATCGCCCTTTGTCCCCCTGTCAGTTAAGCCACTGACCCTAATGTGTGTTTGGTTATCGTTTCAAACTAAAGAAGCTCTCTTCGCTGCGTTGAGACTAACATTTTACGTAAATTATAACCGACTTCTCCATAGGCGATATTTCACTCTGTTTCGGATTCAACGAGGGTAATCGCGCTTTGTTAAATTTGTTAATAGAAGCATTTAGCTTATGTGAAACCGTAGCGTAAAAATTTGATGTTATCTGATGCTGAAAAAGGCAACAATCTGATGTTAACGAGACTGACCCAAGTGACAACATTGATTGATACTAAAAAGCAGCAACCACTAGCTTTAGCACGCAAATAGTAATGTTTTCGTGACATTTGTGCAATAGGCGTGATGCACGAGTTGAGAGTCATACCCATGCCAAAGGAACGATTGTTAGGAAAACGTTACCAGTGAAATCAAATATATTTGTATTGAACATAACCGAAAATGCATATGGGCTATTCAGTAGCGATTACTAAATCTGGCAGAAAGTCAAACTTGTAGAGAAATCAATTCCTGTTGGGGGCCCTTGATACTTAACGCAACATTGGAATACAATATAGAGTTGTATTCTTGTATCGCTTCTGAATCACGGAATTTTTCAAACGAGTACTTTATTTGAAACAAATAAAATTCATCACGGGGGGTCCCTTCCAGCGGGGGTCCCGGGGCAATTGCCCCCGTTTCCCCCCTTAATCCGGCCCTGGGTATGTGAATCTAGCGAATGCAAGGCCAAGCCACGTGGAACACGTTAGCTTACGTCTCTATTCGTTTCTAAAAGATTTTGCGTTTGGCTCACTCAGATTTGCACAGGTCGCATACGAGTAGCATTGCTAGGTGTGGCTACCACACGTCCTCTTTTTGAAGTAGCCTACATGTCCACTTTTTCATGAGAAATAAAATATTCTCTCAGGACTTTTGAAAATATCCTCCTTTTTGCATTCTCATTTTACATAGCTATAGTCAGTGGCGTAACTAGAACTCTGAGTCAGGGTGTAAAACTTAGCTAAAAGGGGTCCACTGGCCACTGTACAGGGCCCACTAGCCAGCACTCGGAAAAAACTTGAGAAGTGATGGTGAATCCGGATGTGGATGGCTATGCTAAAACCCTACGTTACCGGAAAATAATCCGAAAAACCCAAAAAACAACAACCTACTTAAACCCAAACGAATACCAAAACCGAAATATTACTTAAAGTGGCGGTCGGTCCAGTTTTCACATTTAGATTGCCAGTGGGGCATTTCGCCCCTCTGCCTCCAGTCAATTACGTCATTGTCTATGGTATATTGTTTTTGCATACAGTAAGCTGTCCCTACTCTATTGCAACAAGATACGAGATAGTGGCGTAGCTTAGTTTAGAGCAGGGCCTGCGAGTTGTCTAATTAATCTACATTTAGGTTGAGTAAATTCTCAACTGGAAAGGGAGAATTTACTTTCACATTAATCGTTACATAACAGTGGTAAATCTTTTTTCAGTATCTCAATGACCTTGACATTAGAGTGCGGACTGCTAACGCCATTATGCTGTACTAGCTTTGCTGATGAACCGTGATACGGTGATCAGTGAATTGTACATAGCTTCGTGTAGTAGTTTCTAGTAATTACTGTATAGCGAATCCAAGAGTGCAAAAATGCGGTCGCGCACTCGCGCCGCGCGATCAAAACGTAGAGCGCGCAAACGTTTTTTTGCATTTTACAGTTTATACTTTATGCACATGAATGCTGCATGGCAAAGCTTATAGGCGATACTAAACATTTCTACGCGCAACCAACATTCACAGAATTTTTTGCACCCTGAGATAATCAATAACGCTGAAAATAAAGAAATACGACAGAAGTAAGTTTTTCTGAAAAGGACTAAATTATTTTGAAGCTTATTGAATTACGTGTGGTTGCATTTGCACAGTTCGCAAAGAATAGTGAAAAAACTTTTGCGGCTTTGTGGAAATTGAGTACCAAAGACATATTTCTCGTAGCGTAACCATATGGCTATCACTTTATCGCAGCTTGCCAAGGATGCTTCAATTGTACCCAGCTTCAAATTCATACTTCATGTCCATCGACAAGCCAACTGTTGTTCTGAAACGTTTTTTTGGAAATTCTTTGAGCGAATTCTGTCCACATTAAGACAGTTACAATCATTTGTGTTTGCTTTTATTGAGCAAGTTCAGAATATTGAGAAGTCAAAAGCATCAGTTGTTGAAGTTGTATCGTGTTTCGCCGATATGTACATATCAAGCCAAGTTAAATCAGGACTAGGAAAATTCAGCTGAGGCAAGGATCATGACTGTGATTCATTCATGTTAGATGTATCTGTATTGCACAAGTCTTGTGTTTCACATCTGGCTAAATGGACCACTTTATTTGCTGAATTTAAATGCTTTGGCTTAGTTGGCTAGATTCCTCCGTTTGCAAACAACTAATTGGGAAAAGGATGAAACATGTGAGTAGTATGTGCTTGATAGAAACGTTTCTATTGATGAAGCTGAAGTAAACTGTTCGACCAATACTAAAACTTGTTTGAGTTCGCGCAAACAGAGCATCAACCAAATACAATTTATTGTAAAATGATGGAACATGATAGATGGGCAAAATATTTTCCGACTTGCAATACCATCAAATGCTTTAAGAACTGATAAAGATTGCACAGTTTTACTTCAACTTTATGGCTCTTTATGATGACGGAATGATTTTTTCCTTGATGCAGCCACAAACCAAAAAGAAAGAGAAACCTCTCTGGCTGAACCAGTTTTTAGTCTAAAGCTGGTGTGCAATTTAAAACATCTTTCATGCAAGCAGTTTCATAAAATTGTAAAATGCGATTCTACATTTTTAGGAAATTTAAGTTATCTGCAAAATATTGATGGGCTAAATAAGTTAAGTAAATAAGGATTTTGTTTTGCGTGTTTCGAATGAAACCTTGGCTACACTGGACGTTTTATTTCAATGCTTAAAACTAAGCAATAGACTTATTTGTTGTTTGACTTGTTAAATCTAGATAATACACTCAAGTAAGTGACAGTCGCAAATTGTCCTCCCTTTTTGCGCTGAAAATATGGCAGCCCTATTGAGCTTATTAATAAATAAACATGGACAGAAAAGTGTAGAGCTTATCCAAGTGGTTCTAAAAACATTAAAAAGCAAAAGAGGCAAAAATGAGAGAGGAAGACGTTGCAGCCAGGTCAAGAAACATTCAAGTGACTATTGCACAGTGACAGTGAAGTCCAGCGGAGACATTTCCAGGGAACCTATTAGAGGACAGAAAATTGAAGAACATGTTGTCACAGACTTAGATGTACGTAACGATGACAATAGACCTAGTTTAACCAGCGGTGCAGCACCAGAAGAACGTCAAGAAGTATCATCGAAAAACACGATAGATGAGTTGTCTGACGCTTTCACTGGAGACGAAGATATCGGTCTCTGGTCATCCAATATACCGGAAAAAATGCGGGAATATTGGTTGAAAAACGAAAAGTTATTTTAAAACAGAATGTTTCACAACATAGAAAAGACAGAAACTTGTCACGGAAATGTACCACAAACCTTATTCGGCGCCAGAACCACAACGCCGAAGTCGTTGAAAGAAGCTGGCTTAGTTTTTCTCCTTCACAAACTTGTGTTTATTGTTTCACGTGTAGACTGATGTGCGCGGATACGACTAAATGTGTGCATTTCCCTATTATGAAAGGAATCTTCGACTGGAAGCACGCTGAAGAGCCACGAGCAATCAATGGAACATAAAGATGCCACCAGTGCCGGGTTTACCTATAGGCTATATAGGCTTAAGCTTAGGGCCTCAAGATCCCAGGGGGCCTCCAACAAACTGTGGTACGCATAGAGTCAATGGCCGGTATATCACCATATAGATTAAACTTCGTCAAAAATTTATGTCTTAATTATTATTCACGAAATTTAGTTTTATCCAACTTTTGTGGTGAAAAGGCCAGAGTCTTCCAACGAGTTTCCATGAATCTCAACATGACGGTTGGTTAGGCCGCATGCCAACTATTGCGACGATATACAGGGTGACCCAAAAAGATGTGTACCCATGAAAATTTCAATTGTGACTTTGATTAAAAAGCTATTTATTTCAAATTACAACCACACATTATTCAGTTTATGGAAGACCATTCACCAGAGTTTC
>Ga0210059_1016310_pt1 | contig 10737 bp, 7 predicted proteins | sample Ectturendosymbi2_FD_188042 | JGI IMG/M metagenome (GOLD analysis project Ga0210059, IMG submission 188042) | Ecteinascidia turbinata endosymbiont from Florida, USA - Sample 2 (SPAdes) (version 2) | ecosystem: Host-associated > Tunicates > Ascidians > Unclassified | place: Key West, Florida... | reverse complement strand
AAAAAACATGTCAGTATGGTCAGCCAGGCTGAGTGTGAAAGTTGTTTCCAAGCTAATGTCTTGATTTTCACCTTCATTTTCAGGTACTCTGGTTAACGCCACTGCTTGAAAGTTTTGCTAGAAAAAGCAATTCAGTCGCGGCGTTTTAGCTGACACGCCAGATGCTGGCAATTTTTCTTGTTAGAAGTTTGCGTTTTTCGTAGCTCCTGATGGCATTACAGATTTCGACATCGCTCAAGCTAAACACTGCAATCCCGTTTTCTGCTCTTTCGTTCTACGAATCGACTGATTAAAACCTTCTCTGACGGACCACGCAATAACATGCGGTATAAATGGCTTGAATAGCTTCATATGTTTATGATATAACACAACGATAGTAACCATCGGAAGAAAAGTGCTTTTCCACCACACGTTACCCTTTATGACGAAACAAAGGTGCAGGTCGGCTGCGGCTACCTCGAGGCTTGCCCAGAAGTTTGGGATCACTGATACCAGTGTTGCCCAGGGTTGCCGGATTGGCCATTTCATGGTCAATTTTTGAAAATTTGGCCACTTTTAAGTGCGCTGGCCATGAAAAAACGCATTTGGCCATTTCTTCAGTTTGCCACTGCAAAATGAAATTTCTTTTACATGTAGAAGTTTTTTTGTATTTTGTGGGCGGATTTCATGTCACTGTTGCAGTGACACTGTGGCACTTCAACCTTGTATTGCTTTGAAGTGTGTTGCGGTGATATAGCTCAATTGCAATAACTACATTTTATGATAGTCTTATGGTTGCCATTGGTATAGCTGGTACAATTGCACTGTGTATCTGAACTGCTACTGTATACTCCGCTGTGTGACTGCATAATGCTACTTTAGTAGAAGCATTTTGCCTTGTTGGTGAGATATTACTGTTAGAAGTTTCTCATACCTTTTACAGTAAGGTTACTTGCTGCCTTACTTTAACTTTCACCTTGTATTACTTTAAAGTGTGTAATAATTATCTATTCCGTGTAATCTGTGGATTTTGTACAAGTTAGTCCGTGCAATCAGTACATTGTTTCAGTTGGACCTGTCATAAACTCATGACTTTAGTGCTTGCTCTCAAGAGTTTCTACCCTTTCGTACACATTTGTGACTATGATCATCAATTTCCTGCATTCATGGAATTCATTTGTTCATGTAATTGGAGTACAAGATCAAGAGATTTCTAGCATTGTCATTGGATTGAAAAGTTAATTTGAAACTGTTTAACAGAAATGGTTCAGATTTGAAGCATTTTACCACAATAGTGTTTAATGTACGGTTGTAAGTTTCACCAAGATAAAGAAAGAAAAGTTGTAACACGCAATTTTGAGTTTATGGTAGAAATTGTTTGTTTAGGGACCAAAACCTGCTTCATTGCAAAAACCAGATTTTTTCGGCAAAAAAAAGTAATACAGCACTGCTTTTCGAAAATTTTGAGTCCTCTGTGATTATGTAAATTACCATAGTTGAACGATTTTGTAATTTTGGCCATAACTTTTTCAAAAAAGTCATTTTAGCCATTTTTTATTAAGATTTTGGCCTAAAGCTACGAAAAATATCTGGCAACCCTGGTTTTGCCACTTCTGATGTATCAACATGACATCACATGTGATGTTCTCAGATAAATGTCTGATGTTTTGCGGACAAATCTGATGTTGACTGGGTTGATGTTTTTGTTTTCCACACTTCCTCCCAATTTAGGACGAAAATAAGTTAGATTCATTATTTTTAAGTTCCTTTCATCAATTTCTCACCCTAATGTGTGTTTGGTTATCATTTCAAACTAAAGAAGCTCTCTTCGCTTCGTTGAGACTAATATTTTACGTAAATTATAAATGACTTCTCCATTTAATGGCAATATTTCGCCCTGTTTCGGATACGAGGGTTACTGCGCTTTGTTAGGTTTGTTAATGGAAGCATTTAGCTTATATGAAACAGTAGCGTAAAAATTTGATGTTATCTGATGCACGATAGACGTGATGCACGAGCAGAGTCATGCCCATGCCAAAAGAACGCTTATTAGGAAAAAATTACCAGCGAAATCAACTATATTTGCATTGAATAAAACCGAAAATACTTGTAGGCTATTCAGTGGCGATTACTAAAACTGGCAGGCAGTCAGACTTGTAGAGAAATCTGTTGCTGTTGAGGACCCCTGATACTTAACGCAACATAGGAATATAATATAGAGTTGTATTCCTGTATCGCTTCTTGATCACAAAAATTTTTCAAACGAGTATTTTATTTGAAACAAATAAATTTGCAATTGCCCGGGGCAATTTCCCCCGTTGCCTCCCCTTAATCCGGCCCTGAGGCCAAGACGCTGGGATACCGAAAACAACTGTGCTGTTGTCCATTGAGCCTTGTTGAGCGTCTCTCGACTCGACAGTTGTTTGATTTTCTGTTGATGGCCAAATCATAGTTGAACTGGACTAATGATGCAGCTAGATGCAAATAAACTTAACGAGAGTGAACTACTGGATGGTCACCACGGGGTTGAGTGGTAGTTCTTGGTTCGCAACCTCTGTATATCGCAGATACTTTCTGTAAATTTTCTTTGCTTCTAAACACCCCTTATTCTCAAAATTGCTTTTCAGCTCTTAAGTCTTCAGCATGATTTTGTGATGAGATGTTTCACGAGATGAAAACCATGCAGAGATATGTCATTGTTGTTTTTTTACTGTTCAAAAACACAAAAAAATATCACTTAAAAACTACGGAGCAGTTTAGCTGGAAACAACATTGCTTTTGAGCTTTCACGAACGGAAAATATTTTAAGTGTAAATTAATGCAAACTGTATTTACTTTTGTCACCACGCATAACTTCTTCCAATTTCATGGCTGTCATTCAGAAATCCACAAACCCTTTCAACTTGGTAGATGCAGCTTTTCACAATTCTTGAAAACATCAAAACTTAGGAAAACACAATTAAGATGGTAAACAATTGCATTCAGATGAAGACGTCTACTGTAATGTTCTTTTCGCTGTGCTCTTTTTATCAGTTGTTCCTTTTTAGTTGAACATTAAGCTTGAAACTGATGTCCTAAACTTGTCACCAATTATTCTTCCTTGCTGATCCCTGCAAACATTAACGTTTTCTCGCCGACACTGACTCCAAATTCTTTTAGTTAAAAATTTGCAAAATCTTGAAAACCTATGTGATAGAAAACTCTCATTTCAAGAACTGAAAACTGAAATGGTCCCAGTAGACCAATTGTTATATTGACCGGTGAAAAATGTTGTTGACAAATGATGTCGTGAATAGGAAAAGAATAACTCCTTCTGCGAACCCTTAAAATCTACGTAATGCAATATGTTTTTCTTCAAGACTTTAGGATTCACTATCAAGAAAAATCCTTGAAGTTGAAAAATATGGCAAAGATTTCCTGAAAAGTCAATGTGCCTACGCATTACAGTAATAAGAACTAGCTGAACAGGTAACATTCGGAAAGATTCAACGTTGCTGTCCTCGGAATATATCAGCAATATAATGAAGTTGAAAGTTTTTAATGTTTCTTTACAATCACCAGCAAAATTTGGAAAACTCTTTTGTCACAATCACTTTCCTAATTGGTAAATTTTGGAAATCACCGGTAACATGTTGCTGGCCATGATAGGAAGGGCGGCAAAATCAGTATACTTTTGCACTGCTTTTTTACAACCCCAAAAACTTGATCTGTCTGTTGACGTAAAAACTCAGTGCATGACTTGTTCTCGACGTCTTGATTTATGGAACCAGGTGAAATTACGTAAGGCAAATGTTTTTTACTTGTATCGGCTGCTGGTAACAGTTTTTCTTTCTCAACTTTCTCAAATAAAAGAAGGCAATGCCGTTTTTGCTTTTACTCTAATACTAAAGAAACATTCAAACGAAAAAACGCGTCCTTTACAGTTTGCATTTACAATACATCTAATGTCCCGTATTTGAAATGCGATGAAGTTAAATATGTGCAGTTATTGATTCTCTCATCAACAATTACAAGCACGACCGAGTCAAGGCATTGATGCTGTTGTAATGACTCATAGCAAGAAGCGTAAAGCAAAGGTACAGGCTTCCCATTGACTTGGAGGATGGATTTGCAGAAGACCACATAAGTCGCAAGTGAGACTCTCTTGAAAGCTAAAATAGCTGTTGATGAAGCTGAGTCAACTGCGAACGTGCTATACAATATTCTTACGTTTCTCGCGATAACATCTTCTGAGCTGTGGTGGAAGAACCTTTTTCAAAAAGAGGGGGGGCACAAGTGCGCGTCAAAAAAACAACGGAAAATATTTGTAGTTTGAATTGGCAACTGTGACGTCACAAACATTGGCATATGACGTCACTAGCTTTTGTCAGCATGCTTAAGCAACTTTATGCAATGTTTTATAAACCCTCAACGACCCCATCTACAGTACACCTTACTGTATCTATCTACGCTACACTGACTTGAGCGCATACATGTAACTAGTTATTAGTCTTACACACATTCTGCCAAATTACAAATAAAATGTTACAAATATTATTCTGCCAAATTCTGTCAAATTTTTTTCATTAAACGATTTACTTTAACAATGAACCTAATAGTGTTGAAGCAAAAGTCGAAACTCCTAGGCCCATGCGCCCCCGGTTCCTTCACCCCTGCTCCTGAGTCATAAAAGTGAGTACTGATACAGGAATGCCCCTGATTCAGTTTGAAAACAGTCAGAGGATATAGAGGAGATAGTTTACGCTGCATCTGGTTTAAACGTTTACACTTCTGCATTATCTGTTCTTAACAGTATGAACATCACAAACATATTTCGATAACTGAGAGGCAAATCAGTACTGACATGAAATGCAATCGCCGAGTATATTCTGCAGTTTTCATGCTCTACACCAGTTGCCTCACTATCAAACAATATACTACAGAACTGAGGAGAATCATGTGTTCAGCAAATTACTTCATGTAAATGTAAGTGCTAAAATACGGCTGACTAAGACAGGTGTCTTCGCTGTGTTTAACTTGTCACAGAGCAAGCAGTTACTAAACCAGCAGCCGTTGCTAGGATACTGGAAGGTTCGGGTGAAGCCATATCGTTTTGGCAGAGACACGCAAGTAAATACGAAGACTGCTTTGCACTTGTACAGTTTTCTGCAGAGTGGTAAATCTTCCGTACACATGTGTAATTTGCTAAGCACTGTGCAACAAGCATGTTGAGTTTAATTCTGCTTACAACGTCATTCTTCTTTTGGATTTTTTTATACCTACGAGCCAACTGTGAAACGTTGACGCGATTTTGTCGATAAAACAACTTTTATTTATGGTGCACGTGTCGCTGGTGTGTAGTCCAATAACGAACTGAAGGACGAACAAACGAAAATGCAGAATTTTTGTTTCAAAAATTCATGCTTTCGTCACACTGTAATCCTGCAACCACAACAACCAGAGGAATGGCTAATTCCTTCTTGAAAAATACTATAAAAGGAGTTTACACGAACAACATCTTCACATGGAGTGACAAAACACATGAGCTTTTGGCAAAGTTTGGAATATTTAGTGTTTTTTAGAGATTCGTTTTTTCAAAGCGTTTACAATTTCGCTTGGTGAAAATTTGGCAATTTAAATGGCGAAAATTGGCAATTGAAATGTGGAAGCGATCGTGCATATATATCCACCCTTTTGCGTCATCCTTTGATGTCTGACATATTTGCTGAACGTTGTGGGGTATCAGTTATGGGCTGGAGAGCCATTTGGTAACATGGAAAAATTTGGCTTTGAAACGTGGGCATGACTGCCAATGAATTACGCATATATGATTTAATACTGAAATACGACTTTCACCTCAGAACATTTGTTCACACATAAGGGCATTTTCCATGGTTCTGCACCATATACGAAGCTAGTTCCTTCGCACGTGAGCTTGATAAGAGTGGATTTTGCTCCAAGGGCCTTTTCTTTCCAGATTTTATCAGATCTTTTCGGGAGAGTACCTGTACATTTTTCAAAGGAACGATTGTGTTTCTGGAGAAAACATATCGGCAAACTTTTACATCATTGTGCTGAAGTTCAAATGATTGCTTTGAAGACCAATGCCTCAGTTTTAAAATGTCGTTTGACATTTTCCGGCGTCCATATTCATCAACTATTTTCCACATTGTTTTGTTGAAACGTTTATACAGGGCTTTGTCCTGTGGCAAATATTGATGCAGAATGAAGTGTTCCTCGTTTTGTAAAAAATAACGAATTTTTCAAGTAAAAATACTACAGCTACAACTTCAGTATCTACCGATAGATACGTTTTACGGTAAGGAATCAAACACTATGGGTTGTTTACAAAGTATATATTTCGCCTATTAAGTCGACACTGCCAGCTTTCTTTCAAATAGAATGCCAACGTTTGTGAGTCTTCCCCGCTTTCAGCAAAAATAAAGAGAACGTTTATAACGGCCACGGATATAATGTTATATAAAACTAGTCGACAAATTTGAAGTACCTAAGATCGGAAAGCAGCTGAAATAAAACCTTAGCCTGGTGTTTTTCGTACTAACTCTTCAAAATGAACTAAATAAATGTGTGAGTTAAGCATTATTATGTGCGGACTTCAATTTTCGCATGCCGTCAATGTGCTTACCATTTGGTGCAATCTGTCAAAGATTTTTGTTGCTTTCGGATGATCTTGTTCAGTATACGTTTTATGAAGTCGGACATTCTTGTTGAGATAAGCCAGGTCAGACCAATCCATACATAGCAATTCCTGCAAACAAAGTAAATTTCAGAAAAGTAATGATTTTCCTTGAAATGGATGGTTCACTTAAACTAGGGCTGCGAATCGTTAGGCGGCAGAACATGCCAATTAGCATATAGTTGGTTCTGACAGTGTTACTGTCTCCACTGCGGAGAGGATGTAATGAGTGTCCGTAGTGGGATTCAAAAATTCCAACAACCGACTCTTAGGTATATAACACACAATCGATAAAGAGTTCTTTCTGGCCACCAGCTTTTTCGCTGCATTTTTGTTGTTGGTAGATACGAGTACGAAACGGGAAGAATGTCAAGTCTGCAAGTGCAACGGGTAAGCAACAATAGAAATTCCCCGCTCGACCAGTTTTACTCTGTCGTTGCTTGCCCGTTGCGCTTGCAGAGTTGGCCTTCTTTCGTTGCGTGTTTGCATCTCCTATGAGGAGCCGCAACAGCAGGGATCATTAAATGTCAAGTAGGCTACAGGTTCGCAAAAACTGGTGCGAATCTGCTGAATCTGACGATAGTGCAGAAATTTTTTTAAAAAGCAAGGATAATGTTTCCAGGATAATTCGCTTGCTGAAAAAATTTTTGTGCAATTTAATTTTCTATCTCTTTAAACTTGATGTGTGCTGCCGCCCCTACACTGTAGAAGTACAAATGGCACGTTTCAAGCTGTGGAAATTTTGCTGTGAACTTTAGATTTTATGCCAAAATTACAATAATTTTCAAAACTGCTTTATAAACTTAAAGAAAGCAGTTACTTAGATTTTTCAACATTACGTAAGTGGTTTGCATGCTGTTTCTTTCCTTGGGTTATGAGCCATGCCTGGAATAAGTTGTTTATCTGTTATCGCTAACAAGAAGCATAGCACAAATGTTTTAACTTAAGAAACCTAACAAATACCCATTATTCAAGCTTTAGCTCTTTATCAATGTACACCAATGGAAAAAACATCTCTTTTTCAGCTTTTAGCGGCCACACTCCGCAATGAGCAATAACCACTTTCTTACTAGCGTACAAAATATGAATGTAAACTGCAAAGATGTATCTTAGTTGATGAAGTTTTGACTTACCGAGCTGTGAAATAATTTGTATGCAAAAGTGTTTTCTTACGCTCTAAGATCGATTAACATTAATTGATTTGGTGGGGTAATTGACGTACTTAAAAATGAAGGGTCAAGGCTACTGAGTGCTGAAAGCCGACTTAATGAAACTTTAAGGGTAAGCGTTTGCTAAAATTTAAAGTTGGGACATTTTTTCCAAGAACTGAAGTATTAGCTTTTGCTATTTGCTCTTGAAAATTTTTTCAAGTTTTGTTTGCGAAAATGAAGCGTTTCTTAACCTGTGGAGTAGAGCTGCGAAGCAAACGTAAACTTTGTTCTGTCAAACGCTTTGATATAATTATGTCGCTGCTAATGTGTCACTTTACCATATATGTTATAGTACGTTAGCTGGGAAAGGTGTTAAATTTTTAAAAATTATCCCATTTTTATCAAAAGCTTTATGCAGTTTTAGCCAGGGATATTTAGACATCCTAGATATACCTGGTTTCAGCAAACCATACAACACAGAACAGTAAGTCGTCTTTTGTAAAAAAAAACCAGCATAATGTCAGATATTACGAACGATAAAATAACCTTCAACAAAACGAGAGATTCTTCAAAATATTCCGCAAGCAATACCAAGTCCACTTCCTTGGCAATCTTCTCAATTGCTTTCTTTATTTCTCCACTATCAACTATCGTCGGGTCAAATCCCAGGTCAAACGATTGGTAGTTTGTGCTTCTGAAACAGGTTAAAGAAGTTACTTTTCTTAAATCACGATAGCGGCAGCTTTTCATTGTGGTAAGATTTTTACTCCATTCCTGGTTCGCAGTGAACCGCGCCATATTTTGCTGCTTATCCAGCTTTGGTTAGGACTGGTGGGCAGTATATTTAGCATCGGCACTGCCTTGGTTGGATTGTCAAATTAATAGCCACTGTAGGTTATTTACTGATTTCATACAAGGATTCAAACAGTGCGTGCTACCATAGAAACTAATTTAAATCAATTCCGACGGAACATTTAGCTGCAACTGCATTTAATGAAGACTAGGCACTTAGGTTCTGAAACAATAGGAAAATTGCTAATAATTGATCAAATGATGTGTATTCGGCGATGTTAACATAAATCTATTTATGCGACAAATGATTACAGAGTACAAGAATATATAGGTACTCTGTGCAGCCTTGGCTTCTACCCTGTTTTAAATAAACCAGCCAGAGTGGTAAATGAGGCAGAGTAGTGTATTGCCCATAAATATGCATTATACAAAAAATTTATCCAACGGAATAAAGCCTTGCATCATGCTGCATGTTATTAGTGATCAATATCCTATTTATTTAACTGTGAGTAAAGCTCGATTAAAATGAGGTATTGAACAAAGATTCTTTAGAGATACGCGTATTGTGGATATCACTGCTTTTGACCGAGATCTACACGTAACACTGGATTCTTTACCGACAGCACTCACAATGGAATGACAATGAAAAATTTGATTTTATTATGTGGTCGCTGAAACGTTTTGTGGACACTAACATGCCCGGTAGAAAATACACTAGAAGGGTATAAACGAAAGTTATGTGTAACAAAAGAGTTCGTTTCTTCTGCCAACCATAGAGACTACTTATTTCGCATTCATAAAAGAGGAAAACTACTAGCAGATTTCGAAAAGTACGAAAAATTCCGAAACCATCTTACTCATGTTAAACAGTTATCTAAGCGCAAATACCATGAAGACCAATTTGTAAAAAATAGGAAAAAGTCGAAAGGAATTTAGACGCTATTTTGATGATATTTTCGGCAAACACAAACCTTCTTAGTTTTGCACAAAGGTTAAGTATTGATGGAAATGTTTGATCATCTAAGAAATTATTTGCAGATGTGTTAAAATCGTAGTTTTTGTCACTTCGACACAGACTAATACAAGCATAAAAATACATTCTATCATGCCAAATGAATTCTATGTTTTTTTCACCACTCACCCCTGACGAAATACTCACGCTTATTAATGGATTAGCTTCTAAAACATCATGTGGATGCGATGATATCCCGGTGCGCACTTTGAAATTGTCAAAATTATTACTAGCACCTTTTCTTTAAAATGTCATAAACGAAAGCATACGTGATGGTGTTTTCCCAGACTACCTGGAAATTACTAAAGTAGTGCCAATCTTAAAGTCGGAAGATGGCGAAATTCCCACTAACTATAGACCGACATCAGTACTAACATATCTGTCAAAAATATCTGAAGAATTGTTGTTACGTAAGACTGAACGATTTTTTTTACTAAAAACAACTTATCGACTCATCAACAGGCCCGTAACTATAGGGGGGGCGCAGGGGCGGCGAAGCCCCCTGAAAAATTTTTCCCCCTGGAAAAATGTGTTGAACATAGTTTAAAACTATTGGACATAGTTTCAAAATTTGGGCCTCTCTCAGAAACCTTTTCGCCCCCTATGGTGTTCCAAGCTGGATACGAGCCTGGTAATCAACAATACGGTTTTCGCAAAAACCATTCCACATCCCAGCAATTGCAGACGTATACGAAAACTTTCTCCAAAGCCTTGGTAGCAAGCTTACATCTTGTATGCTATACTTAGATCTAAATAAAGCCTTCGATTATGTGAATCCTTCTATATTGTTGAAAAAATTTTAGCACTATGGCGTAAGAGGAAACTCGTTTAAACTAATGCAGTCGAATCTATCAAACAGAAAACAGTACGTTCAAGAGGAAAACACTAAATCACCAATGAAATCACTCGTTTCTGGGGTGCCCCAAAGCTCGATTTTAGGACTGTAAGGGATGGGCACCAAACCGCCGTTGCAGGAGGGGGATAAACTGCTCGCGCGATCTCCCGTCTCGTTGACAAATACGCTCGCCACAACTGCCAATGGTGGTTCGCCACAACTGCCAATGGTGGTTCGCCACAACTGCCAATGGTGGTTCGCCACAACTGCCAATGGTGGCTCGCCACAACTG
>Ga0210059_1016309_pt1 | contig 10738 bp, 8 predicted proteins | sample Ectturendosymbi2_FD_188042 | JGI IMG/M metagenome (GOLD analysis project Ga0210059, IMG submission 188042) | Ecteinascidia turbinata endosymbiont from Florida, USA - Sample 2 (SPAdes) (version 2) | ecosystem: Host-associated > Tunicates > Ascidians > Unclassified | place: Key West, Florida... | reverse complement strand
AGCGTAGCTCACGGGAGGGCCTGCAAGTTGTCTAATTGATCTATGTTTTGGTTGAGTTAATTCTCGGCTGGAAAGGCGGGAATGCTTTCACATTAATCGTTACATAACAGTGGTAAATCTTTTTTCCATATCTCAATGAATTTGGCATTAGAGCGCGGACTTCTGACACCATTATAGGTTCTGTACCAGCTTTGCTGATGATCCGTGATACGATGATCAGTGTATCATACATAGCTTAGTGTAGTAATTTGTAGTAATTATGGATCATCAGTAATGCTAGAAAATGGAAAAAATTCGTCAGAAGTATCCTTTTTCCTGAAAAGGACTAAATGATTTTGAAGCTGAGTGAATTACGTGTGGTTGCATTTACAAAGAGAGTGAAAAGACTACTGTGACTTTGTGGATATTGAGTACCAAAAGCTTACTGCTCACAGCGTAACCAAGTGGCTATCACTTTATCTTAGTTTGGCAAGGATGCTTCAAATGTAGGCTACCCAGCTTCACATTCACAGTTCATGTCCATCGACAAGCCAACTGTTGTTCTGCAACGTTTTTTTGGAATTTCTCTGAGCGAACTCTGTTTAAGACGTTAAGACATTTGCAATCATTTCTGATTGCTTTTAATGAGCAAGTTCAGAATATTGAGAAGTCCAAAGCATCCTTTGTTGAGGACAGAAAATCGAAGAACATGTTCTGACAGACTTAGATCTACGTAACGATGAAAATAGACCTAGTTTAACCAGCTGTGCAGTAGCAGAAGAACGTCAAGATGTATCATCGAAAAACACGATGAATGAGATGGCTGACGCTATCACTGGAGGCAATGATATCGGCTCTGGGCCCTCTGACCAGCCAATATACCGGAAAAAGTGCGGGAACATTGGTTGAAATATGAAACCGGTTCTTTTTGATATTGTGATGAAAATCATTTTTTAAACATTATGTTTCACAACACAGAAAAGACAGAAACTTGTCACGGAAATGTACCATAAATCTTATTCGTCGCCAGAACCACAATGGCGAAGTAGTTGACAGAAGCTGGCTTTGTTTTTCTCCTTCACAGACTTGTGTTAAATGTTTCATTGTAGACTGATGTGCGCGGATACGACTAAATGTGCGCATTTCCTTATTAGAGAAGGAATCTGCGACTGGAAGCACGCTCTTGAGCGCCTGAGGAGCCACGAGCATTTAATGGAACATAAAGATGCCACGATTACATTTAGTCGCAGATGTAATTAAATCACTATGAAGAATTAATACAGAACTAGCCAGTAAGGTCAAACGATGCGAACAATATCGGAAATCACCTCTGCCTGCATCGTTTGGTTTCTGTCGTAAAATTTATTGTGGGCGAGGACTGGCGTTTGGAGATGATGAAAACGTTGGATCGACCAGAAAGTTTTTCTAAAATTTTTTAAATCTTTTTCAAGCAAATATTAAAAAAAGAAGACACGATGCTTCTAGCGACTGGCTTTACAACAGTTTCCCAAATCGTTTATTATTGTTAAATATCGTGTTGCATCATAAAGTTTTCTTACAGTTGAGTTAACAAATGTGACGTCACAAGGTTACGTCATACATATTCATGATACGTGGAAATACTAGTGGTTTGATCGATCATCCCATACCTAAACATTTTGTATCCGCACATGGGGCCTCCCACCACGCCTGGGCCCCAGGCCCCCACCATCTAAATCCGGCGCTGAACAAGCCTTTTGAAAACCTTTCATCAACTCGTGAATACGGGAGAATAATTAAGAATAAGCTTACCTTCGTCTCTGAAGAAATGCGAATTACTAAATGTATTGTTTCTGATGACTTGAACTTGCTTGGTAAAGGCAAATGACAAAATTTGTTTCCAAAATGTATGATTGGTGTCAGGCATTGTAAAAGCGTACCTGACTGCCACGCACAGATGGTCTCACTTGAAATATCAACAAATGTTTTGATTATCAAATATTCGGATTCACCGCAGGCCAGGGACGTGCCGAGGGGTGTCGAACGGGGCGACGACCCCGGGCATCTAAGGCAGGAGGACATCCAAAGAGTGAAATTACAAAAATTAAAATGGTGTAACTAGACCCTTCTTCGTAATGTAAGGCTACTGGAACATGCTGCATAGGTTAACTCACACATGCTGCATTTTTCGAAATTTGTTTTCTTGTAAACGATAGTTTTTACGTATTTCAAATGCCTGTATTTCTCACATTCCTCAACATCAAACTAGAATCTGGTAGGGGGGCATACATCCAAGCATTTGTCCCGGGCATCACCAGACCTCTGCACGTCCCTGTCGCAGGTAAAAGTTACTCTTCGGAGTTTGCTTCGTTGTGCCACCAGCTGTTGATGTTGATGTGGAAATTCAAAAAAGGTAAAATGCATTAGAACATTGCATTTGCATGATACTTCGCGGCTACGATGAATTAACCATTCGGATACACGCAGCTAGAAATACAAAGAGCAACATTACTTTTCTTGCAGCACAAGTCAAGATATGCTTCATTGTACCAATGGTTTGGTATGTACCTTAAAACCCTGCTACAGAGGTCTTTGAAAAGTTTCCCTTACAAAACAGACCTGTTCATAACAGACCGGTGGCGTAACTAGAGGTTTGATCCAGGGGGAAACAGCTGCAAATGGCCCAGTTGTCACTGTATTGTATTGAGTAACGTCTTCACTCCCACACGCAAGGCGCTTGAATTTAAGCATGCATCGCAGAAACATGGAATACGCAAATACATGAAGGAAGACAAGGATACATACATGGCGGTAGTAGAGAGTATACGCTTGATGGCGCAAGTACATTTACTTTGATGAAACACAAGCTTTTGAGACATACGCATGAATGACGTCATCATGCTTATTATAATGTAGTACTGCGATGACTTCCAAGTACATCGATTCATAAAATGCATGAGGGAGTGGGAGGCTGCGAAGGACCAAGGGTCATCTAGGATGCAGACCTCCCAAGGGCGAAACTGCTTATTTTGTAAATGGAACAGCGCATAATAGTTAGTAAAAGTCTTTTGCTCTGGGTATAAAATGTAATATAGGTAATGCGGTTATACGGTAAATTGAAGTAAAATGTATTGCAGGCAAAGCCAAGTCACCAGAAGAAAATGGTTTAAAGTTATCAAATTAAACATTTACTGTTTTCACACATTCAAAAAATATTCGTGTATGCCAGAGAGGAAATGCGTCAAAAGCTATAGATCGCTGCACCACCGCAGTGGTGTCACGAGATTTAAGCAGGTTGAGAACCAGTCGCGCAATCATGCTTTGCAGAAAAGAACTTGCTGTCAATGCATGCTGAGAACGGAAATTCGCTATTTTGTGCCTACAGACTACAGCATCCCACTACTTCATACACTGGCTTGATGCGACCAATTTTTGTGAACAACCAAACGATGTAATATTCAACGGAGATACTTCATTATTTGACAGTTTCCACTGTAACAACGTTACGTAATTAAATCAAACCACTTGGTTTACGTACACCAATCAATAAGAACACAAGAGTATACTTCTATTATCCGAGTTATACATATTTCTTATACTCCTCCGAAAAAAGTGCCAAACATTTTTTATTTCTAAAGAAATTCTTGACCAGATCTGTATTGCACTATGTTTTTTTATTTTAGCACCTGAGTTCGAACGTGCTTTTGGTAAAGAAAATTGTAGATCGCTGTCAGAGCGGTTGTTGTTACTTGTTAAGCATTCACAATCAGGAAGCAATTAAGCATTGCAATGTTAACAGTCCATTCATCTAGATTTAGGTGGGAAATTTATTGATTCTAATTATAACAAAAGTAAGTACAAAATTTTATGAGCGACGCCTGCCAGAAGGTTTGTTTTGGCATTAAACTTGTCTGAACAATGTGTTGATTGATAGTAACAACTTGTCAGTGTAGTTCAAGTCATAGCCCACTCCGACCACAGGTCTACAGTAGACGGAGTCTGGTAGGGAGGCAGTCCCCAACTAAAACCTTCATTTATTCGTTCATTTTCGTGCACGTTTATTCTCCGGAAGGGTCGTGGGGCAGCAGCCTAAGGAGGACTCCAACAGCAATCCAGATAGTTCTGCTGGCTCCACATCAAGACTGAATGAAGCTTTAGGTCCGAGGTATAGTCACACCACCTGGTCTTTGGACGACTCTGGGTCGCTTTCTCGTGGTGTAGCCAGCAGGACTTGCGTCGCCAATCTTTCCTGAGATATTCTGTACGCATGGACGAACCAACGTAGCTGGGGTCTTTTGATTCGGAAGAGAAGTGGCTCGACGTTCACGGCTTTACAAATTTCACAGCTGCGCACTTTGTTCCAAATGTCACACCATGAACTCTTCGCAAAATCCCATCTCTACCGCTTGTACTTATAAAAGCATTCTTGTAGTTATTACTCAAGGTTGATGACCACAGGTGATGATTGGAACAAAGACCGATTTTACAACTGACGGCTTTGCGGTGTTTGACAGCTTCCGTTTCGTCACCACAGAGCAATAAAACTCACGCAGATCTGCGTTTGCTTTGCCAATCCATGTATCAGCCTGCTTGCATTGCCTTCGGTCATTCGTGTGTAGGCTACCACCACTAGGTACTTCAACTTTTCCACCTGCTGTAGTGCAATGCCACTCACTTGCAGCATACACTGCCTTGGGCTTCCGAATTGACACACACAACAGCTCTGTCTTTTCAGTGCCATTGTGATTTAACTCCGCCGAGACATGCACTAACTTCTGACAGGCGGCAGTTGCATCTTAAAGCAACGAAAGGGCTTCTGTTGTAATATAGCCCACTGGATAACGTAAGGGGATTTATTAGAATACGTTTACTCGCATGAATTCAGGAAAAGTCTTTCTTAATCAAGTGCCATATCATAGGTGCACGGTTATGTGCTGAAACCTAGGTCCCTTCTGTCTTCTTAGCAAACCTTTCCTGCTGAAATACAAATAATGCCGAAACACGTCATGGTCATGTAACAGGCTGTTACATTTAAATGTAAGAACCAATGAAGAAATTGGTGCAATCAAGTTGCAAGACAACCAAGCAAAGCAAAAAGACTTTGATAACAAGGGGAAGGTGGGGTACAGTCGACGCTTTTTTGCATTTTCAACCACTGCTACTTTATTTCATGTCCAAACAAGCTCAAAATCTGTCACACAATAAAACAACTCTATATACACAATATCATACCAAAACATGAAAACAACGTCCTTCAGTAAAAAATTTACAATCAATTTAAAAAGGGTACTTTTTCTCTCGAGTGTGCCCCAGGCATGGGGCACACTCGACATGAGCATGGGGTACACCTGACCGGTCAATAAAAAGTTGGGTTGCATGCATTGCATAATGTTCACGTGATATCCCATGTAAAATAAGCACTTGCTGACTGCCTCTCCACTTTTTTCACATTCTAATTACCCACTATCACTGCATGGCAAAACAAATTTGTATGATTACCAAACATTAAATGAAACCAATGCAGTATGCTGAAATTCATGCTTTACCATACAAATATAACGTGCCTCTAAGCACATAATAAACCTAAAAATGCTCATAGATTAGAATTACTCTGTACTGCATTCCAATATGACCCCTCAAGCTTTATCTTGTTTAGACTGACCTGGTAGCAATGCGTTGAGTGTGCCCCATTTTTTTGTCAGATGTGCCCCATGCATATCTAAAAAATAAAATGAAGAAGCACCAACTCAACTCAAAAAGAATTTAAAATCTGGCATTATCAAATAATGTTGCACTGCCTTGACTACAACGTCACAAAAACTACAAACAGATGTTGATTAACGTGGGAAAAACCCAAATCTAAATGCGATTTTATAAATTACTTTTGGGTAGCAAAAACACAACTTGCTCAGTTACTCGTAACAACGGTTGCCTATCAAGGAAAAATTCACTTTTTTAGTACTACGGCTGGTATGAGACTAAGTCACCATGGAAACTTGAAAGTTCAACGTTTTCAACTTTTTTAATAAATCAAAAACGACGACTGTGCACCTAGTCCTACTGTGCCCCACCTTCCCCTAATAAAAATATCCATAGTACAACGCCTTGACACAGTGCCGTAGCAGCCCAATTCTGCCCCCCAAAATGCTCACAGGGGCCCGCCTAATAGTGTTTTATAAAAAAAAGTTTTCAACGTTATGCTGAGTGTATCTCGAAGCCGAATGGTCTTCAATACAACATATCCTAACTTCAGACACAATTTTGTCAGAACCAGGCCCGTAGCCAAGTTTTAAGGTTTGAGGGGAAAAATACATTTTAGGGGGGAAAATTTTTGTTTTTATTATATGTTTAAAACAAATTTTTCTTAGAACAACAAAATTTAGTGGGGCATAAAAATGATTTGGGGGTAACTGCCCCCGAATGCCCCCATGTCTGCGAGCCTGGACAGAACCGTCGCCAGAAAATCTTCCATTGGTGGCCTTCATGTTTGTGCAGGACGCTAGACATTATGAAAATCTGTGTTTAATTCACAACATGAACAGAATTAGCTGCTTGTGCAAATGAATTATAAATATTTTCCCGCAAATACCCATAATAGGCTCGTAGTTTCCAACTAAAATTTTTTGAACGAGCTTAACAAAAGAAATTGGGTCGTAAATCAATGTCATTTATTTGACGGCGATTATTTAGAGATGTCGTAATGAAATGCAAATGTAAAAAAATGCAGGAAATCAGAATCAATCCTATCTTTTATTGCAGTTATGACAACAATATTACCGAAGGAGCAAACATGAGACCGGTCAAAGCGTGTGCACCGCGATCAAGGACGTACGCAAGGGGGGGTTGGGGTTAACCCCCTCTCTTGAACTTTATATTTTACAAAAATTTATTACCTGCGCAAAGGAGATTAATTATTTCCGCATACTTTTTGCTTGTTGACTTAATGCAAATACCACGGAATAAATTTGCATGCAAATTTCAAGGAACATTGCAAATGGGCCAAAAAGTAATAATTATGTTTTGGTGGGAATTCGGGCTATCGTCTGCATTTAGAAACCACCTCACCACTTTTTGCAGACCCTCCATTCATTACGCACGTTTAAAATTGTGTTCCGCGATAGTTCACTTTATCCGAAACAATTGCCTTTATTTTGTCTGCTAAGGCTGATCAGCGCAACCGCTGACCGCAATGGCTACATTAGCAATTTCTGTAGCATGATAGAACTGTTGCACGAGCTCAAAAACAGCTTTCGTTAACACAGAAGCATTCAGGAATTTGATAATGTCTCAGCAGGGAAAAAGGAAAACCAAACGTTTTCTGGACTTCCAGGCCCGTAACCAGCTTGGGATACCGGGGGCGAAGAGTTTTCTGAGAGGGGGACAAATTTTTGAAATACAGTATGTCCAATACTATCAAAATACATCCAACACATTTTTCATGGGGGGAGAAAATTTTTCTCGGGGAGTCTTCGCCCCCCTGGTTACGGGCCTGTGGACTTCTATACATTACAAAAAACAAACGTTTTCTTGCGTACTTTTGTGCGCATTCTCAATTCTTGTGTAGTTGAGCAAAATTCGATCTTTCGAACTAGGGTGTGCGCCAGCCAGTCCAACCGCGCACCTTCAATGTTCAACTACTCGTATTTGACAAGACTTTGGCGCAGCCTCATTTTGCAGTTGTGAATTGCTCCGACGTAGTGATGAGTGTGTTTCACTCCACTGTTTTAACGCGCAGCCTGATATTTTTGCAGTTATGAACTGCTGTGTCGCAGCGTTGAGTTTGGTTTTCTCCGATATGCTAACTTGGAGCGCTGATAGTTTATATTCAGTGCAATGACACATAAAATAAGGGGGGTCGATGTAGAAAAATACGCATATTATGTCAACAAACTTCGCCAAAACGTTGTTTGGGAAACATGGAAATGACGTCAAATTGTGACGTCACAAACAGCGCGCACTAAATGCAAATGACCACCATATGACCCTCGACAAACCCCCATGAAATTTTTTTGCGTGCGCCACTGGCCGCGGTGAACGTTTTCTTTCATTAGCGTAAATGGATGAACTTTACCATGAGTGTAGCAGCCAGGAGGAGGTCCTGGTTTCTACTGAGATAGAGTTCGATATAAGCCTGGTACTCAAAAAGTCCTGTCTCCGAAAACTTGCGACCAGTCCCAGAAAGCTGTTGTATTGCCTTGCAGTGATACGTTCACGGATCGATGCCGATAAAGCACGGCCAGTCGAATAACAACTAGTCACAGATTTGAGGAAAACAAGCTTTTAGAAAAATGTCCGTACCAGGACCAAGCAGTTACGAATAAATTCCTGGTGAAAACAAATTCGATCATAAACAACGGAATGCTACAAGCCAAAAGAACTTCGACTGCACGACAACGCGCTTTTAAAGCCAAGACCACGTGGCGAGCTGCCATCAACAGTTTTCTTCGCTCGCAGGCGCTGCACCAATCAACTCGTGAGGAAAGCGTGAAACTCGACCAGAGGAATTGCTTGGACGTAACAATGAGCTTAGGTGAAATATGCTTATAAAGTGTGCGCATTGGGCCTTTTTCTGGCCGAAACATGCATGTATAAACCTTGCTGATCTCTGGACTTGCTAATCTCCTGGTGTTTACATTAGTACATTTTGTATTTCAAATTGCCTTTAACAAATATAGACTAAAGCCTACGTGGATGCAACCGCTAGCATCCATAATTCACTAACTGCACTACTCTGTTTTGGGACAACTTTGCAGTGATTTCTAAATAGACTCTTCTAACTACACAATTAACTCCATCTGGCTGTCTAAACAACAGGTTGCGCAAATGTGTAACTCAGGCCACAAGCACCAAAGGTATCTTGCTGCTATGCAGTACAAAATAAGACTACCTGGGCTAGGCATAGTACATTTTTTCACAACAATCACTACACAAAACATTTTGATCAAATGGAAGTCTTGACTTCTGGCGTACATATACAACTAGGCATGTGAGCAGAGCCGGATAAATGAACGCGAGGCCCCCGCAACGCTTAGCTAACTGCGCAGTTCGTTATGTCCGATCCTTTGCCTGCAGAGGCAGGTTGCGAAACTTTGTAGCGGACTGTTGTGCTCTTGGCCTTTGCGTAACAATAAATCTTCAAATGTTCACTTCAAGTCACGGTTGCCGGGTTGGCCCTTTTCGGGCCAAATTTCAGAAATTTTATCCCAAGTAACACTTGCTGGCCCCAAAATTTTCGTTTGGCGCTTTTCTAGGATAGACTGGCCCCTTACAAGAATTAGATCCGACCACCCTTGGGCCTGTCAGAGATAACATATTTTTTCACTTCTGACTGATGATCGCAGGTTTTCACCAAATTTCTATATTTGAAAGTTTTACATGACAGGATTTGTGAAAGTAAGTTCATTCAGAATATCTATTTCTTGCTGCAGTTGCAGAGAGAACTGTTACGGCAAGAACTGTTACGTTACCTGACTTCCTGTTATACAGGTGGTGCACGTGTTTGCTGGTTCTGCTCAGATCGATATTGCCACTGCTGTTTCATCAGACCCAAGGATATCTAGAAACCCGTGACGGCACTTCCCATGTCGGGGCCCTGGTATTGCGTGACATTCAGATCTGTTCATTTTAAGGGCTGTGATTTCTTGGTGTGTAAAATCGCATTTCGTATACCTGTCCAGGACAGGTACCTACAGTCGTTGTCGTGTTACCAGAGTGTGACTCGTTGTATAGCGTTGCATCGTTCGTGTTACCAGAGTGTGACATTCAGATCTTGATTTTTTTTCTACCAAGTACGCTGCATCTTATCTTTCAGTGGGTGAGCAGCGTCAAGCCGAAAATGCAAAACTTCACTGGTTCGCTTAAGAATAGACAACGCTGTTTCCGCCCAAGTGCAATACAAGCGGCTAGGTTGGAGGAGTCTCTCAGCAACGCTGAGTACCAGAAGACACTAACCATTACACTCCTTTAATTTCTCTATAACAAAAGTGAGTGTTCACGTCACAATAACGTTAGTACATCAATTTCATTGCTGATACAGTTTTATTCGATAAACAGAAAACACCATGCGGTCCGAAATCACACAACGGCTGTTACATGCTTTGGGAGAACGAATTTAAGAACGGTCATAAGTTAACAACACAACCACATCATAGCCCTGGTGAGACAAACACATCAAAGCCCTCCACGAAGACGCAGAACTAAGTGAAGAGTGGATTCCTTCTGGATGTTGTAGTCGCTGAGGGTGCGTCCATCTTCCAGTTGCTTTCCAGCGAAGATGAGACGCTGCTGGTCAGGAGGAATTCCTAGGAAAGAATGTGTGTATTTAGAAAGTGTAACAAGACCTCCTTTTCAGGTGGCCGGAGTCTCACTCACTCGGGACTCCTCTTCCTGTTCCACCACAGGAATCCAGATCCAGCCCGAAATTATCATTTGAAAATACAACTGCAGTTCATAACGCCAGCTACCATCGATTTCAGCAATGTTTAAAAATGTGTGTAGACCAGACTCGCGTGCTGCTCCAGAAAATAAAGTGACACTGGATCCGGAAGGAAAACGCAGAACCGCAGACGACTCGGTTAGTGCATTTCTAACAACAGTGTTAACTATAGACATGTTTAAGAAATGTACCTTCTTTGTCTTGAATCTTTTGCTTGACGTTGTCAATGGAATCGGACGGCTCAACTTCGAGGGTGATGGTCTTCCCAGTCAAGGTTTTGACGAAGATTTGCATTCCTCCACGAAGTCGAAGCACAAGATGAAGAGTGGATTCCTTCTGGATGTT
>Ga0210059_1016308_pt1 | contig 10738 bp, 5 predicted proteins | sample Ectturendosymbi2_FD_188042 | JGI IMG/M metagenome (GOLD analysis project Ga0210059, IMG submission 188042) | Ecteinascidia turbinata endosymbiont from Florida, USA - Sample 2 (SPAdes) (version 2) | ecosystem: Host-associated > Tunicates > Ascidians > Unclassified | place: Key West, Florida... | reverse complement strand
TAGTGGTTTTAGCATCAAGCAAGTACAGAAAAGGTTGCACAAGACTTAATACAAACCACCCAACCTCTTTTCCGCTCGAATCCCTTATTATCGGATTCCCAACCTACCTCTGCTAGTTGGATTCGCTTAATCACATGTAGTTGAAAACATGCGCGCTCAAGCAGCTCGGTGAGACACTCACGGTCGTGCTTGAGTGATTTATGGGATTCCCAATCCAACGCGAACACGATAACAGCGCAGTGTAAAGAGGGTAAATTTTAGCTAAAATGCCGCGACTGAATCACCTTTTCTAGCAAAACTTCCAAGCGGCAGCGCTAAAGCAGTGGCGTTGACCAGAGCACCAGAAAATGAAGGTGAAAATCAAGACATTAGCTTGAAAACAACTTTCATACTCAGCCTGGCTGGCCATATTGACATGTTCTTTTTCCGGTGTTTTTGTTTGTAATATCTGGTTTCTGTTTATTGTTCGGGTGAATGTTGTTTCTTGCCGAATCACTCTCTAGCCAGTTATACATTTTATCTTAGTAAAAACAGACTCTAGTATTTACTTCTCCCAGCTAACTGTATGTGCATTTGAGTAAGCACATTCTCGACTACCGGAAAAAACAAACGGGAACCTTGCTAATCGGCGAAAACATAACTTTTACAAACGATGACGTCATGAATTACGTCACATGGGTCCTCCAGTAAAAATTGCCCCGGGCCCCCTTTTCCTTTAATCCGGCTCTGATTCAACCCACAGATCTTCAACGTCATCGTCATTACGATTTAAACCCGGCCGTTCTCTAAACATTGACTCGGATTTTATGTACAACCTCGCACCACCAGCGTTAGTGAGGGAATTTTTATGAATAAAGCTATAGCCTTTGATGTTAACCATGGTATGTTTATCACCAAAAACTTTTGTTTCACTTATGGCAATGACATCTGGAAAGATAGATGAACTGATTAACCAGTCCGTAATCTTATTTAAATTTTTAACTAGACTTCTGGTATTAAAATGTACATGAATGAACCACTAATTTTGTTAAGTAAGCATTGCAATTGGGTTAAATTGTAGAATTTACAAGGTTCGCAACGCAAAACCGTATTTGAAAGAGCTAATACATCTTCAGTAGTCATAGCAATACAGAATAATTTGTAGACATTTCCAGAATTTTACGTTTGACTGTTGTTTAGATGGTAAAATGCACAATCTACAGAGCTCAGAAACAGAAAACTTAAAAAGGAAAGCTTTAATTTTAAGCTGTTCATTAATTAAATATATTTAAAGAATGGAAGCTATTATCATCATTTATTCGATTTGTAAACTTGTCGCATCTACAATGGGGATAGACAGCTTTCATATAACTTAAAATTAGTGCAAAAATTAAGATACAACTTCAAGAAACAGGTTTTATAAGAAAGCAAGTGAGTATAGCACATGGTGCAGTTGTTCTTAAAAGAAAGACGAGAAACATAGATTATGATAAACCATGAGATGGGAGCACTACTTTTATGACAAAAAAGCGTATTAATGGAAAAATATTTACACAATTTAGTCGTTTGGGTCAGAAACTCGATATTTAGCTTCAAAAAAATAAACGAAATTGCAACTTACTGAATAGCCAGCGAAAACAAAGGAATTTGTTGATACAACAAGTTGCATTAATTACATTAAGGGACCACCCGTTCATTGTCTGCGTAAAGGCAATATTCACTGCCAACCACTTTCCACTGAATTTTTTTTTCCTTGGTTGTATAGCCTTGAAGCTGTCTTTATAAGTGTTTCTCTGAGCCTGCATTGCCATCGGTTAAGTGCCTTGTGATGTTAACTTTCATTTTCCTGGCATCCGGTGCTAGTTTTAGTAATGAGTGTTTATCTTTCATGCTTGCCAGTTTAACCACAATAGGGCTGTATTTTTGGTTATCGGAGGAACGTTCTTCATTTTCAGAGTTATTAGCATTTTCCGAGTTGACAGCAGAGATTCTACGTGGCAGTCGATGAGCATTACTGAATTTTATTGCATCCACTTGCGTAGGGGAAACACGTAGTTGTTCAGTCAAAAACTTTCTGACTACTGGTTCAGTCTGGTCATGGTTTTCGATGCGGCCTTTCTGCGGCAATCCATGAAAAAGAACGTTGTACTCTTTTGAGCGATACTCTTGAATAATATTCTCATCCTTTCTGGTGGTCTGCATTTCTTTTTTAAACTGACATTGCAATGAAATTATTTCATGTTCTAGTTCAGATACTCTGTAGTGAGCGTTTTCAACGCTTTCTTCAATTGCTGTCATACGTTTCAATAAGTCATTTTCAATAGAATCAAGTCTCTGTGTTACAGACAGCAACATAGCATGCAAGTCTTTCAAGGTAGGTTCATTAATTGCCTGTGACAAGGTTTCAATCGCCTTTCGAGAGCGCGCGTTTCTCTTATCCATGCTTTGTCCTTTAGGCAAACACGTTGCGGGAACTCAGTTGTCAGAGCAGAAAAAAACACGTCTTGTCAGCTCAACGTCCAAACACAATATTTGGTGCGACATTATTTTGCAGCATGAGATGGAAAACGCTTTTTTTAAGCGACATTGCGCAAGATTTACCGGTACTCACAGATATGCATGTTCCCACTCTAGCCTGCATGCTTAATGTGTTGCAGTTGCTTGATTCAGACTTTTGCGAACTTTTGCAAATTCTCTTTTTGTTTTATTCGCTCTGCATAGTTTTGCAACCGCACACTACTTCGCAGAGTAAATACAGACTACTCCGACTAATTGTATATCGGTAAACGCCATAACCCCGTTTTCGCATGAGTTCAGAATCTCAAACCAAAACCATTCATGTGAAAAGCATAGTACGGTTAATTGCATAAACCGGATATTCAAATAGAAATGATATTTTCATTTGTGGACTAAACTTTTTACTTCGTGCCGCTTAGTGTGAGTGAAAGACACGATTCCGAGTTTAAGCAGCTTAGTGTCGCCATTGGGATGGCAAAAAACGAGTTACTATCTTCCTTTGGTCGAGAAGTAGATATCGTATGGTGGACTGTAGCTGCCAAGCCGCATAGACCTAGCGTCGCATTACATTCAACAAGACTGTGGCTCACGTGCAGTTGAATTGTCATAAATATACATCTTCGCATCACAAAAGAACACGGCGGAAGTACTGCAGAAAATTAGTGTCATGAAGGTGTACGGCCACATTGCAGAAAGCTCGTTGAATTACAGATAGCCATAGCGGTATCCCACGCTGCGTGGAGCTGTGCAAAATGTAGCCTGTGCATTCATGTTTCTCTGGAATCAGGCGAGCCGCTCTGCGATGCAGCCGGATACCTAAAAATTCTGTGTGCATCATGCTGTTCTCATATGCTAGAAGGGCACATACGTTATTATTAAAGGGACTTGGCATGCCAACTAAACAGTAACCCTAGTTGCGCCCCTGAGATGCAGGCTCAAACTCGGCCTGAAAATAAACATAACCCCGACTTCCATCTCTGCTGGAACTAAACCAGTAGCGACGTAAAATTCGCGTTGGCGTAACCTCTGGAAGGTACACGTTCCCGTTCAAAAACTTTTCATGTTGTAGAGCACGTGAGGGCTCGCGCCCCCCTGAAAATTTCTTCACGCCCCCCTGGGGGGCGTGCCCCGGTTAAGAACCACTGCTCTAGATGTAGTTTACGTTGGTTAACATATTTAATATGCAGCGCTATGTCCGTTGAACGACTGAACTGGCAGCGCTGCAGTGATAAAGCGGCAAGGGAGGCACCGACTGCTTGTGCCTCCTCTCCGGTTGGCTTTCGCATTGCGAAATGCTTTACAAAGTGAGCTGCTGAGCGCGGAAAATCCAGCTAATCTCCATGCAGTTTGTATATTGCCACTAGTGTAATATTTGTACACATATGTCCTCGCATTCCGTAGTCTAGCACTTACTTCACGTTGAGTAATATGCTGAATATGTAGCGTTATGCCAAATCAGCAGCTGGTCAGACATACAGCAACAACAGTGTTAAGGCGGTGAAGGGAGGCAACTAATATCTCTGCCTCAATGAAAAGTTCCATTGTTACGACATAGTTAGACAATTCTATGGCACCGATACGGCATCGTTGACTTGATCGACAAGCCGCGTTGTGGAGAATTGCTATGAAAATGTGTGGACTGCAACAGGATTTTGTGACATGAAAAATCCGCCAAGAAGCCTCAGCAGACATGAGAGGTCAACAAATCACATTCAAACCAAATTGCTTTAAAATCTTTTGGAAGCACAAGGACAGATTTTGCTTTGAACGAACAGCGGAAACTAAATACCAGCGTTCACAATGCTAAGGTAATTTACATATTTCATTGAAGGTTTCTGCAGCTGCCGACCATACTGATGGTCAGCATTCTCAATTGAATCACTATATGCATTGTAGACGTATGCATAAGTTATAACACTATCAACTTTTTAATAAAACCGTTAAACAAGTAGCTGATAAGTCACGTCAGTTTGGCCCTCCTACATTTTACCTTATTTCAAATCTAGAATCGCCTCTGTACCTATGTGTGTGTAAAAATTATGATATGGAATAGAAAGCAAAAACAACAGTCAATATGCAAACAGCCACTAGTGGTGAATTTATGCTACTCCATTCAATTCATGTACTAGCAAAATTGGCTTTGAAAGAGACAGTGCCTCCCCAGCCACGAACCCCACCGCACGTCACTGATATTTAGGATGCACTGACTTAAATGTCTTACAGCGTTGACAACAGTTAAGAACGTATCTCAGCATTTTGGTTCTGATTTTTTTGAAGTGGAAAGCGAACTGTTGAGCATAACAGGCTGTCAAAGACGTTGGAACTTGGAATATGTCACAATGGCGCTGCAGCCTGAGTCGTACGCAACATTTCACTAAAATGCGTTTTTCAACATACTTGAAAAATTCCCATCAAGAACATAACCGTAGATGCGATCAAAACTCTCCTTTCCTCGAAAGCAGTAAGTCCGAAGCCATCACCTGGTGCCGCAGTCTAAAAACCAGCAAATGAGATGTAAAGATCCAGGTAATCTGCCGTTTCAACTGCTCCCACATTCTCAACGTTTAAGCTCATATTTTATTTGAAAACTCGCTTAACGCTGAAGGAACCAATGCATCTTGCAACATGTCTGAATCTTCAAAGAAATCGACATAGAAATGCTGAAGTTCATAGAATGAAGGTTACAAAACCTGAAAAACCCCAGGTAGGCTATTGCGAAATGTTTTTCTTAAATGAATGTTCACAATTTCCGTTTTGTTGAAAAGCGCGAATATATTAAAATAAACCACTTTGACGGCAGCAATGCACTGTCAATGGCGTAGGAGCTGGGGGTGCAGGGGTGCAAGCAAAAGTTTTGATTTGTCAAAGATTTGGGCAAAATCTCAAAATATTTGGACAAATAGGCGTCGACATTTTCTGAAAGTATTAATAAAATTACAGTTCCTTTTTGTTGAGTGTATAAATGAAAGTTTATTGTGTCATAGAAAGCACATTATATATATATATATATATACAGGGCTACCATCGATCTAGAACCAAAAATAGGGACAGCTGTGGAAAATTCTTTGGCGTCCGGCTGCTTTCGGGGATTTTCGGGAAAAAAACGCCTAAACGCACGTGGCTTTGCGCGGGACTATCTCCGCTTCTGTTCGGGTTACGGACCTAGTCGAAGCGTCAAAAGACGCGGCAAGTCTTCTAGTCTGCACTTGAAAAAAAATTTTTTGCTTGGGGGTGCGTTTTTTTTGTGAGTCATAAGTGGAGGACTTTTAGGCCGTCTTGGCCCACTTTGCCTGGCCCTGGGCGCCAACCGTTAGTTGGTAGTGTAGGGGTTTCCTTGGTGTAGGAACCTATGTTGAGGTTTGAGGTGTTGCCCATTTGATTGTAGCAGTTGCTTGCAAGGAATGACTGTCGTTGCATGCAGAGATGCTGGTTTCCCCAAACGCTACCAACGAGGCAGCCTAGTCATTGTATGAGAACTGATCTAACTCCCGACTAAAACTGCCTGACATTTTAAGTTGCCTAGCCGAAGCAAGGCGTTTGGCTCTCACCCCTTGATAGTTCGTTTCACAGATTTCCTGGTGCACAAATCTTTATTTACAAAAGGATTTTGATTAGCAGCAGCAGAAATACCTTTACGATGGCGCGACAGCAGAAACAGCCAACGTGGTCCGTGCGCTAGCGATACACAACTCGACTCTCTGAAACGTGGTGTCCACGCAGAAAAGGACAAAACTTCGAAAGCAAATGCGAAATCGAGGTATTTGCGCGGACGCAGTGGAGCGCGCACACACGAAATCCCTTGACGCGAATGACAAGTTGAGACAAACCAGACCTCACGTACGGAATACAATCGCGAGTAGGGGAACGGTAATTCGTATTGCGAAAAGTTAAATCCACTATAGTAGTATTTCGCTGAAGTTTTTACTGGAAACTAGGCTGCAATCCGAGTCTTTTGATACTTTGGATGACCTGCTGGGGTTTCGGGTTCGGAAGTTGTGATGTAAGTTAGTAAAAATATTTGACTAATTAGCTAATTAGATAATTAATTATTTTGTTTATTTTAAATCATAACTTTTGAACCGGAAACGCTAGAAAGTCGATCAAAGGCTCAAAAGACTCGGACTTGAGCCTAGTTTCCAATGAAAACTTCAGCGAAACACTTTGGCCTAGCGGTTGGGCCCTAGGCCAGGCAACATGAGCCAAAATGACCCCAAAACTACTTAACTTATGACGTCAGTCACAAAAAATCCGCACCCCAAAATTTAAAAAATTTTTTTCGAGTGCAATCTACTAGACTGGCAGATCCATTTGAGCCCTTGAACAGCTCTCTAGCGCAATCGGCAGAGGAGCTAAGGCGTTGGTAAGGCAACCGAAAAGTGCTGTTTTTTAGGCTGAAATTGAAGTACGAATATGTCGTACGCCGGCTCTTAAAGTGTTAAGTAATAGTAAACTTGCTTTAATTTTGTGAAGAGCAGATAGTTTGGACAAAAAACTTTCTCTATCAGATAGATTTAATGATTATGTACACTTACTGAATTTAACAACATTTAATAATTTCATCATACAAACATAAATCTCATTTAATAGACAATCGTTTCAGACAAGACACAGCTCAACTGAAAACATACCACACATGTATGCAACTCCATCACATGACAATGAATGACAAACGACATTTCAGTTTGAAAGCAAAAATAACATTTTGGGAGTTTATAATGGTAAAATAAAAGATCTTGACTCCACGAAAGATAGAATCTCAAACAATGCAACAATTTTCAAGATATCATCAGGGTTCCCACACGTTTTAATGGATCATTTTTTATTCTTTTTCAATACTAAATGAAACAAGTTCAATTCCATCGCCTATCTTTTGAAAATTATATTTATGAAACACATCCTGCAGTTAAGATTTTAAAAAAATTGCGAAGTTTTAAAATTTAGGTTTTTTGTGGGTAACATCACAAGCAGGGTAGGTTTAGACATTTTTGGCCCAGGTAACTGGGCCTTTGGCACCAACACCAAGAGCCAATCTTATGACTGGTGTTTTAAATGGAAACTAGGTTATAATAACACCAATCTAGAAGGATTGATTTGCCATCTAGTGTTTGTAGTTCAAAAAGTTCTGGACAAAAAATGGATAATGAATTAATTCGGGGATTAATTTATTAATTTTTTGTTTTTAGGCAATAACTTTTGGATGGGAAATGGTAGATAGCCAATCAAGGACTCCAAAGACTCAGATTATAGTCTAATTTCCACTACAAACTTAAGGCAAAAAAATGGTTCTTGGCATTAGCACCCAGGTCCCAGTGCCAGTGACCTCAGTCAAAAATGTGTAAACCTATCCCCATTACATTTATGACGTCACCCACAGAAAAGTCAAATCTTTCCAAATAAAAAAATCCACACTAGAAGACTTTCCACATTTTTAGAGGGTTTGAACAGTTCTCTAGCTTAGTCGGCTGGCGAGTTATGGTGTTGCCAAGTGACGCAAGAAAAGTGGCCCACTCAAAGGAAAATCGACCAACTCCGAAGGTGTTAAGTGATAGATTTGTAGCATATAGATAGAGCTTTTGCCTCTGACAATGCATACTTAGATGAATGTACATTGTTGTTATGTACCAGAAAAAGAATACCTTATGTAAAAGATCAAAAATAAGAAGAGTGACTGCTGTAGTGCTAACTACTTTAAAAAATGCTTGCCAATTTATGTAGAAAGGTATGTACCACACCACCACTAACTGCCACTATTATACTCAACCCTACATAGACAAAGCAATCAATTAAGCCCAGCAAATTTGCAGCTGCTCCTAGAGACATTGTGAAAAGTTACTGTTGATAATAAGCATAAGTTATTCAGCGTTTTGACTTCAAAGTGCAAGGCACAATCATTTTCTTTACAATCACCACAGCAGATGAATACATATCGCGAATATGCACCATGTGCAATCCACTGACGTGTGAATTTGAAACAGCAAAATGGATGGTATGATTTCAGCACTCTCTGCAAATATTTTTTCCAGGAACTACATCCTACTTTGCCAAACTTGCTGTAAGAATCAATGATACGCTTCAATACATGCTTGTCAAATAAAAATTTTTTAACTTCAGAATCATTTCCTATGACACATAATTTGTTATAATCACAAGGCATATAATTTCTACTTTGCAGGGGTTTTAAAACATTTAAGGTAAAGTCACAAAAACCAGAAGAGGTTTTTAATTGAACATTGGCTACAGGGTATTTATGCTGCTGTGACATCATTGCACACAATGAATCACCATAAATGAAGTAAACATCACCAGTAGAGTCTCTTCTAATATCTACAGCAAACTTGACAGAGCAGTGGGAGTTTTTGCACCCCCCTATGCATGAAAGAAAAATATTACTGACATTCGCAGGAAAAATTTGGTAACTTTCCATTTGAAAAACACACGGAAAGTTCAGTGTTTCAAGCTTTTTTAAAACTAAAAAGGAAATCTTGGTGTGACAAAGTTCATTGACACCACTGTCAAGACAGTGGTTAAGGTCAAACCATTCGTTTTTGTTCAAGCTGAAATTGTGTGAAGAATTGCAACTGTAGGTGGAACTCCCTTCACCCATAGTTTGGTCATCGCAATCCAGATATGAGTGAAACAATGACTGAGAATTCAAGTCAAAAACAGAAGAAATACCCTCTTTACTGAAAACCCACATGCACTGCAGTTTAGCAGCAAGCTGATTGAGAGTCAGCAAATCTGTCTCAGGATTGCAAAGCTTTTTCACCACCTTCAACCAGAACCACTGTTGTGATGGAACAAATGGAATAGTAGATTTAATTGCAAGAAGTAAAGCAGATATAGATATGCAAACATTTGGTTTGAATGTTACCAAAGGTTCCTCATACTTTGAGCAGACAAGTTTATTGCAACCATTTTCTAATGGGGTCATATTATAAAAGACTGAGTTAAAAGAATCACTTGAAGCAACTGACATCGAGTCTGATTCGACAGGCAAAGCACCAACAGAAGCTGGCAAAATACTTGAATCATTTGACTCATCAATTCCCCATTCACAGCTGGCATCAACCTTGTTGTTTTCATGCCAAGTGTTGCAAAGGTCTTCAGCAACTTCATTGATATCTTTTTGTGATACGTGTGTGTTTTTTTGTAGAAAAATTGCCCAGCTGGATGTTTCACTAGGGTTAAACTGTTGTGATTCATTCATTTTCAGAACAAAGTTAACAAAATCCTGTTTTACTTCCTTAGATGATGGGTCTGTTGCTTCTTTAGTATTGTCAGTGTTGCCTTCATAGGCATAAAACCCATTCCATCTTGCAATTGGATTGAAGCCAATGTTGTTCAACTTTTTTCCAGGAGCAGCTGAGGAAAGATAAATGCAATTATAACAACACAAACTATGCACTTCAAATACATAACAAACCTTGTTACAATTTTTTACAAACGGTCACGCGAAATCAATTTCTCAACTTGCATTACTCATGAAAACAGTGTTTTTTTCAACTAAGTGCACATAAGATTGCTAATTACCATCTGTTTGATGACACTTTAATTCACAGCAATCTTACTGAGATTCATGCAGATGCTATAGTCAGATACTCAATTTAGATAGAACTCAGAAATTTCAAAAGTTTTGATAACTATTAAGTTATGTAAGTATAATCGATGAGCTTGTAGGTGTAGTCCAAATTTACTTCACATAAGGTCGATGTTACTAGCTAACTATCTTGCAAGTTCAATTTTTCACAAATACATTCCTTTGACTCAGTAGATTACTTTATTGATGCCAAGCCAATATAGAGATATAAGGTAAAAATATGGGAGAAAATAAGACCATGTTTTAGTATATAGTCTAGGGACTAACCAAGAGATTACACAAAGTTTTTGAAGTTTCACTGTATGATTATACAATAACTGAGTGAGAAGTTATCCATAAGGATAAGTTAACATGCCCAACAACCTGTTTTTTCGCTGACACATTTCAGTCATTTGTCCCATAGTAGTGTCAAAACTTGCTGCAACAGTGTTCACTAGCCTACTGTTTCCGACATTATGACTGACTTGTTTCAATTTTTTGGTCATTTAACACTTTGAGAGCCGGGGTACAATATATTCGTACTTCAATTTCAGCCTAAAAAACAGCGCTTTTCGGCTGCCTTACCAACACCATACCTCCGCCGATTGTGCTAGAGAGCTGTTCAAGGGCTCAAACAGATTAGCCAGTCTTATAGTCTGCACTCGC
>Ga0210059_1016307_pt1 | contig 10738 bp, 8 predicted proteins | sample Ectturendosymbi2_FD_188042 | JGI IMG/M metagenome (GOLD analysis project Ga0210059, IMG submission 188042) | Ecteinascidia turbinata endosymbiont from Florida, USA - Sample 2 (SPAdes) (version 2) | ecosystem: Host-associated > Tunicates > Ascidians > Unclassified | place: Key West, Florida... | reverse complement strand
CTAAGCCAAAGGAAATGGTGAGAGCAGAACCAACGACCAACTGCACATCAGGCATAGACACTAACCCAGTGCTTCCCAATTTTTTTGGCTAGCGCCCCCTTTTCTGACAAACAAATTTCTATCGCCACCCCCCCTACCATGCCTAGCACACATATCAACACAATTTTTTCGTGCATTTCACTATAAAACTTAATTCAGTAAAACACTTTGTTTACAAATTACATGCATACGTGTTTGTTGATCATACTGTTTTTTATGACATTTGGTCACTCAAAGTTAGTAAGACAACAGAAATGTACTTCTTCTGGGTCTCCTATCGCCACCCAACCGCCCATTTCTGCTTCACCCCCACCCCCCTAGAGTTTCTCACCGCCCACTTTGGGAACCACTGCACTAACCACTCAACTATGCTCACGTTGCTACTAGAACTCAACGTTGTATGTGAACAAAGGTGGATACCGTTCGAATTGCAAAATAGTCCCACTAGGGTGTTGGAATTTGATGACAAAATATACACTGCCATTTAGTAAACCTGTGAAATTGGATCACAACTAAAATTTTTGATATTTTCAGAATAATCACATTAAAACAACAAAAATTTTCTCAGTCCGATCCAGTCCTGATCCGCCAATTTAAAAAAAATTGCAGTCCGATCCAGTCCTGATCCGGCCAAAATTGGCTTCAATCTTGATCCAGTCCTGATCCGTGCTCATCTCTGCTAGGCTGGGCTGATAGAGACGACTGTTTTTATGGAAAATTTTTGATGTAAGCTATAGCACTTTTTTAATAAGGTTTGAAAACCAGACACAGGTTTACAATTTGGGTTAGGGTATTTGTTTATATGGCAAAGAAAATCCGCTAATCCAAGGATATAGTCCTTGTCATGTGACCAGCTCCACCTGCATCAGCTAATTGCAAAAAGCTCTTGCATTCAATCAATTGATAAAATAAAGAAAACATATTTTGCACCACTGAGAGTGGATCACAGTATAAAATATAGTGAAACTATGTAGCTTACAAAAACGGCAAACTCAAACTGTGTTTTAGCAAAGGTTGACTGCATAAAACTTGAGGAAGCATGTTCAAAATTCTTACCAAAGGAAATGCAGCTTAAACACTGAAATAGATCAGGAGCGGCCAACAGGTTGATCGCCGAGTGTCACTTGGTCGATTGCACCTGATTTTGCGTTAAATTGACAAGCTACCCAATAAGAACATTTTTCAACCAATATTCCAGAAAGTACATGTAAATTATCCATCAATTGGTTGGTCACGTATATTCTTTGGTGCCTCTTGTGATGGCTGGCCATAGGCTAGCTCGCAGAGATGAGCACGGATCAGGACTGGATCGGACTGGATCAGGACTGAAGCCAATTTTGGCCGGATCAGGACTGGATCGGACTGCAATTTTTTTGAAAATTGGCGGTTCAGGACTAGATCGGACTGAGAAAATGTTTTTTGTTTTAATGTGATTATTCTGAACGTATCAAAAATTTTAGTTGTGATCCGATGTTACAGAGTTGTTAAATGGCAGTGTAATTTTGCCATCAATGACAAAAGCTCTGCTGAGACTATTTTGCCATTCGAACTGTATCCACCTTTGCCCACATATAACGTTGAGTTCTAGTAGTAACGTGAACACAGCTGAGTGTTAAGTGTCTATGCCTGTTGTGCGAGTGTTCGTTGGTTCTGCTCTCACCATTTCTTTTGGCTTAGCTTGAAGCGATTACTCCTTTGATGTGAACGCTTTTTATGTAGGCAACTTTATCAAAACGTTTGGGGTTTAGGGCAGTGGTTATCAACGGAGGCGTTGCTTGCTTTTTTCTAGGGTCTCGAGAGCCTCTTATAAATATATTCATAATTACTTTCACATTTTAAATTTCGTACATAAAACCACTTTTTGTTGTAGTCAAAATAATAGGATTACCTGGCAGTAGCACAGTCGATAATTTTGTTCGGGATGGGCCAGTCAATGACGTTGTCTTGAGTCCGACTGTCACTTGCGCTTATTTTCTAACAGCTGAAAATTGATACAAAGTACCAGCAAAGATCTGAGCAATTTTGTTTCGGGGGAGGCCATGGCCTCTTCGGTCTCATTCTGGCTGCGCTACTGTTACCTGCAAAACTGATAGCCTACTTTTTCATTCAAAATCGTTTTGAGTGTGATTACAACCACCACAATACTGTTGCGTTCGGAAACACACGATTAACTTTGTGACCGAAGAATGTGCTGCGTTTGGAAATTAGATATCTGATTGCTGTAGCCAACTTGGGAGTTATTTTAGTTTTGAATGAGTATTGCTGGTGCGTTGTTTGTAACGGCACGGGTCTCCTTCACTGATGCTGCCATGTGCATCAATTTCATAAATGATTTTTGTAAGCATAGTGATATCGTACGTTCTTTTTTAGACATTGTGATTTTCTATTGCGCAAACACAACTGCATTTCCTATGTCTGACTGGAAAATTTCGGAAGGGGTCGATAGGTTGAATTGAGTTGCAAAATGGGTCGCTGCTTGAAAAATGTTGAAAAACCACTGGTTTTGGGATTACATTTAGAGGTTACGTTTACGGATTAAGTTTCAGGTTAAGGATTTGGGTCTAGGTTTAATTTTGGGTTTAGGTTTTGGGTGTTGGGCTTAGGTTTTGTGTGTAGGTAAATCTGAGTTTAGGTTTTGGGTTTGGTTTCAGGTTTGGGGTTTTAGGTCATGTTACAAAGACTTTATGCTAATCTAAGTGTATCCCGTATCATCCTTGTCATTTGGCCAATCCAAACAATCGGATTCTCCTAATGGCAAAATAATTCCAGCAGTGCTTTTGCTTCATGAGGCAAAATAGAGACCGCCTTGTTCAATTTTGGAAATGCCAAAGGCTATGTCTATTTTGTCTCATGAGGTAAAAGCAGTCCTACAACTACTTTGCCTTCAACCAATCATATTTGGGTGAAGGCAAAAACCTTCAGTGGCGCTTTTGCCTCACGAAGCAAAATAAAATACACGAATTTACATGGGTTGATCAGGACTGGATCGGACTGATGATTTTCAAAAATTTTACGGATCAGGACTGGATCGGATTCAATTTTATCGGATCATGACTGGACTCGGACTGAAAAATTTCACAGTCCGCTCATCTCTGGTAGCTCGGCAGATGCCACGAAGTTATTGTAATATATTTTTCTATTATTGCGTGGCAATCATGATCTAGGTGTAACAGACACTTTGCCTTCTGTCTGTGCATCACTTGCTAAGGCGATGGTACACTGTATTTGCACAAGTGATGCTCAACTTTAGCTTTTGTATTTGTGATTATATTACCAACTAGTCGATCACGAGTTATCAAGAAATTTTCTGGTCGATCCCAGTCGAAGGCAAGTTGGTCACCCATGAAATAGACTATATTAGCCTACACAACAGTCATATATGCCACTCAGCACAACAAAACAAAGCAGCATACCAGCAATATAAGAGCAGCTTACTACTTCCACCTCACCGGAAAATATTTATGATGAAGTAACACGAATTATCATCAGTTGTGATGAGTACAGCACATAAGCCTACTGACAAAATCATTTTGATTTTTTGTTAATATAAAAATCAAAGCAAAGAAAACAACAACTCTATCATTTGTGACATCTTGAATCACTCTCAGGAAAATTTCGTTATAGAAATCAAATAAATATCCTGGTCCTGTCTTGATCTAATTTTTTTCAAAAATATATACCCAAATCCAATCCTGATCCAAAAAAATCGCAAGTATCCTGCAGGATATCCAGTCCTGATCCTGTCCATGCTCACCTCTGCAAGGTGCATGTCGAATTAAGGAAGAACGAGAAAAGGCATATGCAAAACTCCGCAGTGTCGTAACTACGTATGCAGAGAGGCGAACAGAAAAACGCAGCACAAAGCATAACTGGTAGGTCACATGATACATACTAACACAGTGTGAACGTGTGAACGGTTCGTGCCCAACAAGATGGCTCAACGAGCAGTCAGTCCATGCGTTTGTTCCAGTCCATACGTAGTTGTCCATATAGTTGGGCCACTAGTCGCAACAGTATTTCAGATTTATATTCGTCAGTGAACTGGTGGCGTTAAGGTGCCCAGCTGCTAGTGAGGGAACTGAAGTTACACCGACTATGAAAAATCAGTTTTATGTAATTGTAGTCTACTTGAAGTTGTTTGTTTCAAGCAGGTAAAAGTTGTCTTTCGACAGAAAAACGTTATGCGATATGTATATATATGGCAGTGCTTCTTTTGCTTCATGAGGCAAGAGCTATGCTAGGGTTATTTTGCCTTTAGTTTAACACGATCAGTTGAAGTGGTTACATGGCAAGTACAATACGCTGACACAAAGCTTTAGGGCAGGGGATCCCAACCATTTTCTGATCATGTACCTCTTCAGCATTTCGACAGATGAACATGTGTAGGCATACCATATTTTTGTGATTGAAAACCGGGACGCTTCAGAACAACGAACCTCATCAGATAAATGTGGTACATATCTTACGTGGAGTATGCAGCGATTTTGGATTCCTGTAGTTAAGACACCAACAAAAACTAAAATATTGCATTCTGCTAAGAAACAAGCAATGCTAATTTTACACATTTGCGCGATCACACTTTTCCGGAGACAATACTTTCTACAAGTGTCTTTGCTCGATTTTATTTTCTCGTAAAAACCACAGAAGAAAAAGTCAGTAATTTTACAAGTACAGTAGTGTGCAGAGGGGGGTGACGAACGGGGCGCCGGCCAGGGGCATCCAAGACAGGGGGGCATCCAAAGAGTGAAATTTAAAATATTTAAATGCTGTAAGTAGATGATGTTTCTATTGCAAGTCCACTAATACATGCTGCATGGATTTAATTTTCGATACTTGTTTTGTTGTCAACACTAATTTTTACATATTCAAATACCAGTAATTCTCACATTCTTCAACACCAGGGACCTATACTCTAAGTGTGCTGGGCACATCCAATCAAACTGATAGTGACGTGACTTGTTCCAGATCGTGCGATCAGCGGAAAATCACAAAAAGGATTGAAAGACAATCAGGGTTGAGAAAAACCTGTTTCGTTTAAAAACTAACCCACCTGTGTTTTGTTGTTTGTTTTAATTCGAACTTTTTTGCTTTTTTGAAAAGAAATCGGTTTTTGTTCTTTTTTTAAAAAACACAAAAACCCCATTGTGAATTATTTTTATTGCATTATGCAATATTAGTCATTTTCAGAATTACACAATAATAACTTGTTATACCTATCATGGCATCCAAAATTGAGGGTAAAGAAATGTACCCATCGTTATTTTCGCAAATTGTTGTCGGTCAATTCACTCCAAAGTGGCAAGGCTTGGCAAGAACGCGCACAGCAAACAGAGAAAAGCCGCTAACACAAAAACTGCAATTTCACGTCAAATTTATTTGCATGCCCTGCCAGAGGTGGGCAACCGCTACTTCATTAATAGCGTAGTGTTGCAACCTCTCCGGTGGTGTTGCGTTGATTGTGTGATTCCTCACGAACGGGATGTGCGTAAAGAACAACACCATACATATATGTGGCGCGAACAAGCAATAATAGAGTGATCATGGCATGTGAACTCTATTGTTGCTCCTGCCACAGTGCGAAGCTTTGCGCATATGCCGCTCGGGATTTCCGATCGCAACAAAATGGTGCTGTGACCAGGATGTGAAAGTCGTGCTGAATTCAGCCTTCACACAAAGAACGTGCGATCGGTGCGGTTCGTTGTAAAAAGGAGAGGATGTTGTTGCAACCTCTCCGGTGGTGTTGCGTTGATTGTGTGATTCGCCACGAACGGGATGTGCGTAAAGAACAACACCATACATATAAGTGGCGCGAACAAGCAATAATAGAGTGATCATGGCATGTGAACTCTATTGTTGCTTGCTGCCACAGTGCGAAGCTTTGCGCATATGCCGCTCAGGATTTCCGATCGCAACAGTAGCTACCGCAACCGCTATTTGTTAAATTCAATAACGGCGCTATGGCACCTGTTACTGAATGAAAATAGTATAGAGCTATCGCTACTGCTCTTTTTGCTGCACTTTAAAAAAATTTTGGTGTTGTTTTACTGACGTAGGATCTATTTTGAAAAACCTAACTTTGAAATGTTTTTTTTAAAGAAGTTGCTAAAGAAAAAACGTGATCTGAAAAAAATAGTCAATGAACAATTATGATATAGGAAAAATCATTTTACAGTATAAACACATATAAGTGAAACATAGACTGCACAAACGCCCAGAGTGCATTTAGCTTCGTGAGTGAATTGCTATAGGTTTAGGCTAATAATTGGACTTTATCAATGCAAGTTTTGCGCTGTATGTGCAGTACTCAAGACTTCAAGAGAATGGTCAAGCAATACAATATCAAAACTGTTTTTCACAGAGTTTAACGCGCGTGTAAATTGAATTAGGTCCGTAACCAGGGTGGGGGGCAAACCAGGCAATCAAAACCTCCCAAAATTTTATTGCATTATTTCAGATTTTCAAAAAATGTTATGTTGATCTATGTTTCATGTGAAACGCCAGAAAAAATTACTGACTACTTCTATTTTAAACGGAGGTCCTTGTTTCTCCAGGTTCAATTTATTCGCGATAGTGGTTTTGTGTAGAAGGTAGTTGATATAGCCTGCGTGCAAAGAATTGTTAATTAGATATTCGAGAGCGAATTGACCAACCAGCGTTTCCTTAACTTTCCAGCTTTTGTAAGTGCAGCCTAAGTGTTGAATGTTTTATTTTCAAAGGTGTGCAATGCGCATTAAACAGCAGGCATCAGCTCTAAAAACTAACCCTCCGAACATCAACAAATGAAACCTCTCGATTTACTGTTAAAGCCTTCGAGGAATCTGCCGACGGGTCTGCCTTCATCTTTTTGCGATGATCTAAACTTGCACATATTTGCGGGCCTATTCAAGTCACGGGTCCTCACAAAGGTGACAAGCAAGCGATTCAGTCAAGCTAATTACTTTCATAGGACATCGATTTCACGTACCACTACGCATCCACAGTATTGTAATCATATTCATATAAAACCTATCATAAATTTCTTTTATTCCATTATGAAATAAAGATTCCTATCAGTACATTAAATGCCCATATGTACTTTTTCGCAATATCTGAAAAACTTTTTCATGAAAATATACAAAAAGCATTAAGAACCAGACAATTTAATTAACAAATGAGAACACATCAAAGCCAAGCGGTCAGAAAACAGTTCTTTTTCTTATGTTGTGGCAACCAAATTTTGGTGTTACATTCGGACAAAATCACATGCAAAAGTCGACATCATGTGATTTGCGGCTTAGCACTTGGAGGTGAATGACACTTTAGCAAGATCGTGATGATAAAAGAAATCAATCACTTTAAGTTGTGTGGCTGTGTCAGGTAAGAATGTTAATCAAAGAAAATTTTTTTCAACACCAGCTTTGCTTGTTTAGTCCAGGCGATGGTCACTTACAAAAAAAAGTGGCATCATGTAATTTTTACCTAAACACATGGAGGCAAATAAAATTTCAGCGAAATTGCAATGATAACAAAAGCCTAACTACCTGATGTTTGGTAGGGCTGTGTCAGGTTTAAACGTATATGAATCAAAATGTTCATCGATGTCATCTTTGCGTGTAGAGTTAAAGGAACGAAAATATGAGATTTCTTGATTTAAATTGTGTTCCAACAAACTCGCGATAACAAGTTTAACGCGAAGTGATTTATCCGTCATCTCAAACGCTTTCAGAACGTTTGGTTTTCAAATTGGGGCGGTAGGAAATTGAGCGGACGCGCTGCAGCATGCTCGGAAACGTCAACCCTCAAGTGACGGGAATTGTGATTTGGCAACGTGCACAGATTATGCGAACTTTTTCAGCAGTTATAACTGATGTTGAAAACTAAAAAATTATTGTGAAGCATTAATACATAGCGTTTGTACGTACAACACGTTTTACAATAGAAAAAGTTTTTATTGTTTGACAAAGTAGCCTTATTTGATTTTTGCTGCACAGCAGAACTTTTAATGAGTAGCAGAAAACAAAAATAATGCGCTTTCGGTGCCTCGTTTAGTGAAAGTGTAAAATTCTTCAACGAAAATAGTTTCACACAGGAGACATCTTTTTAGTGAGCAAGAAAAATTACTGATTTGCGATTGGAGTACTAGGGAATGTCACAAATTGCGTCCAATGTCTAGCAGTGTATCATTTACAACAAAGTGACGCAGATGCTTCGAAATGTTTCAAATGAAGAAAGTGGCCACTAAGTGGCCCGTGCGGGCAGAAAGGGTTGAAGTGAAGAAAGAGGGGAGCAAACAAAATACATTGGTGAGTGATTTCAGGAAAATGTTTGCAAAACAAATATCAAAAGTACAACTTCATCGGCGAAGATTGCAAAGCGAAGTGCGCAAAAACTTGAAAGTTGGTGCACAACGTTAAAGCATGACAACTTCAACATTTGAATGTAAGTTTGTTCTGCGCATTGGTTTCATTGTAAAGGCTTGCTGCTCGATGTCGAGTGTTGGTTTGATACACTACCGTATAATTAACATGATGAGTTGCTTCAGTACAAAAAATAACCGCAACCATTTAGTAGGTTTGCTTACAAGTAGTCCAACCCTTGGAATAATGAGAGTTGCTTTGCCTGTAATCGCATAGATGCCTGTAATGGCATAGATTATGTTGCTTACGATCGACATCCCTTAGACAAACTCGCGATTTTTATTCAACGTTGCTGTGCACTTTTTTTTCAGCGAAAAGTTTGATTTTTCACAGGTGCAAAATTTTTATTGGGCTTGTGAACTTTGTAAGCATCTAAGAAAATGCGAATGGTATTCATGAAATGGCTTCGCGTGCCGGGTGAAATGGTTTCTCGGGCCGGATTATAAATATAGAATTACAAAAAGGTCATTGATAGCCCTGGATTTGTCATCCATTAACTGGTCTTTGGGTAGTGTGCTTGGAGTTTTCTTTCACCAACTTGGAAATGATTTGTGCACATATTTGTCTCTCATGGTAAACGACTGCTGTGAAGAAGAACGGTCATTTTGTAAATATAAGATTGTAGAATGAGCCAAGGAGCACCATTAGCCAAAACATGCTGAACAGCCTGATTCTAAAGAATACAGAGCATTAACTTCTATGTGAGATAGACACCACCAGCATCATAAACAAATTCGCTATTGAAAAATGTACAAAATACAATCTTAAGCTGTAGGTTTGCGGCTTTCGACAATCGACTTCAACACATACCGAGACTACACTGTTTACATAAGTAATGACCAAATTTGTCGATGACTTTGGGAAAATTAATTCAGGGGTCTCACTCATCAGTTGCTCCGAGGGCCAAATGAGGACATGTAAAGTAACCAAAAGGCCGCATTGTGATGCTGACGCAGGTCCGCAAGCGGGGTAGGGACAAGTGAGCAATTTCCCTCTTCGAAAATTTCAAAAACATTTTTGGTTGTTAGCTGCAACATCATGTTGTAATCATTTTGTTCCCCTGAAAATATACGCTTGTTGAATCCCTGAGCTGAGGTAACAATGGCGGTACATCAACCTTACCAGAAACAGTTTTTACCTCTTATTTCCTGCGAAAGGCATCGTGAGATATAGGAAAATCATTCTAATCGTCTATACATTCGTTCGGAAGGAACTTCGTCACTCACTAGCCGAGCATTTTTAAACACCGGTGAATAAACTAAACATCGTAAATGTTATTTTTTGAAATTTCCCGAAAATGATCGCGGGCCACACAAATCGCCCTCCCGGGCCACATGCGGGACGCGTCTTTAAGAACCTACATAAATTACCACCTTTGTATTGCGCTTGAGCTGTACAGTAATGTACTTCTTCTTAGTAAAAAGATAAGTATATACGTTTTCTGTAAAAAAAGATATGCAGCCAATAAGGTCCACGCAGTTGCTATTTAAGACCAGGTTTTTCGTAGGCCTATTTACGAAATTCAGTGTACTTGATGGTGTTTACATGGATGCCTACACATTGTATAATTCAAAAGTTTTCAGTTGTTCAAGTGAGTTTTCAACTTAGAGCATAAAAAAACTTAGAGCGACTTAGAGCAAAAATTTTATAACACCGAGGTTTTGAACGTATTTCATTGATCTTAGACTATTAAGTGTATGGAGCATTACTAATGAATGTCGAAACACGGAGGCATGGCTTATACATGATAGAGATAAGACAAAAAATATTACCGGATTCTTCTGTTTCAAGGTTTGTTCAGCGGACCTTTTAAGTCAGCCATTGAAATTAGGAGGAGCTGGACATACTGTCGCCCTGGACGAGTCCGTTGTTGCTAAACGGAAGGCATGTTCTGACGGCCAGGCCAGGCCTGTTCCATAGCAATGGGTGTTCGGCGGGTTAGATCTAGAGACGAGGTGAGGCTTTTCATTTTTTTTCATCGACACCGCTTTAGCACTTTGTTTGAGTATATTTCTTAAGGTTAGTGGATCTTGCATAGCAGGCCTGCGACTATCGGGACGTTTCAGTCGCTTAACTGTACGGAAATGTCCTCACCGACGAAGCAAACTCCGTGCTGCACACTTAAAATTGTACGTAGAAAAAGACAATACGTTTCAAATTTATTTTTGTGACAGCATTTAAGTAGGCTTGACGTGCATAAATTTTAAAATTCTTTTTAGAGACTGTTTTCTGGTGCTCGTTCCCAACCGAGCTGCAGCAACGTTAGAGGCTGCGGTCCAACAGTACGTTCTGCCAGGCACGGA
>Ga0210059_1016305_pt1 | contig 10738 bp, 6 predicted proteins | sample Ectturendosymbi2_FD_188042 | JGI IMG/M metagenome (GOLD analysis project Ga0210059, IMG submission 188042) | Ecteinascidia turbinata endosymbiont from Florida, USA - Sample 2 (SPAdes) (version 2) | ecosystem: Host-associated > Tunicates > Ascidians > Unclassified | place: Key West, Florida... | reverse complement strand
GTCCCACGCAAGAACACCTGGTCAAGGCGACCAGTGCGTGGGAACGCCTAAGCGTAGATTTCAAAGGACCTATCGTAACATCGCCTAGAGGCAACAGATTCCTTTTTGTGGTTGTTGACGAGTATAGTCGGTTCCCGTTTGCCTTCGCTTGTAAAGATACTTCTGCTTCTTCGGTCGTCAAATGCCTCTCCACGCTATTCAGTCTTTTTGGTTTTCCGTCTTATGTTCACAGTGACCGAGGGACAGCTTTCCTCAGTAGAGAATTGAAGGACTATCTGCACAGCAGGGGAATCGCCACCAGCCATTCTACTCCTTATCACAGTACTGGGAACTCTCAATGTGAACGTTTCAATCAAACGATTTGGAAAACAATATCACTTATGATTAAGGGGAGGAATCTAGGACCTCACCATTGGGAAGAGGTTCTGCCCGAAGCACTGCACTCGGTGAGAACACTGCTTTCTACAGCAACAAACACTACACCGCACGAGCGGTTTTTGCTTTTTCCCAGGCGTTCTATGCTAGGTCGTTCACTTCCAACGTGGCTGATTACGCCAAATACTGTGCTGTTGAAAAGATTCGTACGGAACAAGAGTGACCCGTTGTGCGACGAAGTTGAACTTCTTGATGCTAACCCGAAGACAGCTCTTGTCCGTTTTCCCGACGGCAGGGAAAGTACCGTTTCCGTCTCAGACTTAGCACCGTTGAGTGACTTGAGCGACAATGAACCATGTGATGTCCCAGAAACACCTACTGAGAACCGCACTTCTGACACTGAACCAGTGCAGTCAGAGACCTGGCAGAATGGACATGCTGGGCATGACGCTACCGAGACAAACCAAGCTGTTGATCAGCACGATCCAACTGCGCCGAGTCTTCGGAGGTCGACTAGAACTCGTCGGCCCCTTGATCGTTTTGGAGATTATGTGTCTCATTAACGTTTTTTGTGCCCTCATGAACGTTTGTCGAGCTGAACTCTAAACTTAGCGGGGAGGATTGTGGTGAATGTATGATTATCTTGTCCTTGCCACGTAGTGGCGCCTGCAATCTTGCAATCCTTAATTGTGCCCCTGTGTTCGCTGTGTGGCTGTTGCGTTGTGCTTGCGGTCTCGTCATGCAATACTGCAAAGTGTTCTTTTAGTGTAGCTTGCCCGCCCCGAGAAGCATTTTGATCAGTTACGCTGTTGTGTTGGTTTCAGAGTTTCATTGCTCGCTTGTTCAGCTCCATGATTGAGCGGTGTCCTTAGTGAATTAAAGCCTGGCTTTCTGCAGATGGTGTTTAGTAGGATTCGCAGGCGAGTGCACGACAGGTATGCAAGAGGAACTCGATGAACTCCAACATGATGGTTTTGCACGGGATCTGTACTCTGAGAAAAATTTATGTGACATTTGGTTTGCAATGTGCAATTCATACAAAAAGGTTGCTGAACCTGCTATTCAAGCATTGTTGTTGTTTCCTTTAACATGGCCATGTGAGTCGACATTTTCAGTGCTGTTGGGAATTAAATCAAAATCCAGTCACAGCTCAAAACTGCTGAACATGATCTTCGTTGTGCTGTTGCTAATGTTTCACCTCGTATCAATGCGCTTGTTACTGAAAAGCAGGCTCATCCATCACATTAGCTAGGATTGCTGGCCTCTTTACGCTACATTGTTAACTTGATTTCACTGTTTGTTTAAGCTTGTAATACATTGCTCTGAATGCTTTTGTGTGCATATTGTTAGTAATAATCACACAGCTTTCATAAGCTTTGTGGTGCTTCAGTATTTCGTTATTTTCTGGCGATTCCTCTATCACCGTCAATATGTAGATGACGTGTGCAAGACAAACATGCAAAGGTGATTATGTAGAACTCGTAAACCACTAACCGTCAAATTCTGCTTTAAATTCAGTAAAAGCAATTGGGTGTCAGCCTCATGCTAAATGGGTTGCAGAACATTTGAAACATGGACTAAAACATTTACCTGCTTCTGTGTGCCAATGAACATACGGCCATCTGCCTTATATTTTCTGTTAGCTGTTTACCTCAAAATTTGATGTCAAATAGCCTTCATTTTTTTCCCACTGCCAGGTCCTTGTATTACGAAGAGTGAATGACGTTATAGTTGGGGTGCTGTAAAAAGTGTTTTTGCTTCTCTTAGTGTTGATTGTGTGTTGACACCTATTCTGTAATGCGCAATGACTAACCATTTTTGTCCTCTTGTATTATTCGATTGTGCTCGTGATACGGACCATGCGTCTGCGACAAATAAATGATAATAAGCATAACGATAAGTAAACTAAAACTACCGATTATTAAGTTTTTAGAGGGATTGCAATAGGTTGCACAGCTTAAGAAAGTAAGTTGTGTATCAGAGCAAGTTGTGTTAGCAGCGAAAAATGTTGCAAATTTTGGGGGTACATGAGAATCTATGAAGTGTCTAAAGGGTACCTATGAACGGAGAGTTTGGGAACCCCTGCCATAGACAGTGAAATATGAATAAAGACATACTTTTAATTTCTCGAAACTCGCATCCATTATGCGGCTTTTAAAACATTTCACACACGAAACCAGTGTTGCCACTGCTGTTTTTTTTTCACTAGATCTGGGGTTTTTCTGTTTTATCTGGGGTTCTGGGGTTTTTATTAAAAATCTGGGATTTTTTGACTCTGGTCAAATTTTAGAAATCTATGCTGTACTACTGTATTTTCCATTCAAGAATGCAGTAGTTTCACAGGCGTAATAGCCCATGTGCAGTAGACAGGCAGACAAGTAGCCTAGAGTACTAGTACTAGTAGTAGGGCTAGGCTTAACGAAATTGTTTGAAATATAATGGTTTACAGATTAAGCACTGACAAGCCATAGGTCAGCACTCTTATGAATCGCTGATATGTCAAGGGCATCTTATGCATGATTTTGGAATGCTTTTTTTGTTTTGAAGATGCTGTGGTTGAGAATCTGTTCATTGTTTTATAGGCGGCTGTGATATGAATGTTAAATTTTGAATGTTAAATTATTAGTCAAAAGCTGCAATGAATGCAATGGTTAGAGTGAAAAGATAACTGCATGTTTCAACTTGTGCATTTAAGTGAAAGCAAAGGAAAATATTGAACGTTTTTTCAGATAAGATCCAACTAGTCTTTTTTGTGTTACTTCATACATTTGATTTGCTGCTAGCCTACTTGTGAATTGTGAGTATGTTTAAAAATAGACTTGAACTTGTTAAAAATATGATGTAAACAATACATATTGCCTTAATTTTTATGTGCAAACATCGGTAGCGTGCTTTTCAAGTTTGGTTTTGACTTTTTTTAAACGTTTGGTAGGCCTATGTCTGGGATTTTTTATTATTTTCTGTTTTTTTTAAGGTAAATTATGGGGTTTTTGTTCATAACAGAGTGGCAACACTGCACGAAACTGATCATGTATGGTGGTAAATGTTGTCACTGCTAGGGTTTTTACTAGGGATGCCTTGAGAAAGCAACTGGTTGTACCGTTGTACTTCCTGCGCAGCGAGTTGATTTGGAAAGCAACTGTTTGAATCTCCAGAGCAAACGACCAGTCCTGTCACCACGCTGCAGACACCTGAACAGTGAATGAACCTGACTCGTGTGCAGTGAGTATCAATGGCAAATAAACTCAAACTGTTATTGCAAAAAACAAATCAATTAAATATTAATCGGAATTAATTAAGCTGCTGACATCATGCCCAGGCTGGAGGTATAAAGAGTTTCTTTCTAAATAACACCCTATGCTGGAGGTATGAACAGTTGCTTTCTCTAGCCATTATCTCATCATCTGAGATTTATCTGAGATAAAACAGAAAAAACTCAGATCTAGTGAAAAAGCTGAAGGTACAAACAGTTGCTTTGTAAAGGCATCCCTACACTCATTGGGCGCAATTTTGTTGTAAAATGTGGGGGGGACAGCTTGGTGTGAAACCAACATAGTCATCGGATCGATGCAGAAGTGACATTTTATAATACAGATTCCCAATCTCATTTCTGGAGGTGTTTTGAGAGCAACACTAATCGCGCTTTGTCCTTGCAGATGATTTACATATTGTCATACTTAAATTTGTTGATGGACACGGTATTGTAGTTAAGCCTGCTTCCATTAATATCGTATTTGGATGCAAACAAGCATAGCAGTGTAGTAGAACACATCAATTGGGTTTTATCAGAGCTGTCAGCTGGAGTGCACAAAATGCTGAATCGCATTGGTATCATGAGCATATCACTCTTATAGTAAAACACTTCAGGTTTCATGCCTTTTATAAGAGTGGGTTACAGCGTGATTTGATGTCTTGTTGAAGTTGCTTGACATTACAAAGACGATAAATATTTTTCTTGCAGATTTCTGTTTTTTGAAAAAGCTACAAATCTTTTTAATGTTACTGGGCATCATGCAGGCAACCCCATCCGTACCACATTTCTCCATTGATATCCTCTTACCAGCAGCAAAAACATTTAGCCTAAAATTAGCATAGCGTACTTCACGAAATTATTTCAATCTATTTTTACTGTTGGTGGGTAGAGGACGTATCCTTTCAATCTCCCCTTGTTGGCCCCTGCATACATACCCACGCAGTGTTGTAAAAGGGCCTCATTTTGAAGCCTGAACCTAGCCCGAACACAGCTGGAGCCCGACATTTATTTTTGAAGCCCAATTTAGGCCCGAAATCCGAATTTACCGAGTGAGTTAAGATATGCGCCACTGCGGAGTAACAAAAAACGCTGTGTGCAGGTGTAGTTGTACAGTAGGTACACGGTTTATCACACCGAAAATAGTAACCACTTGGACCAAAACATTGCCATGGTGTGGCACAAACGTAGCATGTTAGTCAACGATAATACTGCGGAACATAATGTTTCTCAAGAAAAAAACAAAACATCTACAATGGCGCTATAGGCGTAAAAGAAACTTTCTGGGATAGCACTATAGACGTGAAAAGCCGGCTTGTAGGCTTCTTAAAGCAAGCCAAGAATCGTGTGGGTGATTGATCTTTTCGACGCAACGCCATTGCGTGCTAATTTCCTCACTGCTGTCGCCTCCTCAAAAAGAGTGTGAGACCAATCCCAGCAGAGAATAAAAGAACACAGCTGTGTTTGCAAACAGAATTAGCTGATGAAAAATCACAATCACTTCACTCACAGAAGTTACAGCGGTGAGCACAACAAATCTACGTCACGGAAGAAAAAGTTGTTACTCTTAATGTTATAAAAATGTTTTGTATGCAGGCCCGAAATATTTTGACAAACCTAAGCCCGAGCCCGGTCCAACTTATAACTCTGCACTATATCAAAGGTTTTATTCTAAGAGTTCTACTTGCATAACAACACAAAAATATATTTGAGATTAAATCAAAATGCACAACGGTGAATTGGCAAAAAAGTACCAAGTTTCACCTATAACACGAAAAGGATGTCCAACAAAACTAGATGTGATGTATCTGTAAAGCAAATATTTCGCACTTGGTTGAAAACTTTGCTGCATTGTGGGTTTGGTTAAACTGAAGTAAATCAGATGACTTACGAACCAATGCATTCAGCACAAGAACAAAGTGTAGTGTAAGAGTCAAGGAAAAAATATCTTTGTTGGTCACGATTGTTGCGACATCCTAAGAAGTTTATCCTTATTTCCGAAGTCAAGTCCCTATGTTTTGAGCTATAGGTCAATATACAGCTAGGTAAATACTGTAGGTTACTTCTCCAGTGTTTTGACTTAATTCCTGTTCACTAAAGGTTGACAACAGTCTTTTGCAAAACTGCCCATCCCAAAACTAAGTCTCCACATGGTGCTGCTTTTTTGTCTTCGGCAAAAGCTTCGCAGAGATTTGCCTGAAAATCTAACTTTCTAACATTTAACTTTCATTATATGGGAAACCCTGATCTAACATGAAAAGCTCTTCACACAAAACGTGACAAACATCACTTTTATTTTTGAAACCTTTTCAAATACAAAACCTAAAGAGAAAAAAGTAAGGAGACATGGCATATATTATGTCCCCCCGTCTGAAAAAGTGGGGGTTACGCGTCCCCCACCAAATTGTGCCCATGCCTACCTTGGAAGTACAAACAGTTGCTATCTAAATTAACTCCCTACACAGGAGGTACAAACAGTTGCTTTCCAAATTTGCTCCCTATGCAGATGGTACAAACAGTTGCTTTGTAAAAGCATCCCTACGCTGGAGGTACAATCTCTTGCTTTCTAAAGTAAGTACGTACGCAGGAGGAACAAACAGTTGCTTTCCAAATTAACTCTCTATGCAAGAGGTACAAACAGTTGCTTTCTGAAGGCATCCCTATGCTGAAGGTACAAACAGTTACTTTGTAAATCAACTCCCTGCTGGAGGTACAAACAGTTGTATTCTTAAGCCACTCTTACGCTGCAGGTACAAACAGTTGCTTTATAAATCAACTCACTCACTTCTCTATGCGCATGTCTTACTTGTTCAGTTGTCACTCACTTCTCTATGCGCATGTCTTGTTCATTTGTATGTGCCTCAACCCTTCACCCATTGCTCTCCCACCTGTGTTATGTAAATGATTGTGATGGTCTTCTTTTCAGATGTTTTTAGCAATGTCATAAGTGCCTGCTTACTGTGTTGATTACCAGATTATAGTGTTTATGAAAATGTAATTCATTGAATTGACATGGAGAGATTTTAATTTTTCACTTGTAGCCATGCACCAGTGAACTGAATATCTTCCTAGTGGGATAAATAATAGTTTGAACAACACTAAAATATTAAATCAGGCCGGAACCCACTGATTAAATCCAGCTTTACTGTGCTAATCATATGGCCCTTATCCAGTTCCTGATTAATACAGCTATTAACTTCTTAGTTGTATTGTCCTATTGTAAACACTAACCTACACCATAGTAAATTAATAAATTTTGTAAACATGAATGTTCAATTTTTTTTTTTTAACATAACTATTTAGTCCTATCTAATTTGTATCCTTAAAATAGTAGCTCACAAAGCATTGTTAAAATTTTAAGTGCCAAGGTACATTCCAGATCATACTGCATGTTTTTGCGCAATGAGCCAAGGTATGTTCCAGAATATAAGTCACTTTGTTGTCTTGCCAAAGGTGCCATGCTAATCCTTTTTTCTTGTAAGTACGTTCTCGTATGTGCTAGTGTCTTGCTATCATTGCACAGTGTGGTACACAAATGCAAGAGTCTTTTATCTCAATGTGATATGACAATTCTGTAGAGCAAACATACATTTTGGTACTCCTGGTATGGTGATAGGCAGGACCATGAAAGCTTGGGTCGAATTTCGTTCATAATGCCTCAACCAATTGTGGTAGAGTTACTTAAGGGCTCAAATGAGGCAGACTTTTGTTTAGTTTATTAAAAAAATGGTGAATATTGGCCAAAACTGCACAAGCCAATCACATGGTTTTCACAGTCCTTAACATCTCTGGTGCAACATGAATTCAGCTCGGTACAGGATAGTTTTTGTTGTTTTTACCCAACAGCTAGACTCAGAACTGAATAACACAAAAAGTACTTGTCTGATTGACCTCAAATTTTCAGGTAAGATTGATTTTCACAAGAAGAACATTCATGTTTACAAAATTTGGTTGCAAAAAAGACCAAGCATAAGAAAAGTTATTCTGTCCTATGCAAGAACTTACTGAACCCAAATTTCTTAGGTAAGTGCATTGCTAGCGACACGTAGCAGCAGTTAGTCCAATGTGCTGGGAACAGAGTCTGGTTGCTTGATTAAAAAATTAATAACTCGCAAAGTAGTTCTTGATGCATTGAACTCAAATTTTCAAGAAAAATGCATATCAATCAGAAGAACATTCCTACAAATTTGGGTTGCAAAAATTTTAGTTTTGAAAAAATTACGGTGATCTACAGAACACCTGCTCAACATTGCTGATAAATTTTGTTATGTGTGACCTGACTCTGAAGGTTTTCGTTAGAATTACTTCAAATTTACAGAGGTGAAGTGCATAGGTACGAATATCATATGTGGAAATTTTCTTTGCGCAAATATGGGTACAAAAAACGTTATGTTACACGCAACAACTGTCAAGATGTAATTGTTTTGCAAAAAGTGTTGTAGCCTAGGCCTAGTAAAATGTTGCTGAATACCAAACTCCATTTAAAAGTTCTTGCTCATATTACCTGAAATTTTCAAGGGTTATGCAGGTAGCTATGGAGAATATTGTTGTAAATTGTCATTGCAAACAAATGGAACAACTGTGCTAACTGTGAAAGAGTCTTGGTAAAGTGGCACTGATGACCAACTGCATCAATATGTCAAATTCAAGGTTAACAAAATATGGACAGGTTGCAAATATGTAGAGTACTTTTACTACAGCAAAAACCTAAACTGGGTCACACAAAACCTTCGACTGGGCCGCGGGTTGGACATAGCTGGTCTAGGGCAAATTATACAGCAGCAACAAAACTGGTTGGATGACCAGACGATCATCTGTAAGTTTTCTTGGAGATGGTACTGCCACTGCTGAGTCGAGGGTGGTGATTGCTCATCTTCATTGCCCTGAAACAACATGAAAGCAAAACAGCAGCAACAAAGAACAAGCACAAGCAAAATAAAATGATATCCACAGAACAGGTAACAAAATAAAATGATTTTTACAAAACAGGTAAAAACAAAATAAAGTAATATTCATGACCTGATTAACTAACATTGTATAATGAGACAAAAGTATGACTTTATCTTGTTAATTTTTTGTGTATTATTCATACATTTGACTGAAAAATGGGCAATATGTTGAACTGCATAATATGTTAGACTTTCAAGAAACTGTGAAAACTATTTCTAAAATGCTGTGTCTTCTGCATACTGTGAGGTAAGGTGGGCTGTGAGATAGCGTTTTCTGAATAGAAGATAATCGCTGCAATATATTATCAACGAATCCCAAATCTTAGGTCCATGATACCTGATCGATCTTTTGCTCACTTGAAATCGAGTGCAAGAAATATTTACCATGGGTGGCTTTCCTGGTTAAGTGGGTGTGAACTGAAGTAACTGGGACAAAGTAATCATCAAAGTTTTGTGGCAGCTCGCCATTGTGCAAACAATGCATCAGTTTAGCAATTTCAAGTTGTAAATATCATTTATTGCCAACAGATTTGATTAGGTGGTAAAGTGGAGTTACATGTGATCTGTAGGAGGCGAAATTCATGGCTCGAATAAGTTTATTATGAGGACATTCAAATGATTTAGAGCAGTTTTGGCACTGATCCCCATGCACCAGTTGCCTATTGAAGGTGGCTATGAACTAAACAAAAGTAAACTGACTTTAGTGCAGAAGAATTCAGATAGTGTGTTGTCATATAAAAAATTCCAAGGCTTTGTGCTAGTTTATCCTCTAGGTTGGTTATGAGTTGGTACCAAGACAATTTATCACGTAGAATTACTCCTAAATGCTTTGTGCAATTAGTGTGAGCAATTTGATTGTTGCCAATTTTTGCTGAAAATGATGTTACTGGTTTTGGGTCGTATTTAATTAACATGAAGGTGTTTTTTTATAGTTCAGAAAAAGTTGATTAATTCTCATCCAGTCATCTTTCTTATGCAGTTCAGCATTTGCTAGTGTGTTCAATTGTGGGTTGTTGCTTGAGATAATTAGGAGGGTGTTGTCTGCAAACATGGCTGTTCTGAATCTTGAAACTTTGGGCAAATCATAAATATATAAAGCAAATAATAGAAATCCAAGCGTTGAACCTTGAGGCACTGCGCAGTTTATATTTTGAAGATCTGATTTACATCCTTCAACCACAGTATATTGCTGACGATCTTGTAAGTAATTAGTCAATAATTTTAAGGGTATGCCTCTAATTCCTTAAGTGTTCAAGATTGTGTAAGAGTATGCTGCACCGAAAAAAAGCATTTGACTCAGTGAATCACTCATTTTGGCTAACAAAACCTGAGCATTACGGCGTAAGAGGAAATGTGCTCAAACTAATACAGACTTATCTCTCCAACAGAAAACAGTACATTCGAGGTTGAAATGCTAAATCACCTTCAAATTCAATTATTTCTGGGGTCCCTGAGGGGTTGATATTTGGTCCATTGTTTTTTGAAATTTTGTAAGTGACTTAACAAGTTCAAATTCTATTCAAACTATCCTTTTTGTTGATGATGCAGTTTTAGTTCAAAGCGACAACAATCTAGAAAAATTACAAAACTCGGTTAATCGTGAAATGACAAAAGTAATGGATTGGCTAACTGCAAACCAATTCTCACTAAATGTTTCCAAAACAAAATATATGTTGATCACAAACAAGCATGTAAGCACAGAATCCTTCGTAATAAATGCAAATAGTAATCATATTGAAAGAGCTTTGACTTGCAAATACCTTGAAGTAATTGTAGATGAAAAACTGACTTGGAAAGAGCATTGTAAACAGTTGTGTTGTACTATTACCCAAATATGTTGGTGTTATCTGTAAAGTTAAACATTATGTTAATAACCAAGCCTCACATATGTTGCATCACAACTTAACACTTGGAGAGCCGGCATACGATATATTCGTACTTCGATTTCGGCCTAAAAAACAGCAGTTTTCGGTTGCCTTACCAACGCCCTAGCTCCTCCGCCGATGGCTCTAGAGAGCTGTTGAATGGCTCAAAAGAATCGGCCAGTCTAGTAGATTACACTCGAAAAAAAATTTTTTGGTTGGGGGGTGCGGATTTTTTGTGACTGACGTCATAAGTGAAGTAGTTTTAGGGTCATTTTGGCACATGTTGCCCGGCCTGGGGC
>Ga0210059_1016303_pt1 | contig 10741 bp, 1 predicted proteins | sample Ectturendosymbi2_FD_188042 | JGI IMG/M metagenome (GOLD analysis project Ga0210059, IMG submission 188042) | Ecteinascidia turbinata endosymbiont from Florida, USA - Sample 2 (SPAdes) (version 2) | ecosystem: Host-associated > Tunicates > Ascidians > Unclassified | place: Key West, Florida... | reverse complement strand
TGTGAGGACAATAATTATGAAAAAGCCTTTATAACTACTTCCATCCATAGGCGTAGCCAGGAGGAGCCAAAGGGGCAATGCCCCCCCAAATCTTTAGAAAATATGGTTCATTTTGTGCTTTGAGAGGCGTTTTTCCGAACAAAATAGTGTTATTCGCCTAAAATCAAACATTTTGGCCCCCCAAAAATTTCTGGGCTGGCTACGTCACTGCTTCCATCTTTTCAACAGGGTGAGAGCTGAAAACAAGTACGGGCTGGGGGATGCAGTCGAAAGTCCGCATATCACCACCAAGAACCCATTCAAGGTTCCGGGTCCACCCGGAAAGCCTGAAGCGAACAGTGTAACCAGCAAATCTCTTGTCCTGACTTGGCCCAGACCATCAGATGACGGGGGGTCAGAGGTCACGAACTACATTGTCGAAAAACGTGAGAAACATTCTGCGAAATGGTTTCGTGTCACGTCGCGTCAGATTGATGAGTGCCGTTTGAAGGTGACTGGCTTGGAAGAAGGGCGGGAATATGAGTTTCAGGTAATATTTTAAGCACCTAAAATAGATTGTGAGTTAGAATAACAAAAAACTTGTTGTTGCAACCGAAATTTCTTTCTTCTTTACTGTACAAACTTGGCACTTTTTAGCTGTATTAAAAGTAACAAATCTGTTTTACGGAATCTTTCTGCAAATGGTGTTTATGTTTGTGATAAAATGTAAAATATCTTTGCCGTTATTCTTAAAAACCAAAGCATGATGTGCGATGCAAAACTTTAACTTTGAGATTAGGTGACCCAGTCATGGTAGTAGAGAGGCCATGTTCAAGTGTGCGACACAGATGTTTTCATAACGAACCAAACTCAACTTGTTGCAGAAACACTAAATGTTTTTTCAGGTAATGGCTCAAAACCCCGAGGGTGTGGGTCAACCCGGTCCCTGCTCTGAACCCGTTCTCGTGCGTGACCCTATTTATCCTCCCGGAGAACCTCGGCTTGTTAAAGTCACAGACACCACCAGAAGCACAGCATCAATTTCCTGGTCTCCACCAACTTACGATGGTGGAAGTGAGGTTAGTGCAGAGATAATATAAAGGCCTGGAACTCCAGGTAACCAACTTTGCCTCTGACCTCCAGCAAATTTAACAAAACGATGCTAATCTTTATTGACCAAAGTCGGTTTTATCAATTTTTGCTTTTTGTTTCATCAAAAATTTGTTCCTAGCTTATTGTTACATAGATTTGTACTGTATGCCAAACATGATTTCCTAGCCGTGACAGGCATTTTCTAGTGCAAAATGATTTTTCCAAATTTCCATTGCAAACACTATGAAAATGTGAACCTTTCAAAAAATTATAGATAAGCCGCCATCATCATGATGTAGCTATCTTTAGCGTTGTGTAGCAAGAAGACAAGCAACAAGGATCTTGCGTTTGAACACAACTGACGAAATATAATGGGCTGTTGATGATAGGACCATTGTTCACACTAAACAGCTTAGTGATTTAGTTTCTCGCAGCTGAGATAGAAGCTTTTTTATTTAGTGTACAGTACAATGACTCCACCAAACTTTACCATTATTGCTCAGTGTTTGCAATCAAGTGTTTGTTCGAACAATAAACTAAAGCTTTCACAGATTTACAGAATTTCTAAATGAATAATTCGGTCCTAGGACTATGCTAAAATTGTAAACCTTCGGACTTTAATAGCAATTTGAAAACTTCTTTGCAGTTATCAAAATTTTGTTCTTTCTTGCGAAAACAACATGGTAATGCGCTTAAATTTTTTTGAGGATTTCTGTGTAATGCCACACGCATCACTTACAGTGTATGTACAGATTTTAAGGAAAAAGCGCAACTTTTATTGATTTAACAATGTTTGATGTTTGTTGTTCCCTTGTTTTGCAATCCTCAGACCTCTGGCATAGTTTTGGCATGGTGTAATGCTGATCTGACTTTGAAATTTTCACCTACAAGCAATAATTTGATAGACATTTAATTCAACAAAAATCCTCTCAGAGATCCATATTGAACGGAACGTACCTCATTTTATGACAACTTTTTATCTTAAAATCATCCTGGTTTGTATGTCATTTTTGAACTATTTTTAAAATTTTGTGTGCAGTAGTTCATTTCGGATTGCTAAAATCTTTCTACTGGCAGAGCAAAGAGTTGTAGAATATTTTTTTTCCTTTTCGCGCTGCAAACAGTTAATTTTGGCAAATGTTAAAAAACGTTTGACAAAGTTCCAATGGTGACATCACAATCGCTTGATTCTGTTCAACTTTTAAAACTACATTTTTGTTAATATAAGTGTGGTTCTGAGTATATAGAATACTTTGAAAAAGCGTTTGTCAAGCCTTGTGTTGGCTGTGCGATGTAGGAAAAATTGTTTCATGAAATGAAAATTAATCTGCTCCCTCTCTATCCTTTTTCGCGGGAAATACCGTTTTTTCCCAATTGTGCCGCGATTTTAAATATCAAGCTCTTAGTTTCATTGCGTTGCAGATTACTGGATATACAGTGGAAATATTGCCGGATGATAATGAAGCAGAAGATTGGATCACGTGTACACCAGCTCACGGTATAGCTGGCAATCAGTATACAGTCACAGGTCTTCAAACAGACAAGCCTTACAGATTGAGAGTTCGCTGTTTAAATGCAGCTGGGTTGGGAAATGCTGTTGATCTTGCTCAATCTATTTTCGCAAAAGACATTCAAATTGCTCCTGAGATTGAGGTTGATGCAGAGGTTGGACAGTTCGTCACTGTCCGAGCTGGAGCTCCGATTCGTCTTTCCTGCACCATCCGTGGCAGACCGCTACCGAGCGTGAAGTGGCAAAAAGAGAAGGGGACGATTAACGACATGGCTCAGATTGAAAACACAAGCTCATCGAGTTCCCTTTTAATCAACCATTGTTCTAGAGAAGATGCAGGCCGGTATTTAATGATTGTAGAAAACTCGTCAGGAAGCAAAACAGTCACCATCTCCGTAAAAGTACTCGACACTCCTGGACCTGTGAAAGAATTGAAGGTCATGGAAGTGACACGAGAGCATGTTCTTCTGAGCTGGGAACCACCAGTACAGGATGGTGGCTCAGTGATTACAAACTATGCCATTGGTAAACGGGAAACAACGCGCAAATCATATCAAATTGCTGGCAGCACTCAGCACAGGACTAGTTTTAAAGTGACTGGTCTTACAGAGGGCGACATATACTTTTTCCGAGTTGCGGCGGAAAACGAGTATGGACTCGGGGCACCTTGCGAAACCAAGCAACCTGTGAAAATATCTGAAGCTCCCAGCACACCAGAACGTCTTGATGTTGATGAAATTACTGACAATTCTGTTGCGTTGGCGTGGAGCAAGCCAGAACACGACGGAGGAAGTCAGGTTACAAATTATGTTGTCGAGTTCATGCAACCTGGTGCTTTCGAAGCATGGACTGTGGCCGGAACACCCAAAACTAACAAGTACAAAGTGTCCAAGTTGACAACGGACAAAGAATACATCTTCCGTGTGCGCGCTCAAAACGACGTCGGCACATCAGATGCTCGCGAATCAAATCTTGTAACTGTGAGAGAGATTGTCATTTCACCAACAGTAGATGCAAGCAAGTATTTCAACAACACTGTTGCTGGAAAGGCTGGTGCATGCATTGATATCCAGCTGCCATACACCGGGAGGCCGGTGCCTGCGGCGCATTTTCTTCGTCATGGAGAACCCCTAAAAGAAACAAGTCGGATTAATTCCAACACATCAGGTGGCTTGGCTAAATTAACTATCTCTGATTTAACTCGAAAAGATGCTGGAGACTATGACCTTGTGGTGAAAAACTCCGCTGGCTCAAAACAAGTCACCATGAAAATTCTGGTCATGGAGAAACCTTCACCACCCTCCGGTCCTCTGCAGGTCCGTGACGTAATGGCGGAAAGCGTCACGCTTGAATGGTCACCACCAACAGAAGATGGTGGAACTCCTGTTACTCATTACACTCTTGAAAAACTGGATAGTAGCTTAGGATGGGTTGAAATTTCCAGTTTTGTTGTGCGAACGTCTCAAAAAGTTACTCGTCTAGTAACTGGACAAGAGTATGTTTTCCGTGTACGTGCTGCTAACAAGTTTGGTTTGAGCGAACCTCTTGACTCTGAGCCAGTCACTGCGCAGCACCCCTTCAACCCTCCCGGTCCACCAGGTGTGCCAGTGCCTGTTAACGTATCGAACGATGCTATAGTTATTGCGTGGCAAGAACCAACCAACGATGGTGGATCACCTATCATTGGATACCATGTCGAGAAAAAGGACAGGAATTCGATTATGTGGACTAAAGCCAACAGTTATTCTGTGCGTGAGACAACCTTCAAATGTGGCAATTTGACTTCTGGACTGAGCTACGAGTTCCGCGTCACAGCAGAAAACCTGGCAGGGTTGGGAAAACCGAGCAAAGCATCGGAAGCTGCGGTTGCCCGCGATCCGATCGAACCGCCCAGGAACGTTCATGCAACAAAAGTTAACCGGACCAGCATTCGCTTGGAGTGGAAGAAACCTGAATACGACGGCGGGAGCAGGATTACCGGATATATCGTAGAAAAGATGGATGTACCAGGCAAACGGTGGGCAAAATGCAACTTCAACAAAGTGACTGACTTAACATTTACAGCTGATGGCTTAAGCGATGGTTCAACATATGAATTTAGAGTTTTGGCGCTGAATGCGGCCGGAAGTATGAGCAAGCCATCGGTCTCAACTGGTCCAATCACAGTGCGAGATAATGTCGAACCTGCCAGTGTTGATGTTGATGCGCAGTATAAAGATGTGGTTGCGGTGAGGGCTGGTGAAAAACTGAACATACACGCGTATATCACCGGAAGACCTACTCCATCTGTGATTTGGCAAAAAGACGGCAAAGATTTTGAACCCAGCATGCGGATGAATATTGTTTCTACGGAAGTATCATCGGATCTAACAGTCAAGGATGTCACTCGTCTGGACACTGGTGTTTACACGATTGTTGTGCGCAATGCTGCCGGAGAAAGATCGATAAGCATTAATGTACGCGTTCTTGACACACCAGGACCTTGCCAATCATTCAAAGTCACGGGGGTAGCAGCATCCACTTGTCAGTTGTCTTGGCAACCTCCAACAGTTGATGGTGGTTCAAGAGTCACTTCCTACACTGTTGAAAAACGCGAAACGTCTAGGTTGGCATGGACCACAGTTACATCATCTACGGATATGACACATCACAAAGTGGTTGGTCTGATTCTTGGAAATGAATACATATTTAGAATCAGAGCAGAAAACAAATACGGTCTCGGCGAATCTTTAGAAACGTTGCCTGTATTGGCTGTTGATCCCTTTGTGGCTCCTGATGAGCCCAGAAACGTGCAAATTGCCAACGTGGTGAAAGACAGCCTTACAGTGACGTGGGAAAAACCAGAATCAGATGGAGGCGCTGAAATTATGGGGTATATTCTTGAGCGAAGAGAGAAGGTATCGCCCCGGTGGTTGCGAGTAAATCGCCGCTTGGTGTCTGACACCCGGTTCAGAGTTACGGAATTGAAAGAAGGTTCTGAACACGAGTTTCGGGTTTATGCTGAAAATCGTGCTGGTGTGGGGTCAGCAAGCAGCCCTAGTGGCTTTGTTTTGCTCTGCGATCCAATCTATCCTCCAGAGCCTCCTGGTATTCCACAGGTAGTTGACAGCAGCAGTACGTCTGTTACATTGAAATGGAGCCGGCCAATGTACGATGGTGGATCAGAGATTATTGGATATTCAGTCGAGTACGCCAATGTAACTAACAAGGATGAGTACGAAGAGAGCGAGTTGGAATGGATTACAGCAACTGATAAATCGAAATTGAAAAGTACATTGCACACAACTGTTGGTTTAAAGCAGTCAAATCTCTACCTATTCCGGGTTTGTGCCCACAACAAATCTGGGTCATCTCTGGCTGCTATCACACCTGCCGCAGTTGCGCCTGTTGAAAGGCATGAAGCACCAACGTTTGGTCCAGAGGTGGATCTCAGGAAAACAGTTACTGTGCGAGCCGGCGGCACTGTTCGGTTGTTCGTTCCAATCAGTGGACGACCTTCCCCGAGCGTTGTGTGGTCGCGAAAAAACAATGGATTGAAAGACCGCGCTGTTATCGACAACACCGATTCATCAACAACATTCATACTTGACAATGTGAGCAGGAGTGATTCAGGTAAATATACGCTGACTCTTGCCAATGAAAGTGGTTCCATTTCAGCTTTTGTCATGGTGAAGGTTCTTGACAGTCCATCCGCCCCAGATGAGCTAGTGGTAACAGGAAAATCAAAGAACGTGATTTCAGTCTCATGGAAACCTCCAGAAAATGATGGAGGAAGCCCCGTGAATAACTATATACTTGAGCGTCGTGAAGCCACTAAAAAAGCATGGTCGACCGTTGAAACAGCCTGCACGCGCACCTCATACAAGTTCACAAAGTTGAACGAAGGCTTTCTGTATTTCTTCCGGGTTATGGCAGAAAATGAATATGGAGTCGGGCCACCTGCACAGACAGAAACTCCGGTTAAAGCATCTGAAGAACCCGGACCTCCACGCTCACTGCAGTGCACCGAAGTCACGAAAGACAGTGTCACATTAGTTTGGACGAAACCTGATTATGACGGAGGAAGTGAAGTCGTAGAATACAGTATTGAGCAGCAATTGAAAGGCTTTGATCAATGGACGAAGGTAAAAAGTGTTAAATCATCAGTTCACAGCATGACCGTTAAACCATTGACTGAAAACCAGCTCTACACATTCCGTGTAGCTGCTCGAAGTGATTCCGGTTCTAGCCTTCCAACTGAGTTGTCAGGTTATGTTCTTGTTGCGACTCAGACTGCATTGCCAGATGCAGATCTAGGAGGCTTTTCTCAAAAAGTCGTTGAAGGTAAAGCCGGTACTACGATACAATGCCAAGTCGTTGTTAAAGGGAAACCTTTTCCCGAATTGCAGTGGAAACGAGATGGAGAGGAAGTAAAAATGACCAGCAGGGTCAATTACGATGTGGTGGCAGGCATTTCTACCTTGACAATCAAAGATGCGGAGCTGGAAGACGCTGGACTCTATCACCTTGTTATGGAAAACTCTGTCGGTGGCAAAATTGTTCCCATACACGTTCGAGTCCTGGACAAACCTGGTCCGCCTAAAGGCCCTGTTGTATTCTCCAATGTCACAGCAGACTCCTTGGCTATCTCGTGGAACCCTCCAGAAGCAAATGGTGGAGCTGCTATCAACAACTACGTTGTCGACATGCGTGAGGTATCGGGAGAAGCGACTGAGTGGAGAATGATATCAGGCTCAACAGCACGAACAATTCTCAAAGTGACAAGATTGAAAGATGGTATGGATTACGCTTTTAGGATTCGTGCTGAGAATCGTTTTGGTCTTGGTAAAGCTTTGGAATCACAGACTGTAACAGCCCAATTCCCGTTCAGCGTACCTGCTGCTCCAGGTGCACCCAGAATATTGGCTACCTCACGGGAAACTATAACAATTAGGTGGGAAGCACCTGCAAGTGACGGGGGCTCACCTGTTTTGGGATATCATGTGGAAAAGAAAGAACGAAACTCAATTCTGTGGACTAAATGTAGTAAAACACTACTGCCCAATACAGAATACAAAGTAACGAACTTACAGGAAGGTTTGGAATATGAGTTTCGCGTGTGTGCTGAAAATCTTGCTGGAGTTGGAAAATATAGCCGTCCATCTGAGTCTGCAATGGCTCGGGACCCTGTTGACCCACCACGTGACCTTGATGTCGTAGGCGTGACACGTTCAGCTGTTCATCTTCAGTGGAAGAAGCCTGATTACGATGGAGGGGCAAGAATCACTGGTTACATTATAGAACGATGTGAGGTTCCCCATGGACGGTGGCTAAAATGCAATTTTAGCAACGTTTCAGCCACTGACTTCAATGTGGAAGGGTTGACAGAGGGTGCAAAATATGATTTTCGCGTGTATGCCAAGAATGCTGCAGGTGCCTTTAGTTCTCCTGCTACAACCACTTCATCAATTCTGGTGAAGGATGAGTCTCTTCCTCCTATAATCGATATGGATTGTCAATATAAAGATGCTGTGGTTGTCCGAGCGGGCAAAAACTTTAAGCTGGAAGCTGGTGTTCGCGGCAAACCAACACCTGGCATGGTTTGGAAAAAAGATGGTATTGAAATGAATTCCTCATCTCGTGTTTTGTTGCAAAATACCGGCATTTCATCAAGTTTGCACGTACTGGATGCTACGCGCAGTGATAGTGGGATCTACTCCCTGACTGTCGAAAACAACTCAGGATCCCGCTCCCTCTCCATTCAAGTCAAGGTCTTGGACAAACCTGCTGCTCCTTCCGGACCTTTGCAAGTCACTGGCGTCACAGCAGAAAGGTGCACGTTGACGTGGAACCCACCCGAACAAGATGGCGGTGCACCAATCACTAATTATGTTGTTGAAAAGCGTGAAACCAGCCACTTGGCCTGGATTCAAGTGAATCCCTGCGTACAGGGCACTTCTTGTAAAGTTGGAAAACTGTTACCGCACAACGAGTACATATTCCGAGTTCGAGCAGAGAACAAGTATGGTGTTGGTGATCCTCTTCAGTCAAACGAGATGACAGCCAAGAATCCTTTCACAGTTCCCTCTGCTCCTGTTGGTTTGGATGTTTCCTGCATCACAAGAAAAACAGTAACTTTGCTGTGGTCAAGACCAACTAACGATGGAGGTTCCGAGATATCTGGCTATACAGTCGAAAAGAAACAACATTCTGGTACCCGGTGGATTAAAGTCAATCGTCAGCCTGTCATTGATCTCAGGTACAAGGTTTGTGACTTAAACGAGAACCAAGAATATGAATTCAGGGTATGTGCAGAAAATGCTGCTGGAATGGGAGCTTGGAGTGACTTGACTTTACCTGTATTGACAGAAGACCCAAAATATCCTCCAGACGCTCCTATTTCTTTTCGTGTTGATGACACAAGCAAATCCTCTGCCTCACTTTCATGGCTCCCGCCAACTTTTGATGGAGGCAGCGAGATAATGGGATATGTAGTGGAAATGAGCTCTGCCAAAAGACGCCGCTCAATGTCGCAGTCATCATCTTCCACTGTTGCCACAACTCATATGCTAACAACGATTGACGCAGTTGAAGAACAATCTCTTATGGAAGATGAGGAACACGTTGATGTCAAGAGAGAATGGCTCAACATATCTGGAAAGAATTTGCTGCGGGACACCTATTACTGTGTAACAGGCTTGCGAGATAATATGGGATACCTGTTCCGTGTAGCAGCAGTCAGCAAAGCTGGCACTGGAACATGGGCAATCCTCAGACAACCGGTAATTTGTGTTGAGCGAAAAGAAACGCCAGATTTGATTATTGATGAGACTGTGCAACGGAATGTAACAGTAAAAGCAGGCTTTCCTTTGAGGCTAAACCTTGCTTTTAGAGGAAGACCACCACCACAGGTGACATGGTCAAAAGCCGATACAAATGCAGAAGTGCTCAAGCAACGTGCACTGATTAACACCACAGAGTATACCACGTCGTTGCTTGTCAACGAGACGGACAGAGATGATTCTGGTAAGTACATGGTTATCGTGGAAAACTGTGAAGGATCTAAGGATTTTACATACACTGTGAAAGTTGTTGATACACCAGGACCAGTCAGCAACCTCACAGTGACTGACGTCACGTGCGATTCGGTCACACTCAAGTGGTCAGCACCAGAAAATGACGGTTCTGCTGTTATTACTAATTACGTCATACAAAAGCGAGAAGCGTCGCGTAAAGCTTGGATGACTGTGTCTTCGGATTGCACCAGGCACTCATACAAAGTAACTCAGTTGAACGAAGGCGACTCATACATGTTTAGAGTGTTTGCTGAGAATGCAAATGGCTTGGGAAAAGCAAACGAAACTAAAGAAGCTGTGAAAGTTTCGATGACACCATCGCCTCCAACAAAGTTTCAAGTAACTGGTGTGACTAAGTCGTCAGTGACACTTGCTTGGAACAAGCCGGACCACAGTGGTGGAAGTGAAGTGACTGACTTTTTGTTAGAAATGGTCTTATCAGGATTTGACAATTGGCAGCAGTGCAAGACAATCAATGCTTTTTCTACTACAGTAAAAGGGCTGGAAGAAGGTAGAGAGTATTTGTTCCGAGTCAGTGCGGCCAATGAGAAAGGATTGAGTGAACCTTGTACGTTAACATCACCCGTCACTGTAAAGGACGTTGTCACAGAACCTGCCATTGACCTGCGTGACTTACCAGTGGGTGGTATCCACGGAAAAGCCGGATCTGACTTGAGCTTTTCTATACCAATTAGTGGGAAGCCTGTGCCAGACATAACATGGAAAAAAGATGATGAGTTGTTGAAGCAAACAAGTCGCGTGTTCACCTCGAACACCGCTGTTGATACATGTATTACCATCAAGTCGTGCAAACTGGAAGATTCCGGTCAATACCAGATCACTGCCAGCAACGTGTGTGGAACTAAGCATGGCAATCTTAGTATTACAGTTTTGGACAAGCCTGGAAAAATCAGCGACCTAAATATTGACACGGTTGCAGAGAGTTCAGTTTCACTGTCTTGGCAACCTCCTAGGGAAGACGGTGGTTGTCAGATCAGCAACTATGTGGTTCAAATGCGTGAGACGGAAGTGGATAACTGGACTGAATGCTCTGCCACTGCCGTTAGGCCAAGAATCAAAGTCCCTAAGCTTTTGCTTGGAAAAG
>Ga0210059_1016302_pt1 | contig 10741 bp, 10 predicted proteins | sample Ectturendosymbi2_FD_188042 | JGI IMG/M metagenome (GOLD analysis project Ga0210059, IMG submission 188042) | Ecteinascidia turbinata endosymbiont from Florida, USA - Sample 2 (SPAdes) (version 2) | ecosystem: Host-associated > Tunicates > Ascidians > Unclassified | place: Key West, Florida... | reverse complement strand
TTGTCTGAAGAGTTTTAGCAATGGTGCAGAACTACATTACATATTAGTTTTATATGGTTGGCCAGCCTCGTAGGCGTAGCCAGGGGGGCATGTCCTCCCCAAATTTCTAGCATATCTTGTTATTGTGTGTTTTGTGAGGCGGTGTCCCAAACATAATACTGTTCCTCGCTTTAAGTCAAAGTATTTGCTTCCAAAAAATTGGGGCTGGCTACGCCACTGGCCAGCCTCTGCTTAATGTTGTGCCTTTTGGGCCAGGTGCGGGCTATATCAAGTATTACGTGAGAATTAGAATGAAGCAAATGACCCAAGTGAAAAATGTTGTAAACTTTTTTAACTGCTGGAAATCGGAAATCGACCGCACCTTGGTGCTTTTGTCGCAACACTATTGCATTCGATCGCATGCACTTGAACCGGATAAGCTGAAATGACTCAGCAAGACATGCAGGACATCGCGTTTTAACGTTTTGTTTGTTTTCATACGAAGTTGGACGTATAATAATGCATACCTGTCACCGATCCACCCTTAGTAGGTCAACGTCACTAAGTTTGGTAGAACGGCTAAGATTGCCATTACAAAAGCATGATCAGAATGCTGCGATTCGTATTAAGTCGATTTAATCGAGTGAAAATATATAGCAGAGAACACATTTTAGCCATTTGAGCGATCTTCTCATGATACTAACGTCCCATGGCACTGATTTTGAAACTTTGCCTTCGAGTTATTGATTAACTTTGGTTTGTTGGTTCCTTTTTGTTCGATAAAGCTGTATGCACACGGCATGCGTCCTGTGCGTTTTTTGAGCGCATGCGTTCGAGTGGAAGTGAGCCAGAGCAGTGAGTCTGATGCGTCAATATAAAAACAGGTTCTATTCGAACGCAGACCATACCAGACGCATCAGAAAAGGACGTGACGTCACGAAATCAGACGCATGCGACCAAAAAACGCACAGGACGCATGACGTGTGCATACAGCTTAAGCGTATGTGTGTTTCTATAGCTGGATACAGATGACTTTACTGTTGAGAAGAGTCTTGGAAAATCATTTGACCGAAGTGTCCGCGCCCAACTTGATCCAATTTGGAATCAGCTTGGCTCTAAAACAAAACAGCTAGTAGCAGATCTCAGAACTTTGCGTCTTCTTCTTCAAGCGTTGTCACAATATGACTGCGTTACATTTCTTCATATGCTGGGTATGTGTGAGCAACGCGTAGTGCTGCCTCAGTTTATGAGGTGCTTCCCAACAATGCGGTTAAAGTTGACCACACTTCAATTGTTCTGCAGAAACATCCAGTGGGAATCAAAAAGCATTTGGCAAAAATCCCGGTTGGATCTTTCTCAATGCTGCCGACAGTTTGTTTTTGCAAGCACGGCACAGAGTTTACGGTGATAGAAGGTAACTTTAGTCGCGTTTGTTCAATTCTTTCTATTCCATGTGCAATGCATTAACTAGTTATGTTGTGAGTGGCAAACGCCAGTGTATCAGCGCGTTGAGATACCCTGCAGAAATGTACGCTTAGGGATTCGGTTTCTAATGCTTCTGGGCACAGTGCATGTGCCTGGAGCCCTGATACGTAATACAGACTGTGGTATGTTTGATCTTGATGTGTTTGATCTCAATTACATTAGGAAAACAAAAATTTGAAATTTTGTAGAATAGGCAACAGGCGCTCATTGAAAACTGTATTGTGACTTCTACAAATGACCAGTGAATTGAATATGTATTATATTTAGCCGCTACGGTTACACAAGCCAGGTAACGTACGTCATATTTTCCAATATCAATAATAACATGATCTAATAACTTTTTTCGAACATCTGAAAAAAAATTTGCATACCTCAAGGCATGGCCAGTGCACGCTTTTCAATCGGACCTTCGCTTGCAGTGAGGCGTGAGGATTCGTTCCCAGTTTGCACGGCCAAGATTTCATTCGACATTCCAGATTTTCGTACACGTTGAGAATTGCTTTCAGAGCTTAGGGATTCGGTTTTTAATGCTTCTGGGCACAGTGTGTGTGTGCCTAGACTCTTGATACATAATACAGTAATAAAAACAGGGGATTCATCCAGGCAAGCTCTAGTCTTTGGCGCTAGATTTGGTTATTCAGTTCCGTTATATTCGCTGATGTGCCCCTTTTGGAACGTCACGAATGGTCAGCATCGCGATGCCCATCTCCGCTTGCGCCGTGGGCCACGTGGTTGTTTTCGTAGTGAATGATATGCACTGGTGGTGAGTAAATGGCAGCGCTGAAACATTTTTCTTGCACCCACCCATTAACACCGAGCACGAGGCTGGCAAGTACCGTTTTTCACGTCGCCGGCATGACCTGACCGAGGATTGAACTCAACCTACTAGCTTTCGTTGCGCGTGCTCAACCCGCTTAACCGCTTAAGTCACCGAACGGTCAAACTCGCACAACAGATTATTTTAAGAAGCAAAGTGGCTGTAATAGTGAAACAATAAATTAGGGAGAAATTGCAGGATGGCAATAGGCACATGATTCTGAAACACGTAACAAATCGGGCATTACAGCGATCTCCGTGTTAACGGAAAGACCAGGGACGCCGGAGCAGGTAGGGCAGGGGGACAGTAAAAGAGTTGAGGGCAGCGGAAACGTATGAAAAACAAAAAATTGCTACCAATTATGTTTGTTTGTGTTCATCAACAATGTTGACCTCAAAAATAGTTAAAATGATAGAAAACCATTCTAAATTTTTTCGGTGCGCGAATAGCTGCAATAAATTTGTTTCGAGCTGATCATGATAACTATAAAAATATTATCGTCATACTGTTATGAAAAGGCACCGCCCGTCGCCTCCATTTTGAAAGGGCAGGGGGCAATGCCTCCGTCTTCTGACGTCCATGGGAAAGACCTGATCCGCCAGTGTCTGACTCGACCCTGAACTGCACATTTGAGCACACCTAGCTCCGTTTTATTTTGTCTTAGACAGAATGTTTCTTTTAGTTTCACGGAACCTTCTAGGCGTTAGGATAATGGGATTCAGCACAACGGGCTGGCGAAGGTATAAAAAATGAAGAAGATCTTGAAAGTGATTAAATTAGTATTGTGTCTATTGTTGTGCAATTTTGATTGAATTGTGTTCAAGATGAGTTACTTGTTGATTTGGTAATTATATGTTTGGTTGTTTGCAGCATACACAAGGTTTTAGGGAAACCGGAGAGTTTAAATATAAGTCACCATTTGCAAGTTTTGTAAATCTTTTTTCTGCAGTGCCAAAATGCCCACCAAAAACGTGAAAAAATCAGAAGCGGGTGGTGAAGACAGTGGTGAAAATCTATTCCTGGAAGTTAGTCCAAAATGGAATGTTTTGACAGAAATTCTTGAAGAAATAGATGAAGCCAACAAGAAAACGGCGGCCTCATCGCGTATGTTGTATTTGAACGTGATGGTATTTTCAAGTCGTCATGTGCTATTGCACTTTCAAAAACTGTGCTTCTGAATGAGGTGATAGTTTCGTTTCCAGTACGTTGCATTGCTTGTTTAACTTGCATAGTGTTCTTGTCCACGTGCAAGTGTGTTGTTAATTTCAGTGGGACTTGGAAAGGTGATGATATGCGCTGGTGACATGCGTGGAATGCAGATGCTTCGCGATTACCTTACAAGCGGTGCCCGTGCGACATTGCTTAAAATATTCAACAAAACGTTCAAAAAAAATTACTCTGTTACGGACAAGAAAGGTTGGTTTGTTAGAACGGTGGGTTTGTGAAAAAATGAAAAGTTTGCAATGGAAAACGGACTGGATTTGATGGTTTGAGACGCAGCATTTTAATGCTCTCCAGAATTTGTACAGTGATCGCGTTGTGTGTTGACTGACGTTTGGAACACCAACACTCCAAGAATGAGATTAAACTACTTTATTCACAAAACTGTTTTTCGCCAAAAATGTATGTACTTTGCAAGGCTGGTTCTGTTGGTGTGCTGTTGCTAATTGAGGAATCGCACGTCGTCGATGACCGTTTCCTGTCTCTGAAACGTCACGTATAATTGAAATTAACTGCTCAGGAATTCTTTCTACACCATACGAGTCGGGAAATGCAGGGTGTTATGCAATTTTTAATCACCTTCAACAAAATCGTATCTGCGCAGCGACGAAATTTTTATTTGTCTGTAGAAAATATCATGCAAGTTTTACATCCGTTTCTTCGTATCAAGTCATAGTGTAGGACTACTACTCTTGACAAAATCGATCATCCGATGTCTTATCTGCCACAAAACGTTTTGCACTTCAAACCAAATGGAAATTTTAGGTGATAGGGTGCTTCAAATTTCCTACGCATCAGGAAATCCAGGGCAGAGGGTGCCCCAATTTTCTGTTTATGGGCTTTCAGGGACGTTTTTGTAGAATAACTCTGGCACCATTCCATTTGTCTCTGAAAATCAGTAAAATTCATGGAAAAACACATAGTAGTGAAATTCCGCTTCGTGTGCGCGCTCGGCGTCTGGTACTAATCACGACGTGCGTGCGTTCCAGCATTGGGCGTGCTGTTCATCTCGACTGTGCATTCGTTGCTTCGTTCTTTCTGTTGAGTTGTCCTACAACCGAGGTTTGGATTTGTGAGTTATGCAGCGTTGTCTGACAGTCGTTCTGTGGTACCTATGTTTTAACTTAATTTTTAATTTCGTATGCTGTGTTTAGGGTGGTCACGTTTTAAGTTTGTTTAAACCGTACAAGCGGTCACACATATTTCTAACATTTTTATAAGTACATGAAGTCAATAAAAAGACAAATCCCGAGGCTGTGGAGTCGCCTGAATTCTTGAGCACAGTTTTTAATGGAGTCCATCGTTGCTCCGAAAACGTCTCCTGTTTATTGCTTGTTTCAGATCGGCCAACAACGTCAGGCAGCACGACCCAAACTCTGACGCAGATGTTTTCAAACAGCGCTAGTACAAGTGAGCAGGAGGTGGCTGAAACGTCATCCACCGATAAACCAACGAAGCACAACTCTTCGAAGCCATCTATTTCAGGTGAACTTGAAGCTGTAGAAAACATTCCGCATGGTGGCAAGCTCGCAAGAATGAAAGTGATGGATTCTCCGGAAACCTACCTTCACGCACTTTTTGGCAATCCTGACCCTTACAGTCTAACACGTACCCTGGAAATTGTAGAACCACGGTAAGACGTTAAGCACTTACCGGTGATCTGCATGTGATTGCAAATAAAGATTTAACAAGCATGGTTTTTGTGTCTGACTGTTTTTGTCTTCGCTGAGACATTTCGGTCATTTTTTTACTGAAAACATTTTGGTAACTGAAATATTTCGGTCATTTGTCTCACAGTTGTATCAAAACTCGCCGTAGCAGTGTTCATTAGCCTATATTTTCAGACATTCTGACCGAAATGACTTATTTTTTTCGGTCATTTCAAAAACATTTCGGTCTACGACCAAAAAAACAGGTGTCTGAAGAAAAATAGCTTTGAGTGAACGCTGACGTTGGAAATTGGCTTCATCGTCTCAATAAGGAGTGTTTGCAGCTTCACGATTTGATACACACCGGTCTGCGAAGTTCATAGCTATATGTTGCAGTCGCACAACATTGCTTGCCACGCGTTTTCGCCACGTCTGCAGACAACTTTATCGCATAGTTTAAATGAGAAGCACTACATTTGATGAATCTTGCTGCAACGAGCGTCATATTCGTATTCATTTAAGTTTTCCTGCAATTATCGCTTATCACAAAACACTTACCCACTTTACACTGAACTTATCGGATTGACGCGTGAGCGATTGGTCGCCCTTGGCTTACCTTCGTGAACGCACTTGCGAACTCGATATTGGGGCGTTTTTACGCTGCAAGGACTCAGAGATTTGCTTCGTGGGTTTGGCCTATGGCAGGGGTGGGCAAATAGGGGCCCGCGGGCCAAATGGGGCTCGCCACAGCGTTTTCAGTGGCCCGCAGAAGCGTTCGGGAAATCTTCAAATCTGAAAGTTCCTCCAACTTCTCACAGTAAATATTAGTGCTGAGGCTATAAACCGAGACTAGCTTCTACTCTCATAAGAAGGTACGGCCCTCCGCTAAATGCGGCCTTCTCAAAGTGGCCCCTGAGCAAAAAATAATTGCCCACCCCTGGCCTATGGAATTGCGAAAGCTGGGGAATAGGTGAAAATGAAAAGGTGAAGCCTGATTCCACTGCACAAAGGTGCTTTTTGTAGGTGTTGTTGGAATCGCCGAGATGTGATTTAATTTAGTGTTGTCCGAAAAATAACAGCCAGCAGAGAAAATTGTGGAGAACTGCTGGGCGATGAGGTCATGAAAACCGCGTCGCATCGTAATTGCACTCTTCAAGTGACTTCAATAGAATTTGAACAGCTTCTACAGGGCGGGAATGGGGAGTTAGTTTTTACATTGCAAAGCCACTTTGTTGATTTCAGTCACGATCATTAACCAGTCTGTTCTCTGCAGTGCAATAAAAACGAGTGTCAAATATGAGGATTCACAGCACTTTGTAAGTAGTAATCTATGAACAGTTGGTAGGCTACTGCAATTCACCAAATTGCAATTGTAACCCATTCCACAAACTTTTATGCCACATTTTATGCTACTCCATGTGTTCCATTATGAACTGAGGAAATCATAGCCACATAGCTGGGATACAAAGTTCAAAATGTAGCCTATACTGAAGTCATCCACTTCCAATTTTAGGCTACATATTTTGCACAGAGGTTGAATCACTCTACTATACAAAGGTGTAATGAAAACCTATTAATCAGTATTGGGGTAATAGTCCTTCAGTCCAATATCTGATGTCTTGTAACTTACCGAATAATCTTCCAGTTTGCTCAACCGATTCAATTTTGCTGATTGTTTCCCTGACCAGGTGCAGTTAGCCTGCAGGCAAAACTATTAAATAAATTAATCCGTCATTTTTGCTACTTATTAGCTTGAATAGGCTAATCTGTTCCACGGTAGTGGTTTTAGCATCAAGCAAGTACAGAAAAGGTTGCACAAGACTTAATACAAACCACCCAACCTCATATTCAATAGAATCCCTTATTATCGGATTCCCAACCTACCTCTGCTAGTTGGATTCGCTGAATCGCATGTGGTTGAAAACATGCGCGCTCAAGCAGCTCGGTGAGACACTCACGGTCGTGCTTGAGTGATTTATGGGATTCCCAATCCAACGCGAATCCGATAACAGTGCAGTGTAAAGAGGGTAACTGTTGTTTGATTTAGATTCGTGGTACTCTACGATTGCAGCGTTCACTTCGTTCGCCAGCTGGAAGTCTACAAAGCATGTCATCCCGGCATGCCTCTAAGAATCTATTTCTTGACTTTTCGCTCGTCGGCCGAGGAACAAGTTTATCTGACCTCGTTACGACGTGAAAAAGAAGCTTTCCTCACCTTGATACGCGAAAAGTCGGTAGGCATGACGCGCCCGGTTCTGTGCGTCTTCGCGTGTTGCATTAACTAACAAGATTTTTATTGTCCTCCGTCCAGTCTATGGTTGTACCGAAAGAAAGGGAGGGAAAGCACGAAGACGACCCCCAGCTGCAAAGGTCGGTTGCGCCTGCGTATGAAATCGGCAGCAGTACGAGGAAAGCTGGAGGGCAGAGGTACTTGGTTTTATTTCGTAAGAACTTTGCTCGCAGTTGACTCTCCGCGTAATCTTGTTGGGTGTAACTTAACGTACACAAGTTTATGTCTACATAAACTTTTTTCCTGCTTATGCGCAACAATTCTTGATTTAATTGTAGTTGCGTTGTTGTATGCTAAGTTTTAAAATACACAAAAGAAAAAACAACTGAAAACTGTCAATGCAAAGTGGAGCAGAAGATTCTGAGGAAGCTGAAACAAATACAATAAAATTACAAAAAGTATTATGTGAAATTGCAACAAGTTCGTTATCATAATCAGGTTTACACATACATGTTACCCATCTCAAAGGCTCAGTTGGTAAATAAGCTGTTGCAAAAGTGTTAATGTCAGTATGCAACTGTAGTTTTGTATTGTTAGACTAATTTACATTTAGAAAAATAAAAACTTACAGTCCACTTTTTCAAAACTGGGACATCTTCCCAAATGTAGGTTGAGTAGTGTTTAAAGATTTTTTCTCCAACTTTATTTCTGCTATTTCCGCCAGGTAAAAACCTGCATCGGCATTATAGATATAATCAGTGTTTTTTTAAAGCGTTTTGAGGAACCAAAGCGATATCTCAAATTTTACCAACGCTCTCTCAAAATACAGGAGAACCTCTCTGCGTAACCACCAGCAAAATACACTAAAACCTCGCTTTATGACCCATCTCGGTTTTCAGAAATAATCGTTGCGGTTTCTCAAAACGTCGTAACGGTCACCAAGGCCAAACCTTCACAAAAAAACTGAATATAATGCATATATTTTGCTGCTAAGGCTTTGGACTACCATTAGGCAATTGGCTAACGATTCGTTGTACAGTTAGATGCGTTTGTTTCTTTTTATAAACAATAAGAAGGTACAAACGTTGCAGTCGTTTTTGTGAATTTATTTTTGAGACTAAAGCGATCGTTCTTACTGATAAGCTGTAGAATACTGAAAAGTAGAAATCTGAATATTGTCTTTCGTGGTGTTCGTCTTTCGTGACTTTTTTTTCCAATTTGTGTGTTCTGCAGTTCATCGCAAGCTGATGTTATTCAAACCGTAATTGTCGATATGCGAGAATTTCGGAGCGAGTTGCCATCTCTGCTTCACAAACGAGGCATCGAGATTGAACCGCTTACATTGGAGGTCTGTTGCTTGATCCTTGCTTTGTTTGAAGTTGCAGGTGACATTTCTACCTTCCACCGAAGGTTGGAATGTATTTCTGGTTTTGAAACTTTTTTGTGATTTTTTTCAGGGCAATGCCCGCGCATATTCGTTACAGCATAGCTTCTACGCGTCTTCTGCGGCACAAGCACAAAACAGCAAAATTAAAGTTTAGATTATTGGGTTTACTGTCTAAATGGAAACCACATAAAATTCCCTCTCATTTCCTGAGGTAAATGTCGCCCGTTCCTGGAATATTTAAACTTTTCGGCTTTTCGTTGAAAAGATTTCGCTGATGAAATTTTTCTGGCTCTTCTGCCAATTTCAACTGCGACGATAGTTCTCGCTTTTCTGACGTTCAGGTTCAGTCAGGACGAGGTTTCATTATTGTTGTTGATGTATCTGTCACGTGTCACCGTCAGTGGTGTAATTCATTATTTGTCTCATCCTTAGGCGTGTGTTGGAGGTTCTGCGCACTTGTTCAATGTTCTTGGTTTGCAGGTGGGAGACTACATCATTACTCCAGAAATATGTATTGAAAGGAAAAGCATCAGCGATTTGATCGGATCTTTGAACAGCGGTCGACTCTACTCGCAGTGCGTTGCCATGACGAGGCACTACAAGACCCCTATGCTGTTGATCGAGTTCGACGCCAATAAAGCTTTTTCTTTTCAGGTTTGGCAAACCGGAAAAAATGTGCGGCTTTTACGAGTACAAAATCTTTCATGTAATTCGTTCCCCACAAATAACTAAACCTGTTTTAGTCTGCTTTTTCCTCTTTCGTTGCTGCTATCTGTTGTAGTTGATGAACCTCGCATCACCAACCGAGTGAATACTTTCAGGCTCGCGGCACTGCTGGCGCCAAAGTGACTCTTAAAGAGCTCAACCAGAAGCTTGCTCTTCTGCTCCTGCACTTTCCCGGACTCCGGCTTGCCTGGTGTTCTTCCCCGGAAGCTGCTGCGCAACTAATGGACGAACTTAAAACTTCAAGGTACGTGTTTGGCACAAACTACACATACAATTGTTTTTCTTTGCAACTGTTGGTGTCTTGCGCAGGAAGCAGCCAGACCCTGGTGTAGCAGCTGCTGCTGGTAGTGAAGACGGTGAAGCGGACCGCGAAGAAAAGTACAACGCTGGACCTCACGTGAGTAGATGATTCAGCGGGATCCGCTCCAGTTGGTGGCGCCCTGTTGTGGCAGTCGCTTTGGATTGGTTTTATTGAACGCAGCCCTAATTTAGGGATTTCATTTGTTTTGTTTTGATGAAATATGCACTGCTCTTTGCTATTTAAGGTCAAACCATACAACGTATGTATAGTGAGAGATACTAGATTCTTACGGCAGACTCCTTTTACTGTCTTTTTCCCGAGATCTGTGACATTCCTGTGGCGTCATTTGACGTTCTTTATTGCTAATAATTACAAGATATTTCAATCATTCTTGGCAAGTGTGTTATGTGTGATCTCCGTGTGCCAATGGCGTACAAACCGCATGGTATAATTTTTTGAAACGTCTACGAACAACAGTCCGATTTTAATGGTTTGTAAATGATGTGTGCCTAAGGTTGAAGGGATTTGCAAATGTTTTTCACGAAAGTTTAGGGCTACAGTATTTCTAAGCGGTGCAGATTTTTCCATTTTTTTCTACTAACCCTTTAAAACAGTACGCCTGTCAGTTGCCCTCTGACCCACCCAGTTCCGACGTGTAGAAATTTCGTCAATACACGAGGGAGTTACTGATTTTTTGGAGAAGTTCGTGGCGAACGCTCATCATGTTTTCTTCAAACGTCCTCAACAAAGTTAGTTGTACCCAGTCCATTGCTACTTTTGGTCTTTCTTGCAAACAAGAAAAGGACCAGGCTCCTTATTACTCAGCATTTTGTAAACGAAGTCGCCCGTGAGCTCTGTCGCACCAGGGTTTCCTAAAACTTTCGATTGTAGTATAGAGCTGGAGAGTTTGCGCGAGAAGGTTGTTTCGCTGTAATTTACCGTAGTC
>Ga0210059_1016301_pt1 | contig 10741 bp, 4 predicted proteins | sample Ectturendosymbi2_FD_188042 | JGI IMG/M metagenome (GOLD analysis project Ga0210059, IMG submission 188042) | Ecteinascidia turbinata endosymbiont from Florida, USA - Sample 2 (SPAdes) (version 2) | ecosystem: Host-associated > Tunicates > Ascidians > Unclassified | place: Key West, Florida... | reverse complement strand
CGTCTGTTTTGTCGCGCCCTTTAGTGCAGCCCGCCGAAAATTCATGTTTTTCAATTGGGAACACGGCCCTCCAGCCCGCCCGGCCCGCCGGCCCTCCGTTTAGTGTCATCCGTACCAGCAGCCACAAAAGCTGAGGCCGCAAAATACCAAAAATATCACATGATGACCTCCAAAGCAATTACCACTTTCAACCAGTGGCAATTGAGACCATTGATGTGTATGGCAAGTCCACTGCCCCTTTTTTGAGTGGTCTTACAAAGAAAGTTGTTGATGTGTCTGGCGACCTCAGGGAGCGCCAGTGGCTCCACCAGCGTCTGTCCCTAGCTTTGGCCAGGGGAAATGCTGCCAGCATATTGGCCTGTGTGCAAGTTTGATCTAATTTAACCTGTTAGTGTTAGTTTTTCTAGCTGCTTTTAACGTACTGACCAACATCACTGCCTACCACTTGCCCCTGCTGTTATCAATGTGTAGCTACTGCCTTCCGAATCCTCATTTTTTCTGTAAGATTCATTGTTCCTCAGTTGTGCAATGTTACCTTTGTGCATTGGTTAAATATCTTGTCAATCGCATAGCCTATGATGAAAGTACAGCGTGGTTTCGTGTTCAACATTTCTTGAAACCCCCACAGCCTCATATCACATGTAAACTGGGTGGCTACACTTCAATGAGGCACAACTTAGTGAGAGACTCTGAGGCACAGATAATGAGAAAGGTCTGTAGGGATGTTCAGACCAAACCCACGCTTCTGCCAATCAATGAAAATGACTATGAAAGAAAAGTCAATACTGCTGACAATGCCAGGTTGGATATCTCTGCGAGAGGACGATGGAATAGATGTGAGAAAACATTCTTTGACATAAGGATCACACATCCTACCTCACCCATCACTGTCTTATTCTGTGAAGTCCCTAGCAGAGATCTACCAAAAACATGAAAACGAGAAGAAGGATAAGTACAACCAAGAGTGATTGACATTATGAAGTCTTCATTCAATCCCCTTGTCTTTACAACAATTGGAGGGAAGGCACCAGAATGACTGGCAGATAAAATAGCTGAAAAACGCAAGGAGCCACATGCATCTGTCATAACATACATAACCCTTAAGGACAAAGCTCAGATTTGCACTTTTGAAGAGCACCCTTGCTGCAATACGAGGATTTTGAGGCAAGCGAAGTGATGTCCACCTCCAGGATCTCACGGACATTGACTTCAGCCTAATTCCTAGGCCCACAATCATATTAAGCTGAATGTCATGTGATGGTGTCAATGACATGACACCGGTTAAATATCTGTGAAACTAAATTCACATAAGTTGTGACTTTTTGTGAAACTCTACCTTAGAACTAAATTATTGTAAATAGTTCTCTTACTTAATAAACACATTTTGTTTTTTCATGTACCTAACACTTCTTGGAATAATGTTTGCCGCTAATATTTATTGTAACCTGTCCATACCTTGTCTCTTCAACTTCATTTGGTGACACCAGACCTTGCATCTGGTTGGGAACAACGCGATACATGCAACCCACCCCACTATGCCTGGTCTGTGGGTAAATTTATATTTCTTCACAATTTGTATGTATAAACATTGTATGATTGTTTTCTGCCCTTGCTACTTGTTTTTGTAATGAAATGTTGTGTTAAAATGTATTGCTCTCTGCCTCACAACCCTTACTCCTTACTGCTGCTCGCTTCTTTCACCTGCTCGCTTCTTTCACCTGCTCATCTTGTAGCCTGCATGTGATGTAATGTTATGTATCAACTCTTCACCAATTGTTTTCCCACCATAATCTGTCTTATGTTGATGTCAATTGTGTTTATTTTTTTATTTCATTTTTGTTGTATTTCTGTTTTTTTCGCTGTGCATGTGCTTCTTTCTTGCTTTTGTTACTGTGTTTTAATTTGCAAGAAAAAAATATTGTGAGAAACCGCACTGTGCTATAGATCAGCGATCTACAACCGGTGTACACAGTGCACACTAGGGTGCACCAAAATATGTGTGGGGTGTACCACTACAATGTGTTAACGCGGGAGCATCACAAACATGTCACACTTAACAAATTATTTCCTCGATTTTGTTTTTAAGGAATATTGTAGTGTAATGGTCTCTTTGCAGGATGATTTTCACATCAGTTTTAATCTCGGTTTACCTTTCAAATAAACAGGGTGCATCAGTTCGTCAAAACATATTAAAGGGTGCACCATAACAAAAAAGGTTGAAGAGCACTGCTATAGATGTACTCAGTACTGTGTTTCATATTTCTTTGGGCTTTCGATATGAACTGCAAAAATCACGACTTAATCTGATTAACAAAAGTCAATAAATTCCCATGTTTTATCAACATCATTGTGTTGCAACCTCTCCGGTGGTGTTGCGTTGATTGTGTGATTCACCACGAACGGGATGTGCGTGAAGAACAACACCATACATACATGTGGCGCGAACAAGCAATAAAAGAGTGTTCGTGGCGTGGAAGCTCTGCCGATATTAACGTGTGAACGATTGAACATTATGACTAGCGTACCCAGAGAGTGATCATGGCATGTGAACTCTATTGTTGCTTGCTGCCACAGTGCGAAGCTTTGCGCATATGCCGCTCGCGATTTCCGATCGCAACAATTGTAACCGACATGGGTTCGTCGTCACCGCCGCCAAATAACAGAGGTGCCAAATAACAGAGGTACCAAACAGCAGGGGTGCCAGAGAGCAGACGTGGAAAAAAATACTAATTCAAGCCAGAGGTGACCAGAGTCACTTTTTCAGACACCGACTCCGCTCCAGTTTCAAAATTTTTGAATCCGGCTCCAGCTATTCTTCAAATTTGAGAATCCGACTCCTGTTCAGACTCCGGCTACAGTCATCGTTCCAACCGTAATGTACCCATGTTCTTACCTAAGAAATGACCACACAGACTCCTGCCAATGCCGAAATGGAAAAGTGACTCCGGATCAGTGTCCGGTTTTTCACAAATTTTTGACTCCTGATCCGGTTCCCAAAGAAAATCGCAGAATCCTGCGGGAGTCGACTCCGGTAATCCGGATCCGGTCCCAAATCTGGTTCAAGCATGCAACAAAAATATGAGGACAAATGGACACAGCACACAGCACTAAGCCCAATATACAAAACAAGGATTTATAGTGAAACATTTAGGAGGTATTGCAGCACACATCCAAAGTGCGAAAAAATGATGCAGGTCAACACAAGCGCAAAATGGAAGAGGTATTTTACAAGCCAGCACATGGAAAGTGACAAATAAAAGAGGTATTGCAAAACAAGCGCCATACATAAGACGTTTTTAATAGCACCACATCACAGGTGGCAAATGAAAGAAGTGATTGAACACAAAGCACCAAATATCAAAGGTGTTTCGCAATGCAGCTCGTGAGCAGTGCGGAATGAAAGTCGTAGTTCAAAACAAATAAGCACCAAATATAACTTTTTTTCCAATACAGCACATCGGTAGTGCCAAATAAAAGTGGCAGTTCACCACAAGCGCCAAATATAAGAGGTCTTTTGCAATGCAGCTCATCGGCAGTGCGGAATCAAAGACTAAGTTAAACACCAACGCCAAATATAATGGGTTCTCAACATGCAGCACATCGACACTGCGGAATGAAAGACAAAGTTGAACACAAGCGCCAAATATAAGAGGTTTTATGCAATTCAGCACATCCACATTGTTAATTCAAAACGCAGTTCAACACAAGCGCCAAATATAAGTGGTGTTTTGCAATACAGCTCATCGGCAGTGCCATATCAAAGACCAAGTTCAACACAAGCACCAAATATATGAGGTGCTCTGCAATGCAGCATCTCGAAAATGCTAAATGAAAAACGTAGTTCAACACAAGCGCCAAATATAAGAGGTATTTTACAATGCAGCACATCCACATTGTCAATTAATGTCGTAGTTCAAAACTAGCGCCAAATATAAGAGGTGTTTTGCAACACAGAACATTAGCAGTGCCAAATGAGAAAAGTAGTTCAACACAAGCGCCAAATATAAGAGGTGTTTTGCAATGCAGCACATTCACATTGTCAATCAAAGACGTAGTTCAACACAAGCACCAAATACATGAGGTGTTTTGCAATGCAGCACATCCAGTGGCGATTCTGAGGGGGTGCTGGGTGGGCTATGGCCCCCCAAGATTTTTACTTGGTCCCCGTTTTGTCCCTCCTGTTTTTTTCTTAATTTCCCGTTTAAGTTCGTTTGGTTGACATATACAGGGTTGTCAAATGCGTTTTGTAAAAATACTGGCCATTTCGTCAACAGCGCCACATCTGAGCTGTGTCGTAATTCGTAAGCAGCACAGGGAAAACAGACACAATCCGTATTGTTAAGCCACAATTAATAATTTTCCCGTTTTTTGGGCGATTGTTTACATTTCGGTGTGTGTGTGACGTGACAATCGCACCAAGGATTGCGTCAACAGCAGCAAATAAAGTTCGCTGAAGAAACTGTCCTGGCAAGATTCACTACAAGAGTCATTATGATTTGAGAAATTCTGCGTTAGTTCCTTTTGAAGTTACTAATTATTTTATTTTCACAAAACCGGTTTCAGACACTGATTTTCAAAATACCCGCCTTTGCTAAATTAGCAGTAAAATACTGGCAAGGCTGTTGAAATACCGGCCATCTGACAACCCTGGACATAAGCAGTGGAAAACTTTCGGCCATTAATATTTTGAACGATAATTTAGAAACCCTTGTTGCAGTTGACTGCATCGCCTTGAACTACTGAGGCAAGCACAAGCGAAAGATGGCATTTCGGGGCATTAGCTGACAGGAAAGCAACCAGCTCCCTCACTGAGCTCACTCTACTGCTACTAGGTTGCACTATCATTATATAGGGATAAATCAGCTACGATAATTCGCTTGTGGTGACTATCACAGTGACTTGTTACTCATGGGCACCATCTAGCGGTGACCATTTATTTACCTATGGCGCCATCTTCTGGCCGCCACACTCTCTAGTCTGCATTCAATATTTCCCAAATGCATGATAAGCTGTGTTGTTGTTTTTGACGGTTGGGTAGCTGGAGTTGTTTATGACGACACACACCAGTACTGTAGTAGATGCTCGCATCCTGTGTGCAATTTAGTCAGACCGCGATTGCGATGTGGAAAAATTCATTTTGAAACTAAGAATCACGCGCAGAAATGGGAAGATTGATCTTTCGTGCATTTCAGTGTGAGATGGAATGGATGATATAACTGTCAGCAGATTGTTGCTTGTGGCAGTAGTGAATGTTTGTGAAGCATTAAGAATTGGTTTCAGTTAGCTGATCAGAATTTATCCTGGCTGCAGTATTGCGTTCTGCTGCCTTGTGTATTACTTCGAAACATCGTACGTGAGTGGTTCGTAACTACTGCAACTCTACCCACACATGTCCTGCAACCTCGGGATTTTGAACGGATTTTCTGTAATGATTCAGAAGCAATTTTTGGCGTATTTCGCTCTTTTCCCAGGAGGTCAAATATTTCTATCAGAAAAAGACTTGAAAAAATTCGCAAATCATATTCATTTAGTGAAAATGATTTAAAATATGAAATAACTTTGTCAAAGAATGTGTTTCGGAAGGCTTCGAAGCTGCCTATATCGCTTGAACAATTTTTATCTTTTACAGCTACTTAAAAAGCTGTGTTTGGTTGTTACTGTTAGCTGCATCTCTTCCCATCACCAGCGTTTCATGCTAGAGAAGTTTTTCAAAAATGAAATTACTGAAAAAATTTCCCAGAAATTCCATGACCAGTAAAAGATTGCGTAACGTTGATCTCAGTGGCGTATCTAGGGTATGGCAGGCATGGCACATGCCATGGGCGCCACTTTGACGGGGGGAGCAAAAACTGCTTGGAAAAATTAAAATCTTTATTTGCAGTTTCCTGAACCTCCATTTTGCACCCCATGCATTCATAAACTGCAAAACTGCATCAACACCGCGTCCTCACCTAAAGCATTACGTTGGGCGTGTTGCGCTAGCACCACTGAGCATTATGACAAAATTTCGGTATTGTGACATACCACGTGGGTCAGGCATTGCGACAGAACAAGAACGCTCGGTTGCCATGTCCACGAGGCCTCATCCTTCTCGCGCTATAAGAAAGGATAAGTTAGTCCATACTGCTGCATTTCAAGCAAGCAGATATTAGTCAGAGTCTCGTTGAGATGAGTTTAAGCCCGTGGCTGTGAGAATCTGACTGTTATGCACATAATTGGTGATGTAAACACATAATCGCTGCAAATAATGCTGACGATGGCAGTTATATGTATCACAAACTTTGAACGATCTTTCAGTAAACTGAAACTGGTCCTTCGTACCTCCAGGCCTCATTAATTAGCAATGAGGTTTCTCGGGTTGTTTTAAGTAACAATTGCCTATAAACCAGTTTTTCATGCCTATAGCGCTATGGTAGACAGTTTGTTTTATGATTGTGGCGCTATCGTGGATAGTTTCTTGGTAGTTTCTTATACTTGACAAACACTACATTCCGCTGTAATATAAAAAGCTGTTTGTGCTTGTTTGAGTTGTTTGTGCTTGTTTTGGTCGAGATGGTTGCTATTTTGGGTGTGATAAAACCGTGTACCTTAACCAATAACCGTACACAACGCTTTTCCATACCTTGTGTTGGAGGCACTGCGTCCCCAACACCGATAAGGACAAAAGTGCAGTATTAGAGATTGTAGAAAAGTGACTAAGTTCCACGACAAGTTAGCAGTTAAAACAATGAACGATACGCTCTCTGACTTGGAGTGAAGCGCAGTGATAAAGCGAGAGAAATTGTTACAACCGTGCGTACATATGTTTGTAAGCAAAGAACGATGCAGGCGTCGAGTGTGATTGGTGAAAGTATTGTTGTAAAGCAATTGTGGTGTTGTCTGAAAATGAACTGGTGAAATTCATATTTGTGTGTGTGTATTTGCATAAATTATGTACACGTTTTTAGGAGATTATAATCTGTTCCAAGCAATAGAAAACTATGTAACGCCACAACAAACATCGAACACGTTACAAAAAGTAATAGATTGGTTAAAAGAATTAACTCAAGTAAATGAATGCGAACCAGAGTTAAAAAGTGAAATATTAATTTGTTATGAAGGGCAAAAAGTCCAAGTAGTCGCTAAAACGAAAAGTCAAAAGCTGCACATAAGCAAATGGAGATTTACACGTGAACCATGTAAAAAGAATGCAATAATTTAATTATATGATTATGTGTTACAGATGGCTAACGCAGGGCTGTTAAAAGAATAGGCTGAAAATGAAGAAAACATCTATTTTGTTTTCAAAATAGCAAAGATAGAGGACCAAAGTAAACTGCAAAAGCCATTTGAACAGTTAGATCCCGAAGAAGTCATAGTAATGATCTACAAATGGTTAAGTGAAAACACGGGAAGTGTGACAAAGATGCAGTTGCGAGTGCATAACCTCAACCACAGTATAATGCACTATATAGGATTACGTATGTACAACCGACAAATTTATGTCTTGTACGTACACGATCTGCCTTCGAACCACCAGTAACTAACACATATGTGGAAACCATTCACCACCTTCAACAATCTAACGATTGACGAAATAAAAGAAAGTGTGAAAAGAGCACAAGGGATAAACTACTTGATCGCTCGTGAACAAATCCAACGTGAATTACCCATGATCGATGCATTGGTTGATATGCTATTAAATGAGGACAAAGACCCAGAGTTACCACAATCGGCCAACAACAACTTAGCTGAAGAAATTGCTGAACCATGATGTTATGGAATAAAAGAACTCTGAAAAACCTCTTCGTACAAGCTGAAGTAAGCCAATTGGCACGAATCAAGTGAAGTACACAGGTGGTACAAAATCATGTAATGACTTTCGATCAATTGGAACAAGTCATCTCGAGAAAAGCCTGTACAAAGTCTGCAAGCCCATGTCAGCCAAAAATCATGCGTCGACATCTGGTAACGACGCGAGGACAAGTTAAAATAAACGAATGAATGTCACGCTGTAAGAGACACACGGAGTTACGTGAAGTTTGGTAAAATTTGCAACATACTAAAAATTGCTTAGATAACATGTGAAGAAGCAGCATTGACGATCACAAGTACATATATAATTTAAGCAAAATTAACACAAAAGAAAAATGTGTTAAAACCAGCAAAATGTTAATGGTGTAAAATTTGATAAACAAAACAAAAGTGCTACAAATAAAACAAAAGTGCTACAATAAGCAAGTTAAGCAAGTTACCAATTTAAAGAACACTAGCAAGACCAAAATAATTACCAATCTAGGCAAGCTCAACGCTAATAGAACAAGCTGTAAAACCGTAAAGAAAATAAAAGAAATAAAGTGCATTATTTAAAGCAGAATAAAAATGTTAACGTTGCTTAAAATACCTGAATGATTGTATACCATCATACATTGCGATATGAAATATTGTTTAAGATGTTCAGAGTATAGAAAAGAGTGAATATTTGATGTTTTGTGTCATTGCGAAATGTCTATATATTGAGCATTATCAGTGACAGGATTTCAGAAAGCCGGAAGGCCAGGTACATGTTGTACAGAGGAATGCCCTTTGATCTTGTGATAAGGGAGCGCTTGGTTGGATGTACACTGGTCCTCACTTGTGATGGCACGCCCAGCAGACAAAATCTGATACCATCAGGCCCACAGCGAATAGATTTCGTGCTGTGTAAATAGGGAATGTTCCGGCAGCCAGTGTCAAGAGGGACACACTGGCACACAAGCAAAATTTGAAATACGTCAACCAATCGGTGACTAATTGATATCCGATGGCCAAAGTTTGGAAACGAATCGAATGAGAGTGTTACAAAAACAAAGGTAGCACTAAAAAGTCATTCCGTGACGCAAGCAGGCGATACCCTCAAGAAAGTCGCAATGCTTACCAAAAAGGAATGCACCAATTACGGATAGCCATTTGATAAATGTGTTTAGTGCAACAGTGAGTAGAAAACTAGGGAAAGATGAAATCTTGTACTGTGAGAAACTGTAAGTTGTGTTGTGAATATTTGAACGTTGGTTATCATGAGTCCAGTAAAAGATATGTGTATTAATATCACTGAGTTATACCAACATTTGGTTATATGCTAAGGTGTTGTTTGTGATTCAGAATTGTGTTAAAGACCTCCTTGAAAAGAATAAGGAAAGGGAACCTACAAACGGATAGTCGCAAAAATTAAAGCCATTGCTTTAATGAATAGGCTTTTTCGTTAATGCATAGATGTGTTAAGCCGAGGCAAGAATGTAATACAATGCATTAACCTAAAACTTGCAATTGCACATATCTTGACTCACTCGGTAAATTAGACTTTAGGTCCTATATTTGGCTTAAAAAATAAATGCAGGGCCGAGTTCGCTGTTCGGGCTTGTGATTTCGGGTTTAGGAGGGGTTCGGGCTTAAAATGAGGTCCGTTTACAACTTACAAATAAATATATGTAACACATTCCGGTTATACTAGTGTTTTCAATCTGCATGTAGCTAAGAGAACAAACGGAGGTCGTGGGATGTTGCAAAATATCGAATGGTCTCGTCAAGTACAGTAGGTTGGGAAACACTGTCGCAATAAGTTGCACTTTTTGTTTTTATAGTGACGTAAAAATTGTATTGTGCAAAACACCAATGCAATTGTTACCGTCATCTTCTTTGCCTTCAAATACCTGCTATGAATCTGCTTTTGTGGAATGCAGACATTCATGCAAACAGAAGAAAAGCACAGGCCAAAGTCTGAACAGACACTGCAAGTTTTGCGGCAAGATATTTACCAATCCTTCATGCTGTAGACGCCATTTCAATGTTTTACATTCCAAAAATTTTGTGACATATAACAAGCTTAACATTTTCCCTTGTTGGTGCTCTACTGCAGAGAATGTTAAGAAACAGCTTCCTCAATTTCATTGCCCTGTGTGCAAGCACAGCATTAAAAGAAAAAGTTGCTTTAAGAAGCATATTAAAAGGCATTTTAAACAAGACAATTCATCTAAAATCAACCAACCAGAAATTCACGAGGGTAATTCAGTCGGAAAACAAACGGAAAGTGGAGCAGCAAGCCTAGATACTAAACACGTAAATGAACCGGATGAAACAAATACAGGCGATGATAGGAAAGACTCTTTTAAAAGTGGAAAAGAACAAACGCAACACAAATGTCCTTTGTGTGGTAAGGCCATGCTAAGGCGAAGTATTCCTAGGCATTGCAGGGAAAAGCATACTGAAGAAATAGTCAGTGCAGTAACTTGTGTTGATGATATAAAGGGAATATATCTTCTTCGCAAATCTATCCATGGAGGGGTGGGGTATCCATGTCACGTAAAAAAGATCTTTAGGCCAAGCTCCAATGAAGAGTTCGTATTGGAATGTGAGGAACAATCGTGCATGGATATTCTTAATGTTGCTCGTGCATGGATATTCTTAATGAGTAGTGGCTTAACATTCGCTGAATGTGAACATATGAAGCAAGTTGGAGTAAATGCTCGATTTGTGAATGAATCCGTTTTAAACCAGGAGAGTTTGAAAGATTTGTCTGCCAGTGAATGTCACAAGCTGCTTAAGGATAAGAGAGTTGAGGAATGCATTTCACTACAGTGTAATGCAGATAACTAACGTGCACCACTGGTCGTTCCCAGCAGGGACGGAGAACGTTCTATTCATTTCTCAGTGTATGGGCCGGAAAATCACTATTACTCCAGGCTTGGGAGAGTTGCTATTACATGCGACATGATGAACGGCACCA
>Ga0210059_1016300_pt1 | contig 10741 bp, 7 predicted proteins | sample Ectturendosymbi2_FD_188042 | JGI IMG/M metagenome (GOLD analysis project Ga0210059, IMG submission 188042) | Ecteinascidia turbinata endosymbiont from Florida, USA - Sample 2 (SPAdes) (version 2) | ecosystem: Host-associated > Tunicates > Ascidians > Unclassified | place: Key West, Florida... | reverse complement strand
ACACAGATAAGAAAAAACAGATGTGATTCTTATAAAAAACGTAGACCATGTGTTTTGTCAAATATTTCAATTGTGGCGATTTCGGTTGGTTTTCCTGTGGCAGTTAATAATTCTGCTCCCGCCAGCTAAGTAGGATTTCAACAATTCCGTGCAATTTAACGCTTTTGCGTCGAAGGCAGCAAAAACGCAGTGATCGTGATCACTTCAGTAATGATTTAGAATTTTTTAACGGTACTTTCAGAGCGTAATTTTCGGATTTGCGCAAATTTATTAACGCTTTCCATTTTTTTGCTCGCAACAATGGGAGAGGGGGCCTCACAAGTGGATTAGCCTAGAGCCTCGCATCAGTTTAATCCGGCCCTGCCCTGGAGGTACATTTGCTTATCTGAAGGGGTACAATTAGGGTTAGCAATAGAAGGAAAAATACATTTATGTATTATTTATTTCCAAATATTTATGCATATACCAGTAGATATAATTTTCAAAAATCTTTTTGTGCTTATTGTTTAATATATCTATAACTAGTCATGATAAAATATTTTGTCATAAGAGAAATTTTAGGGGTACATGCTCATCTGTCAAAATGCTGAAGGGGTACATGATTAGCAAAAGGTTGGGAACCCCTGGTCTACATAAACATACAGGACCAGGAGGTCCTACCGAACAACGTGTGAAGCCCTGGCAGACAAAGATGTAAGAAAGACCTTTGTAGACATCGTATCGTCCTTGTTCCGAGAGCTCCTGGAAATGCACATTGGACGCGGAGGTGGAGTGACAGCTGTTCAAAGTAGCTGTAGTTTCACCTGCTGCTCGGATATTCTTCTTCTTTTGAGCCAGTTCTTCAAACCTCTGCTTGGCCGCACTATACGGATCTCGGGACAGGTGTTGAGCAGCCATGCGATTGTCTCATCGTCCAAAACAGTCAGGCCGTACAGTCCATAAGGAGGTCGATGGATTGGACATTGGAGGACAACATGGTCTACGGTTTGTTCCTCTGCGTCCCACTCACAGGCCGCAGAGGAGGCCATACCCCATTTGTACAAGCAGCTCGGATATCAGGAAACGACTCGGTGTCGTGAATAATGCCAAACACGTAACCTTTTGGTGGCACCATGAGGTGAAAGATGCTATTCAAACACAGAAAGAGCCTGTAAGACAGTGTTAGAACAGGGGTTCCCAACCTTTCTCTTGCCATGTACCCCTTCAGCATTCCGACAGATCAGCATGTACCCCTTCAGCATTTCAACAGATCAGCATGTACCCCTTTAGCCTTTTAACAGATGCACATGTACCCTAAGATTTCCTATGACGATATATTTTATCATGATTATTCATTGATATATTTAAGAACAAGCGTATAATGATTTTTGAAAACAATAGTAACTGATATATGTGTAAATATTTGGAAAAAAATTATATGCAAATATATTTTGCTCTTCTGTTGATAACCTTAAATGTACCCCTTCAGATAGGCAAATGTGCCCCTGGGGGTACATGTACCCCAGGTTGGGAACCCCTGTGTTAGAACAAAGACGAATTTTTTTGCATTCGCTGAGGCACGAAAGTCCGCAACACTCACGGTGAAAAAGTCCAAAATACAATCTTGGGATAAATTCGGACATAGACTGGGTTCCAACTACTTTCAAGCCAACAAAGTGTTCTGGCAAACCATCCGAAGTAACCACGCCAAATATCTAGTATTGCTAGATCTATCAAAGATCAAAATGGTGCCATACTCAGTAATGAGGAGGGCATCCTTGGCAGACGGAGAGAGTATTTCAAAGAACTTTCAAACCCAGTCACTATCACACCACTGGACAGACCCGAGATATATGTGGTGGAGGAAAATACCATCACTGCTGCCGACACCTTAGCTGTTAAAACACTGAAGGATGGAAAATATGCATACTGCGATGAAGTCTGACCTGAAATGCTCAAGGCATTCGGTTGAAAAGTTCTTTGGTTGGTTCGTGTGCGTCAAGTGGTCAGGGATTCTGGGAGGTTACCGAAAGATTGCCAAACTGATGTGATCATCCCCATACACAAAAAGGAAGACAGTATGAGTAGTGAATGCACTAAATGCCAGGGCATCTCTCTCCATAGCTTCCCTAGAAAAGTTTGTGCCAAGTGCCTTGAACAAAGATGCCGCGAAATAATTGAATCAACGCTGAAAGTTACCCAGTGCGGTTTTCTTCCAGGCCGCAGCACTTTAGACCAAACTTTCACTCTCTAGCAAATTATCGAGAAATCTTGGGAGTGTGCCAAAGACGTGTGCACATGTTTTGTCGACCTCGAGAAAGCATACGACTGGGACCCTCGTAAAAAGCTTTGCTGAGTGTGGCGGGAGTACGGTGTTGACACTGTCTCTCCAGAAACTCAAGGCAGTATACGCTGAAAGTGAGCGACAATACACGGCAGCATGTGGAGAAGTTCAAGTACCTTGAGGTGAGATTCACGAGCGACGGAAGGTGGAACAAAGAGATTGATACACGGAATGGTAAAGCAAACGCAATTCTGCGTGAGCTTTACCGCTCTGTGGTGACAAACCGCAAGGTTTCAAACACCGCAAAGCTGTCAGTTTTTAAATAGGTCAATGTTCCGATCCTCACCTCATGGTCATGAATTCTGGGTAATGACTGGAAAAATACTATCTCAAGTGCAAGTGGCAGGGATGGGATTTTTGCGAAGAGTTCACGGTAAGACACTTGGCGACAAACTTCGCAGATGTGAAATTCGTAAAGCTCTGAAGGACGATCCACTTCTCCGCCGTATAGAGAGATCCCAGCTATGTTGGTTCGGGCCATGTGACCAGAATGCCCCAGGAAAAATTATCGAGGCAAGTCTTGCTGGTTTCGTCTGCAGTAAGGCTGACCAGAGGCCGTCCAAGGAGCAAGTGGAGTGATTACATCTTCGACCTTGCTTGGTCACGTGCTGGTGTGGAGCCAGCAGGACTATCTGAGATAGCTGTTGACCGTGAGGTGTTTCAGATCCTCTTCGGGGTGCTGTTCCGCAGCCCTATACAGGGAAAAAGCGGCAATAAAATGAATGGATGAAATATGCCTTCGGTTATCCATACGTGTGCGAGACTTCAGCATCGAGAATTGATAAACGTGTGAAACGGTTGATGTATTTTACAGTTGATTTCGTGTATTTTCAGGTTCATGTCTCCGAAACCGGCAGATAATTTTTCTTCAGAAGTTTTTGACGCATCTGAACCTTCTACGATCGCTTGTCAGCAAGTCTACAAACCATGCGACGGTGGTGACTGCGCTACCAACGTACGCCAAATATGCAGTATCAAAACTGTAGTTCTTCGGTCGTTAAGCATTCTTTCTTAATTTTTCCGAGCGTTTCGTTCTTTTTGTTATGTATATATCTAACAATGTAGTTTGAAAAAATCTTTAAATATCTTTCCATGCTCGAATTGCAGTTGTCTTACCTGAGCTATTTCTGAACTAAAGTCGATTCTGCTTACAATGTTTCCAAATCGCTTGTAGAACATCTCTTAAATTTCAACAGTGTTAAAACAATAACGAATAACTCAAAACCCAAAAACAAGCTTGAAGCAAAATTAAGCTGCTACCACAAAACAACCATAGATTTAGCGAATTCACAAACGTCTTGTAAACAGACAAAATATTAACTTTTTTCTGCAGCTACTTTTCGTATGTAGAGAACAGCATTGCTAATTCGTTTTGAAAAGGTTTTAGTTTTTAATCGTGGTAAGAATGTGTAGCTTGGAAGCATAAAAGATAAACATGTGGCTATTTTCTGCAAAGAGCATTTCACAAAAAGTTGGAGACTTTGTAATAAGGAGCAAAGGCAAAATATCACATGCTAACGTGCTGTTCGCAACGGTGGCAAGAAATTTTGTTTCTGTTTTTATGCAGTGACTTGCTTAAAAACTTTATAACTGCATCAAAACATGAACTGTGCTAAAATGAAACTCCTGCAGTTATTCAAAACAACAAAATGAGCTGAGATCCGTCACTGCAGCAAAGTAGCCTTTCTCGTACTACTCTGGTGGTACATTTTGTGTGTAGCAACACGTTGAGTAACGCCCGACAGTGCTGCAAAAAGAACAATAATGTGATTTTTCAGCGCATCCAGTTTCTATCCAGTATTTGCTGATTCATTCATCGACTGACTTTATTTTTGGTAAAGTTATTGAAAGCAAACAAAGTGGTTACACATATTGTTGCAGTTATCTGAAAACTGTTTGGTTCTGGTGATCAACGTGCCTTCTTCTGTCAACCTGAGTGATGCCAGCACTCCTCCACCGCCTACCCTTCCCATTCTTTTTTGGATCCACGGCGGTTTCTTTTATGAAGGCGCTGGAACTTCCCCAGTATTCAGTGGAAGGTGGCTGTGCAACGCTACAAACACAATCGTAATATCTATAAACTCCCGACTTGGTGCGTATCTGCAAATTTTTGCATTAAGTGTTTGCCTCCAAAAATACTTTTACGGTGCTTATATAACTTCAGCGTTTACCAAAATTTATGAGAGAAGTAATCCCTTGTCACAAACGAAATGGATTCTTGTTTTGGCAGTTGCAGCCTTCTACATTTCCTGGCGCTGCTTCATGTTTCCAGAAGCCCAAAAGTATGTTTATTTGCAAAAATCCCACAAAGACCTGTTTTTTCATCAAAATTGCGCATGGCATTGCATATTGACCATAGGAGTAAGAAACAACAGTTGGTGGAAAAGAACCCACTCAATGTTTCCTTTTACGACGAAGAATTTGTGCGAAATCTAATTTCGCTACTTATTGCATCAAGATGAAACCAGATAAAAACTTAATTCTTTAAAAAAAGTTGATTCTTTTTAGACGAGAAAAAATTAATTCTTGTAACACGTTTGTGGCTGCAATAAGTAAAAACTAGTTTTATTTTGTCCACAACGCATATGTCTTTAGTATTTTTTTAACTGCTTATTTGTAATGATAAAGCAACAGCCAAATCTTCGGCATTGGTATTGCAACGTCAGCGTTGCAAGATCTAATGTGGTCTAACGACATTGCTATCACCAGTGGTGTAGGAAGCTGGGGTGCAGGGGGTGCAAGCGTACCCCCAAAAGTTTTGGTTAAAATCCGGACAAAATCTGGGGAAATCTGGGCAAAATTTGTGAAAACCTTCTCAAAATCCCTGAAAATCTGGGCAAACTCCTTGAAAATACGAGCAAGAATGGCGCCCAGCGTGCTTTGATTTGAAGAAATGGCGCCCAATACAGTTTTCATGAGAAAGTGTTCGCATAAAAAGTGGCCCAAAATTTTTCGGGCAAGTTTGGAGAAATTCGGGAAAAATTCTTCGCACCGCATTAAATTTGCCTACTACTACACATATGGCTATCACCGTCAAGTTCTTTGACAAAGTTCTGTCTACAAAAACATCAAATGAATATTGCGATTTCTATTGCATTCAAGCTTGAACCTTAACATCTAAATGCCCCTCCGGGAAACGAACCGAGTTGGTAAATTTTGACCTCAAAAGCGTTAAACCTTTCAGCTTGCACAGAACGTGCTGCATGCATTGGAAAATATTTTCATCATTTCTTAATGTGAAGCAATGCGTTTTTTGAGTCCAGAAGCTTTAATGGCAACAAGGGAATTGAACACAATTGTTGAAAGGGTCTCACACCACAGAATTAGCAAAAAGAATTACGTTGAACAATTATCAACATTTCCATTGCAAAAAAGCGGAGCTCACGCCCATACCCAACCGGAAATATTTCAACCCGCTTCTGCAAGCGCTGAAAATATTTATTTTCACCTTTTTTTCCCAGTAGAAACAGCAGTGTGAGTTGTGGAACCGCAGTACAGTGGGAATCACCTTAAAGATAATATCACCTTAAAGCTATTTCAATGCACCAACGCAAGTTTTTACCTAAAAATTACCCGGGAAATTTTTACAGTATTAGATTCAACGTCGTAGCTACTGGTTAAAACATTTTTGTTCGTCTGTGGTCTGCAATTGATTATTTTTGTCAAAAAATAGTACTACCATGATCAGTGGCGCAACTAGAGGTTTGAGCCAGGGGGGCAAACTTCGCTGAAGGGGGCCCATTGGCCACCATTTGGGAATGCAATAACTAGTTCTAAAAAATTCATATACATCACATGTACATGGGCTTTAGTGTTCGCTCGTTCGCGCCAAATATGTGGGTGTAAGTCTTCATGCACACCCGGTTCGTGGTGAACCGCACATTCAACGACATGCTAACCGAGAGTTTGCAACAAAGGGTACTCGAATAACACAAAAACGTTTTTTATAGCGCAGTACAAAACTGATGTTACATTATAAACATATTCAACACAGGCACAGGCATTCACAGAAATTTTTCCGTTGATCCCAGTCGACATTTTGCTTGCTCATTTCAGGCTGCTGACGATGCAATGAAAATGGGCGTCCACATAACGCTTTACCCTTTCTACACAACAAAGAAAATGACCCATATCACGGCAACATTCCCAAAAATGCGCTTCGTTGGCAGCAAGGTTTCTTTTCACATCGTATAAAAGTACGTGACTTACTGCAATGAGCAGTCATTGTTTCGCTGCATTACCTGCCACAGCTGTCTTCAACAGTCACATGTGGCTAAACGCCTGCTACCGCAACTTGAAGTGAACCTTTGTTGCCATGTTACTGTTACGCAATCAAGGCCAATGTTAGAACTATCCGCACCCAAGTTTCGCAACCTGCTGGCAATGTAGCGGACATGAGTGAACTGCAAGCTCAAAATTGCGTGTTACCACTTCAGTGAACGCGGCTCTTGCGCAATGTGAGTGCCACATCGGAAAATAAAACTGTCATTGCAAGAATTAAGTCAATTAAGCTGCTGACTTCAGGTTTTCTAGAAATTTTTGGTTCTTAGTTCCAATTGCCAGGTGGTGGCAAATTCCCAATTTGTCCTCCCTGCGGACACCCATCAACACAGGGGAATGCAAAACACTGAAACAGCGCACCAGCTATACCTACTTACACTTATCGTCAAATAGTAATCGGGCAGTGGGAAGAAATAAAGACATTTTAGCATCAGGTTCTGAAGTAAATGGTTAAAAATGTAGGACGGGGTTGCTCAGTGGCGTACAAAAGCATGTAAAATGTTTTGATCAAGGTATCAAATGTTTTTGCGAGATATTTTTAGCATGAGGCGGACAACCGTTTGTATTCATTTAATTTAAAGAACGATTTGACGGCTGACATTAACTATAAAATCAATTACGTATTTTTCTTGCGCATATCCTCAACATGGCGGGGTGAAGGAGTAATCATAAGAATTAATGCAACTAAACACTGACTACTTTTCGAAGGTATTAATTGAAACTGTGCAACAGCGTTGAGCATATTAGTATGGTGAAGCGCTTTGATATTCTGCAGTTCATGAAATCTCTAAGGGGTGCCCATTTTTTACATTTAGCTTGCCAGGGGGCGGCGCGCACCCCTGTCCCCCCGTCAGTTACGACACTGACAATTATAACATCATGCTTTTAAAATTTTTATGAGATGTACTTGAGTATTACGTACTGTATATCCTCTTACAAAATTAGTTCATGGCTTGTCAGAAATCAGGGTAGTGTGGAAAATTTATCAGGGTAAAGTATATTTTTGACCCCTAGGGAAAAGTCTTCCCATATGCTTTGGTTGTGAATAAGCCCTGGGTTATAAGTGAGATAACGTTCATGCAAACACATTCCAGTTTATTTCTTTTCCTACGGCGTTTGGTATGTCAAAATATCCGTTTAAATTCCTAACTGCCTGTTTCCGTGTCCACATTCTTGGTTTGCATCTCAAGTAAAATGGGCCTGGTTCCCAAAAACACGACGGTACAGATTGGTGAGAAAAGTAATTAGCTCATTAAATAAACTGATCTTTCGAAAGTATGGATAATATTAGAAGATTGTGAGTGTACTTAAGTTTATCCATTGACGTGAAATGTACAGGAGCATTCGGATTTTTGACACTTCGAAATGGATCCCACCCGATTGTTGGCAACCAAGGCCTTGAAGACCAAAGACTAGCAATGCAGTGGGTTCAAGACAACATAGCTCGATTCGGAGGAGATAAGAATAAAGTACCGTCACGTGCATTAAATATGGCGATATTTGTTGCATTCTCCATTTTCCTTTTATAAATTTTGGTAATGTTATGCATATGTTTCACTTTTGTACATTTTTTATTTACACAACTATCTTAGCCCTACTGTCTCCATTTCCTCTCTCCAGGTTCTTCTCAAGCTATTTTACTCTAAATCTGATTCCCAAACTTTGGCTTTTTTAGTTCTTTTTATTGTTTGAGACAATGACCAACCATCTGCTGATGGTGTCGTACTTTGTGAATTTTCGGTGTGTTTGTGGTATTTCCGGCACAACACTTGTGCCTCTAGTCTGCTGTACGATGCTGGTTCCTTAGTATCGATTCAAAAAAGCTGTTTTGATCTTAGTAGTCTGCAATTGATCTCGACAGAGGTGTATAGGAAAAAACGAAATATAACAAAAGTTTTGATAAATATCAAGCCAATTTGAATTCCTTTTATCAAGGGGAAGGTGGGGCACAATGGCACACGTGTTACTTTTTTGTCACCGCTATTTTAATTTAAGTCCAATTAAACTCAAACGTGGTTAACCTACACAACAAAGCAACTCTTTGTGTACAATATCATACTAAAACACGACAGCAGTTTGCTTCAGAAAAAAATTACAACCGTTTTAAAAACAGCATTTTTTGTTCCATTGTGCCCCATGGGGCAGAATGGTTACGACTATGGGGCACAATGGACCAGTCTATTATATAGGCTACTTTTATTTTAGAGTGTTAACATGTGAGGCAATACAACTTTAACACTTTTTTACCTCCTCCCACCCATCTGGCGGCAGTGGCGGTTCTAAGGGGGAGCTTCGGTGGGTCATGACCCCCCCAGATTTTTGCTTGGCCCACTGTTTGGCCCCTCCAGTTTTGTCTTAATATCCCGTTAAGTTCGTTTGTTTGACATACACAGCAGTTAACTTCCGACCAGCAATATTTTAAACGATAATTTAGAAACCCTCTAGCCTGCATTTAATATTTCCCAAATGCATGATAAGCTGTGTTGTTTTAGACGGTCGGGTAACTGGAGTTGTTAATGACGACACAGACCAGTGGTTGCTTCATGCTCGGATCCTGCGTTAAAATTAGCCAGACCGCGGTCGTGGTGTTGGAAACTTCATTTCGAAACTAAGAAGCAGTCGCAGAAATGGGAAGATTGATATTTCGTGCATTTCAGTGCAGGCCCGTAACCAGCTTGGGACACCAGGGGTAGCGAAGAGTTTTCTGAGAGTGGCCCAAATTTTTAAAGTATGTCCAAATACTTTTAAACTATAGGCAACATATTTTTCCAGGGGGGGCGAAAAAAATTTTAGGAGGAGCTTCTCCCCCCGTCGCCTCCCCTGGTTACGGACCTGTTTCAATGTGAGATGGGACTGGATTATATTACTGTCAGCAGATTGTTGCTTGTCCCAGTAGCAAAAGGTTTGTGAATGGATTAATCAGTTAATTTATCCGAGTTTATCCTGGCTGCAGTATTACGTTCTGCTGCCTTGTGTATACGACTTCGAAACATCTTACGTAAGTGGTTCATGACTACAGTTTTAACTCTACCCACATATGTCCTGCAACCTCATAGAATTTTGTACGGATTAATTATCTGCAATGATTCAGAAGCAATTCTTTCGCGTATTTCAGCTCTTTGACCCGGAGTTCAAACATTTCTATCAGAAAAACACTTGAAAAATTTCGCAAATCATATTCCTTTAGTGAAAATGATTTTAAACATGAAATAATTTGGCAAAGAATTTGCTTCGGAAGGAGTCGAAGCTGCCTATATCGCTCGAACATTTTTTTCATTCACAGCTACTTAAAAAGCTGCGTTTGATTGTTACTGGTAGCTGCAACTCTTCACGTCACCAGCGCTTTATGCGAGAGAAGTTCTTCAAAAATGAAATTAATGAAAGCATTTCTCAGAAATTCCATGACCAGTGAAAGATTGGGTAACATTGATCTACTTTCAATTGAAAGGTACGAGCTGAAAAGCAGATTTAGATGATTTAGTTGATGAACTTGACAGTCGACATGATAATTGAAGGATTGAGTTGCATTGAGGTGATGATGATATAAAATTCTAACGTAGACTGTGCAGGGATCTGTGTGAAAATTATATTGCTCCATGTCTATTTGTCTGAATATTTTTAGGTTCACAGTTAGTGCGTATTTCGCTTATGACAAGACAATCATAAATCAACGCAGAGTGGAAAAGTCAGCTTTTGAGGATCAGTCAGAGGAAATTAAGTGTGAATATTAAAATGAACGACTTTGTTGGGAATACTCTGCAAAAAAAGTTTTACGCCTGCTGTTACATCTTGCTATCAGGTACTCACTCCAAACGCCGATGCACACCTATCTGCGGCGCTGCAGCTACCGTGTTACTCAGGTGCAGCTGGTGTGGAAACCTCGGTGCTGTTAACTGCATTGAATAGTCCTTAGCCTACCCTATCCACGCTGCAAATGGGCATTACACTCGCAGTAGTAATTGCATAACATTGTTATGGTTACACCACAATCACAAAATGTACATACGTTATCACTAGGGCAAGTTTTTGCAACTTTTGCAACTTTTTTTTACAGCTTCCAACAGCTTCCTAAATACTCAAGATATATATAATTCAATGTTTTGAGCTGTTTCCAGGAATTTTATATTGCAACTTTTT
>Ga0210059_1016299_pt1 | contig 10742 bp, 8 predicted proteins | sample Ectturendosymbi2_FD_188042 | JGI IMG/M metagenome (GOLD analysis project Ga0210059, IMG submission 188042) | Ecteinascidia turbinata endosymbiont from Florida, USA - Sample 2 (SPAdes) (version 2) | ecosystem: Host-associated > Tunicates > Ascidians > Unclassified | place: Key West, Florida... | reverse complement strand
GGGTAATTTTCCTGAAATTTCACGATGACGTCATCGTGCTTATTCAACCGTGGTACAACTTTTTCGCAAACGGTCACATACAATAATAGTGTATTTTTGCCCGCAGACCACAGTGCAACACACACATTCTGCACAACGCTGGTTGATAAAAACAGAACGTTTTACAACAGCGTTGGAGGCTGAATCACCGGTGTCAAGCGAAATTTCTGACTTCACGCCATATGCGCATGCACAGAGCAATATGCAACATATCAAATACGCTGAAGAAACTGCTGATTAGGGGTTAGGATTTGGTGTTTAGGTAAGTGTGCCGGGTTAGGGTTTATGTTACTGTTAGAAAAAGAAAATAATTGAAGTCTAAGATTAAGTCCAATATTTTTCACTGGTTTTACTTGTTCCCGTACTGTCGCTTGTTGTGGGCATCTGACATCTAACCAGAAAGTTTTAATTTACACAACACACATCTAAAAAGTAATCGCTAAACTTTATTCCTTTACTCTGAGAAGCAAAATAACTGACAAAAAATAATAGATCAGAAATTTCGCTTGACACCGGGCTACAGAAACTTACTTAACAGAACGTTTTGTAAGGCGTTGGAGGCCGAGCCTCAGGTATACAGACGCATTCTTAATACTATGTGTTCACTTGGTTCAACACTACTGCAGAGTGGGACGCTAATTCCTAAACTGGTGAAACCCAGGTAAAGTACGAATGCATTGTGACATGCACACCCTAAAACGAACAAACACTGCAATGTCCGAGCACTCAGTCACAAAGTAAAATGCGGTTGCAGTGTTCAAAGACTAAGGACGAATATAAACAATCTGACTGCGTCAAAACAGGCAACCATTACGTTATTAGACCTTCTGCATCTTTCGGCAAAGAAGTACATATTTTTTCTTAATACAGCCTCAAATGTAGGAATGTAACATTGAACCTGATGCGTCATGACTACTAACACTCGCTCTCCAGGGCAGGTTGTATAGAGCCCTGCATCCAAAATTGCAGGTCACACACAATCTTTGCATGCATGACATTCTGAAAGTCCACCATAATTGTGATGCATACAATGGCGTACAAAGGAACGAAAAAGTACATTTTTAACTGCATTTGAACGTCAATAGAAGAGACTCTCAGCTTGTTTGCTGCACAATATTGTTATCGCAGTTATCTCTGAACGTCTTGTCATCTGAGAGCTCAGTATCCGGTTCAGCCCCCAGATATTTGTATTGGTTAACAGATTTTTACCACCCACGTGTCAGTAATGGGGTGACTATGTTCATGGGCGTCGGAAGGGGGGGTCTTGCCACCTTGGATTTTGAAATTATGGGCAAAAAAAGGTTGTTTTTTCAATTTCGAGAGGTAAAAACCAAATTTCACCGCTCTTGGCTTCCCCTGGAAAAATTTTTGGGAAAATCCCCTATTGGTCCCCCTTGGAAAAAATCCTTCCGACGCCCACGACTGTGTTTTTGCACTCTTAGCCTTAAACGTCAGACAAAGTTTTGCTGTAGTTGAAAATATTTCCATGTGATTCTGCATAAGCCTGACACACAGATAAAAGTTCTCTTCGCAACATTTCCGAAAACGAGAACTTTTCAGTTTTAATCAAAATGCAGACCGAACGATCAGGACGGAGTAAAAATTAGTATTCTCATACAAACACCTGGTTCCGTACTCAACTGGTGTAGTCATGGATTTAGTGTGACAGATGTATGGGCTACTACAGCAGTAAACCTGCCTAATTTTTGTCTTGTTTTAGCAAATTCGTTCTAGCCCCATTCTTCTAGCACAGTGGTTCCCAAACTGGGGGTAATATGCGATTCTTCTGGGGGTAACGTGGAACCAAACCACAATGTTGTTCTGCATTATGAGCGATCACTGCAAAAGAAATTTTCGACAGGAAATGCGAAAAGTTTTTATTGAGGATAATAAGACATAATCGCTCCCTTGATTTGGGTAACCGTTCGAACAAGTTTGGGAACCACTGTTCTAGCACGTGCTTGAATTTCTATCACAAATGAAGATCCCAAACTTGAAAGCTAGCGTATGTCAAAGGTGAGGGGATCTTTGAATGCTACCATTTCGGGCAAAACGGATCAGGTGTCTTGTGCCTTTGGCGCTTAAGGGATCAGGTGTGTTTGGGGCAAAACGGCATCCATGAGTTGTGTGAAAGTTTTCAGAAGCACGTTTAAGGCTATGAGCTTTCAGGGCTTGCACTGGTTGCAAAAGTTAGGACCTCATAAAGCGTCATTTGGAGCCAAAGTGGTCTAGTAGGTAGGTGCGTTCAACACTTGTCTAGCACTCATATGACACTTTGCTAAACCTTTTTCCCAAGCCGTGGTACTAGGATCAATCCCAAAGACACTAAAACGTTAAACAGTCCATCAGGTTTCGAAGCGAAAATGCAGCTAAACAATGCTTTTTTAAGAAATGTGTTACGTTAATAATGGTGATCCGCTTTGCCCCTAACAAAAATAATAATCAAAAGGTCGTAGAAGAACAAGCGGTTTGACGAGGCCACTGACTGCTATGTTAAGATTTCTCTTTTCAGTTTGAAAGTTTCAGCAATTTGCACGTTTCAACAGTACCCTAATGTTATAAAGTTTCATGAGGGCAAATTGAGGCCTGTCTAAGGCAAAATAGTACACAAACAAATAGCTAAAAAGTGCTTTAAAAATACGAACATTTTAAACTATCTCCCAAGTCGACACTTCCAGCATATTTGTGGTTGAATACCAATACTTTCGAAATTTTCGATCAGATAATCTGTCTCAAGACAAATCTTGCAAGGAGATAATTTAACGAGCAAGACAAAGAAAAATTCCAATAAGATTTCTTAAAAATGATTAGAATAAAAAATTTCATCTTTATTCTTTGAAAGTTTCTACAAATGTAAAAAATTGCTATGCAACGTTTTGAAAATTTCGGGGGGGCAAATACCCCCCATCCCTGATTGCGCGCCTGGTTGTACACATATACAGTATATTTGTCAGTTACACTGTATTATATTTGTATTGTAGGTAGAAAACTGATGAGCATAGTGGTAATACAACACGAAATCACGCTGAAAACACAGGAATATGTTCATGTTGAAGATATAAGAGCAGATAACTTTTACTGATTGTTTCCCGAGCATTACGGACTCTCGGAATTCAACGGCAAGCCTTTTGTTCCATTCTTTTGAAAAATTTTGTTGAAGCTGGTAAATGGAAAAGCGACTGCTGCATATGTGAACTATCGGTTGCCAACTTGATTTACCAAAAACAGAACAAACAACATATATTTATAAAAGTTTTGCAACGTAAGCGCGCTGGGCTTAGTTAAAAGTAAAAAACTAGCGTTCAGGAGCTTCAGTCGCGACGCACGCTTGACGTTTGTCTGGTGCTTGGGCAACCGATTTAACCACGTGGCAGTTCTCATAACATGCTTCTCTGACTGGATTTACGTATATGATCGCACAAAACAAGGCGGCATAACAAATATGACAAGATCAAATGCACGAGAGTGGATAAGATGTTGGCTGCTTTGTAACAGGTGATGGAATTTTTCCGAAGCAATTCAGCTTCTACTCAACGTCAAAATCGACACCCTAACGCAGTCAGACGCACTGCAATTTTATGCTACTTAGACCAATGTCTTTTTTTTTTCAATACATCTCTGAAGGCAACGAATCAATCCTTTTCCCGCTGAAGAATTTAAGTAGGCGATCACTGCAACCGCTTGATTTAAGATGCCTTTTTGAATCGCGTATAGAACGATGATCTGATCCGTCTGAACGGGTCCAGCAAGGAACTTTCCTTCCGTTGGGAATCCGGGCTGTCCGGGCTATTTCGATCGTTGGCTGCGGACGCATGGATAGTTGCGGTGCGGGGCGATGGCACCGCTGGGAGGTCGTCGACCGAGATTTCAAGGTTCACGTTTGCCAAACTGTCTTGCGTCGTCGTCATGACGATGCTCTCGCGACCCTCATCCCAAGCGGTCGACGTCCCAGGTTGGAAGGCGAAAGTCTACGAAGCGAAGGCACGAGAAAGATGACATGCAAGTTCAACGCTTTATCAGCTGTCGACTCTTACGTACAACCTTGCTAGTGGCATGTTTAAAAAGTAGAACATTCTTCAATGCAGCGCTCAAGGTCAATGAAACGAAACAATATTTGTTTCTCCTGATGGGAGGGAGGCTTCTGGCATTGTATCAGTGGAGCACACAGCTTGACGTGCGCGCGCTGTGGGGCAGTGGTCAAAAGTTTTGTCGCCTGTGGGTTGCTTGGCATAGCTCTGCAGATAATTACCTTTAAACTTTGCCAGCAGGTGGGCGATGCTCAAGGGATACTTGAGAGGTGCAACAAAACGACCCGTACATCAAATAAACGACAAAAAGATTGATTCAAAGCAAAAGCTCGAGCGGTTTCTGGAAGAACTCGTCGATCGACGAATAGCATTCGTCATTCTCAAATGTAATAATCAATCCAGCAAATTTTTTCTTAGGTACTTTTCATTCAGTAAAAAACCTAGGCTTAAAACAACACCTAAAGATTGACGTTGAAGTCTGGAGCTTCCTATTCGAACTACTCATCGCCATCTGTTGATGACGTAACACATTACTATTGGTTGATGACGATTTCTCACTTTTCTTTTGGTGAAGATTTGATAAGTATCTGTTAGCAGGCGGCTGGACAATAGCAATTATGTGCTGCGCTGGCATCGTAAGCGCGGGACACTTCTTTACACTGGAAATCATAGCGTCTGGAGAGGTATTCCAAGGTTTGCTCATGTTGTCGTACGTGTAGTTAAGAACATCGACTCAAATTTCTAGTGTAATTTAAAGTTTTTAAATCCTAAAGTACAGCTTAAGTTTTCTCACGAAAAATATAAACTTTGTAAGAAGCAATCTATTCACATGATGTCCTCTACATCAGCTACGTCCAACGGAAATTGCTTACTCGGCCAAATATGATGTCACATCTTAACCACGGCCGCACGTTGAATGGCTTACTTTGATCTTAGCAAACTAAATTTAGTTCTAAGCTAATTTACAGAAAGCGTTCGAATCCTAACTGCAATGCTCATCATTGTTTTCACCTTTAACCGCTCCTTCAGTGCGATTTCATAGGCAAGCTTAGTGCCAGTGGAACAAGGGTAGGAAATAAAAAAACGAGTGAAAAGTTTTGCACCAAGCTACAGACGTGACAAAATGTCACAGAGGACCTGCTGCAAAAATGTTAAATTTAAGATTATCAAAATAAGGACAGGTTGTCATTACTTATACTACAGCGAAAACCTACACTGGACCGCATGCGGCCCGCGGTTTGGATACAGCTGCTCCACATAGTTACCGATGTGGCAATATCTTCTACATGGCTTCAAATATTACGCAATATCCTCAACCAATGTTTCAATACAAAAAGAAAAGGAAATCAAGGCGTTCGTTCCGCGTACAGTGAAACTGCATTGGCACACCTAGAGATGAGTGTGCAATGTCGCCAAGATGTCCGCCTTTAATTATTAGTCTGTTATTTCTTCCTGCCTGTAAGTTTCTACAAGAATAGAAATCATGAGGTGAACCTGGCCATGTCACGTCATCTCACATAAAATATTTGTTTTTCCTTCGCACGTCAATTTAATAGCCATCCAGCAGAGCACTGCAATCAAGACCAAGCTCCCGCGTGGATTGGCCTTCCAACTCGCTTCGAACAATTCTGCGGGCCATTCCTCCCAAGTATGTGCTACATAGGTGTAAGAGCAAATAAGTTTTTGGGGGTGCGAAGGATTTTTGCTGGAATCTCCCAAAACTTGCCTGAAAAAATTTTGTGCGCCTTTTGTCCACAAATTTTCTCCCACAAAGACCATTAAGACCTTTTTTTGGTGTGACCTCCAAAAAAATTTTAATGTGTTTTTCTGCAGATGCTGGGCGCCATTTTTGCCCGGATTTTCGGGGATTTTGCCCAGATTTTCAGGGATTTTCAACAAATAAGAACTTTTGGAGGTGCACTTGCACTTCTGCCTCCTACATAACTGATGTGCTAAACACAATCCTTCGACATTTCGCGCTTTACTGCTCTGGCACTCACCTGAACATCCGAAATCAGGTGAGGAGTCATGCTCAGTGACGTCATTTCCGGTTTGTGGTCAGGGTTTCCACGTGAAAAGTTTGCGTTCACGTCAACTGCACGACAGAATTCAACCAAATCAGCAACAGTCGATCAGTTCAACTACAGTCAACAAGATGTCTACGGCAGGGATGTGGTGTCTCACGTTTTTCAATGGTATTGCTGATTGTATTGTGTAAGTGACGTATTCACTCCCACACGCACCGCGCTACACTTCAAACACGCATGGCAGCAACAAGGAATACACAAATACAGTACATGAAAGAACACGATGATGCATGTACGTGGTCGTAGTAGAAAAGTATGCACTTGATGGTGTTAATACATTTACTTTGATGAAACACAAGCATAAAGGGCACATGAATGAATGAATGACGCCATCATGATTATTATAATGTATTGCTGCGACGCCTTCCAAGTACTGTACGTCGATTTATATGATGCATGGGGGAGTGGGAGGCTGCGAAGGACCAAGGGTCATTTAGGCTGCAGACCTCGCAAGGACGAAGCCATTTATAGTGTTAAGGGAACAGTGTATAACAATAATAAGTGTGCCGGCTCAGGTAAGCCGGCCCTCGCCAATCTTTCCTGAGGGATTCTGGTCACGTGGCCGAACCACTGTAGCTCAGATATTCGGAGAAGTGGCTCGACATTCACCGCTTATCCTAGCACTTCAGTATCATTTCTTTTTCATGATAGGAAATTCGAGAACGACTAACGAAGTAGCACTTCAACAATTTTGCACCAGTTTCAAACTAATCATAACGCTATGCTAAAACATCAAAAGTTTTACCCAAATTTCAACTGAATTTTACGCGATTTCTAAGCTTCGGAAGGGCAGTTGTCTTTCCTGTCCCAGTCCCGTACATTTAAAAATTCAAATGCATACGAAACACAATCTGCCATCGCGCTGGTCCAACAACAACAACCACAGCACTGAAGGTCAATGCTGCACAAAAACTACCACATTGATTCAACTCGAGAGCAAGAAGAAGAAGTTTCAAGTTGGCGAAGTGTTTTTCAAATTTTTTGCATTAAGTAATATTGTTTTATGTGAAATTGGCTTCAGATTTAATATAATTTGGCAATAAAAGTGATCAAAACAATTCGTGTGATTCAATCAGGACGCCATTGATCAAGTTAAAAAACTAGACAGTGCTCAACGCTGTCGTGTCCACTACTGCGTTACGCCAACGTAAAATTAATATTTGCTCAAACGATGATGTGAGGAAGGCATATCGTGCATGGCTTTGCAATACACGAGGGCAGCAACCGCATTCTGACAATCCCAATGGATCCTTCCCACAGCAAGTGCATCAGTTTCTGAAACACTTCAAGCAATTACGCCATCTTGGAAGTCCCAGCCCCTAATGTTTCATTCCTTCTTTCAAACGAAACAGATGATGATCAGTGTGGAGCACAAGATGGACGCAATATCGCTTGTGTTTGTTATTAACATTTGTTTCAAGGTGCCCGATGCTCAGAGAGACAATAGAAAACGAGAGGCGTTTGTGACGTATCTCGGTGGAGAACTACCGAGCACAGACGTTGAGACGACATTAGAGAACCACTGATTCACGTCACGGCAAAGTAAGAAAGTCTACTTCAAAACGAAAAAACCTGCGTTAGCAAAAATAATTGGAACGCTCTGCAGATACAATGCGACGGATGACACCAACAAGGCGACTTTGCTAACCACTGAGCAAGCCGACCACACTGCGAGGGCGGAATTAGCTCACATTAAACATGTATATATTTTGGTCCTGCGATTGCGGATAGCTATCCAGCTCTGTCAAGCACAAAAACTGTCAACAACTCTCAGCGACAAACTTGATACCGGTAGTCAAGAAGCAAAGCAACTTTTCCCCGTCAGGAAAAAGCCCACGCAGCGGAAAGTACGTGACGAGAAAGTGCAACAATAAATCCGGGAATTTCAGGGGTAGTTTTACCAGTAAGCTGCCCTTCTCAAATACCGGCTCGGAATCCACCATCTGCTTTGAACGTCAGTAGCTCAAGACATACGACGTGCAATGCGTCACCGACGTCTTGGTAAGAACGGGTGCTATTGCGGCGAATGCTTGCGAGTAGATGGGTGGGTGGGAGGTCGATATGACGTCCACCGTTCGCGTGAGGGACAGAACTAAGACCTACGAGCACCGACTCATCATGCTGCGCTCCTCGATCGCGACAAACACCGAAATGGTAAGAAATGAAAAATTTTCGTTGACAGCATATTTAACGCAAACCGGCGGCTGGCAGCAGCTTTGTGCTTGACACACGTCTAACGAAAACCCGACTGAGGGTGCGTCAACAGGTGACGGTGGCCAGACAGGGCCGTGGGTCCGGGACCAAAATTTCAGATCGCGACTCCAGGCTCCAGGCATCCTAATTTTTTTGGCTTCTGCTCCAAAATGATTTGGTCCCAGCCAATGCAAACTAAAAACCATTGTATAATTATTTGAACAATTGTATCATTACACCATAGCACAGACGAGGTGTTGCGAAACGATATATATGCTGGAAATGGAAGCGCGTGCAAAATGTTGGAGCAGCCCTGATCTACACACAAACGAGAAAAACTATGTACGCACGCGGTGATCCTACCATTACTTGTTTTTTCAAAGAATTCGATGCACCCATTCGCATAGCATCTGCTAAAACTTACGACATTCATTTAAACAGCAAGGAAATAAAAAATGACTCTGGCCCCAAAACATATCCAGGCTCCGGCCCCACTGCTCTGCGCTCAGGTCCCGTGCATTGGTCCAGCCGTAAACACGCCGACACATTGCGACTTGTTTTGCTCATGCACTTCAAGTCAACAAGCAGCACGGGCTGCAATGCAGGGGTTTGATAAAAAAAGGAAATTCTCCCAGACCGTCTACGCCCGAAACAAATTAAAACAAAAAGTGCAGTATTCCACTTTTCACCGAAATTAAATGATAAGGTACAGTTCAACATGTCGGCATATGAGAATTAAGCAGAGCGATGAAAAATTTGCAATGTAGTGGTTGGCACATTTGACGAAATTTCGAAGAATTTATTCACCTCGCTTTTAGCCATAACGTACACAGTTTTTCAATCAGTGTGTAGTTTTGGGGATGAAAAGGCATTCTGGACCCACAGTTTTTGGGGTGAAAAGGCATTCTGGACCCACAGTTTTGGGGGTGAAAAGACATTCTGGACCCACAATTTTGGGAGTGAAAAAACATAGCTATTGAAGTTGGGGGCAGCATATAATTATCGATCTTTCCAATCTGAGGCAAAAACTAGGCTCATTGGCAAAAATGACTTGTAAGTTCTGGCACCAACCAGTGCGCATTTACTTTTATGTGCTAAGTACTGTCATCTGTTTGTTTTGGCAAGTCATACACAAAAGACAAAACCGTCACTGTTGTTGAGGACGTGACATGTGTGGGTGTCACAGGAGTCATGCCGTACTGAATGTTGTACACACACGCCTGGTTTAGGTTTATCATGTCGTTTAAATTTAGAACTCGGCAAAAAGCAAGAAACCATCTTAAGTACCTTTTCGTGTCTGTGCCGCAAATAGCCATCTACCCAAATAGCTACCGTGAACCAAGTGACGCTTTGATAATTCATGGTCTGCAGATTTGGAACTTCGCGTTGTGACAGAATATCAGTTTCTAAAACTCGGCGGTTTTTGAAGCTCCGGCAAAAATGGCCCTTTGTCTACTTCAGCTTCACAGCAAAAATACATCGGCACGCCAAAAATATCGCTTTTGCTCATTCACACCGCAACCAAAGCGAATAAATCACCCTCATGTTGAGGTCTAAAGGTTTTTATTGGAATGAATCCGAAAGAAGAAACGTGTGTACCCTTTAAAAAGTTAAAATCACCAACTTCTACGAATAACTAGCAGTCTGAAAAAGAACCAACACAATGGCGTGAACCGAAAGTGACAAATGTCTGGTCACGAACAGGGCACAAACGATCGCGCGCGTTTTGCGCACTTTCAATTCGTCACAAAGAAACAATACTCACACAATGGAGCATCACCATGCTGTCGCGGACAGCGCTTTGCACGTCCAGGAGTGCGACTTCCTGGTTGTTGCGGTGTGAACAAGGACTCGTCGGCCTCTATTGGCTGCCTGCTGCCAGTTGAACTGCAAGATATGCAAATTTACTAGTGTATGACGAATATAGTGTATGCATGACGCTTGTTGTTCAGAGTGGTTTTGCAGGCGGTCTGTGAAATACTAAACGAAAAAAAAACAAAAATGAGTCAAATTTTTATCGCAGCCGGATCTACACTTTTTATCGCAGCCAGATCCACACTTGCAAATCGAGATCGCCTGAAGGCAATCAGCGGGTTTGAAAAATGGCAACTCCATTCAGCCACAACGTTACACCGCCGTCAGTAAAAAACGACATGCGACATCAAGCAAGGCACATGAAAAAGAAATCACCTGAGCATCAGACGACAGTGGTGCAGTGTAAAGTTGCACTTCCGGTCAAAAAACACATTTCTGGCAAAACAAGTTATCCGACAACACATGCCACCTGGAAACACATGTCACCTGGCAACACATGTCACCTGGCAACACATGTCGTCTGGCAACACATGTCGTCTGGCAACACATGTCGTCTGGCAACACATGTCGTCTGGCAACA
>Ga0210059_1016297_pt1 | contig 10742 bp, 8 predicted proteins | sample Ectturendosymbi2_FD_188042 | JGI IMG/M metagenome (GOLD analysis project Ga0210059, IMG submission 188042) | Ecteinascidia turbinata endosymbiont from Florida, USA - Sample 2 (SPAdes) (version 2) | ecosystem: Host-associated > Tunicates > Ascidians > Unclassified | place: Key West, Florida... | reverse complement strand
CAAAGAGGTTACGCGGGACCATGCGGACACTGTGCGTTGTGTGGCAAATTTGGCAAGCACGATGCAAACATGGTACCTAAAGTCACTGCCTTGCACTCAAAGGGCAAATTGTTTCCTTTAAGGCAGATGCTAACTTGCACCAATTACAGTATTTACGTTGTAACCTGTAAATTATGCAGAGAACAGTATGTTGGCCAAACCTCAAACAAATTTTCGAAACGCTGGAATTCCCACCGCTCTTCATGGAACGCTGTCAATTTGTCTAATGACCAAGAGCAGGTGTCTTTACTACACCATGTGGTGCACGAACATAAGATTGAAAAAACGCCTAAAATCAGTGAATGTTTCATAGTCATGTTCTTAGAACAACCTAGCTACGATTACCTTGATATTTGTGAAGATAAGCGGCTCAACAAAATCAGCGCTAGTATCAACAAGCACAGAATTATTTTGCCTCACATTAAATGATAGACTTGCCCTTGTTTAGACATTGCTCTTGTCATCACTTTTGATTTGGCGCACCATTGGTTCTTCTCTCATTTATTGCTCTTTCATCCCGCTGTGTGTTTACTTGTTTGTGCTTACTCTAAATGCTTATTTACAGTACGGTACTGTCAACGTTAGCTCAATATGTTTTTCACGCAACCTTTGTCTTTGTTTTGTAATAATCACTGCTTTGCGTACTTCCATTCGTTTTTACTTTTAATTTACTTGGACTGAAGATGCCGTATAGCAAAATCGATTTCCATTAAATAACATGAATGCATGCTGATTTTTGTTACTTGTGCAGTGTGCAGAGACAGTGCTTAAGTTAAAAATATGGGTAGACAAGAATCACCGCAGTTAATAGAAAGGAAGACACAGGTTGATACTGATGCTCAAGAAACAAGTAGAGCTTCCAAGTATGGACTGAAATCACTAACCCTTGCAGATTCAAAAGTCATAACTATTAGAATGCCACAAGTTTGAAAGTGTGGATGAGCATAAAGTGTAAGTTGCATTTAAATTCCATCAAAAATGAAAGCTGTTGACTGTAAGTGTAATTATAGAACATATTTTCAATTCATAAAACAGGTATATTATTATTATAGGTTTTTAACACTTTGAGAGCCAGCGTTCTAATATATCGTACCTAGATTATGATCTAAAACCAGCAGTTTTCGGTTGCTTTACCAACGCCATAGCTTCTCCACCGATTGCGCTAGAGAGCTGTTCAATGGCTCATACGGATCAGCCAGTCTTCCAGTCTGCACTCGAAAAAAAATTTTTTGGTTGGGGTTGCAGATTTTTTGTGAGTAACATCATAAGTGAAGTAGTTTTTCGGCCATTTTGCTACTTGGCCTAGAGCCCAACTGCTAGGCCAAAGTATTTCGCTGAAGTTTTCATTGGAAACTAGGCTCGAGTCCAAGTTTTTTTGAGCTTTTCATCAACTTTCCAGCGTTTCTGGATCAAAAGTTATGATCTAAAATAAATAAATTAATTTATTAGCTAATTAGTGACAGAAATCAGCATGCATAGATGTTATTTAACACTTTGAGAGCCAGTCTACGATATATTCGTACTTCGATTTCGGCCTAAAAAACAGCAATTTTCGGTTGCCTTACCGACGCCCTAGCTCCTCCGCCGATTGCGCTAGAGAGCTGTTCAAGGGCTCGAACGGATCGACCAGCCTAGTAGATTGCACTCGAAAAAAAGTTTTTTGGTTGGGGGGTGCGGATTTTTTGTGACTGACGTCATAAGTGAAGTAGTTTTAGGGTCATTTTGGTTCATGTTGCCTGGCCTAGAGCCCAACCGCTAGGCCAAAGTGTTTCGCTGAAGTTTTCATTGGAAACTAGGCTCGAGTCCGAGTCTTTTGAGCCTTTGATCGACTTTCTAGCGTTTCTGGTTCAAACGTTATGATTTAAAATGAACAAATTAATTAATCATCTAATTAGTGAAATATTTTTACTAATTTACATCACAACTTTTGAACCCGAAACCCCAGCAGGTTATCCAAAGTATCACAAGACTCGGATTGTAGCCTAGTTTCCAGTAAAAACTTCAGCGAAATACTACCACCAAATCGTTAGCGCCCAGTGCCAGGCAAAGTGGGCCAAGGTGGCCTAAAAGTCCTCCACTTTAAACGTCACACACAAAAAACCTGCAACCCCCAAGCAAAAAAATTATTTTTGAGTGCAGACTAGAAGACTTGCCGCGTCTTTTGAGACTTTTACCAGGTTTGTAGAGCATACCGGACCGGAGAAATTCCCGCACAAAGCCACGTGCGTTTAGGCGTTTTTTTCGAAAATCCCCGAATCCTAGCGGACACCAAAGTGTTAATGGAAATCGACTAAAGATGCCGTATGGCAAAATAGATTAGCTAATTAGTCAAATATTTTTATTACTTTTGATCATAACTTTTGAACCAGAAGCCCCAGCAGATCATCCAAAGTATCAAAAGACTCAGATTGTAGCCTAGTTTCCAATAAAAACTTAGCAAAATACTACCATCTAACGGTGTGAGCCCATGGCCAGGTAAAGTGGGCCAAGGTAGCCTAAAAATCCTTCACTTATGACGTCACTCACAAAAAATCTGAACCCCAACCAAAAACTTCTTTTTCGAGTGCCGACTAGAAGACTTGCTGCGTTTTCTGAGCCTTTGAACAGCTCTCTACCACTTTCGGCGCCCAAGTTATGCGTGCGCAAAGCCACGTGCAACCCGGTTGTTTTTTCGCAAAAATCGCCGAAACCGGCCAGATGCCAGTGTTAACATTTTATGCTCATATGCCATGAATGTCAATGAAATCACTGAACTGGCAGTTTCAGTATTGGCATTTCAACAAATGTTCCATTTCATACACTGGTACTGGTGCTACATTGCACTAAGGGATACTGCATAAGCGTGAAAATGTTTGAATGAAAGTTCACCTATTTCTAGTCAGGGATGATTGATTTAAATCCTTTCATTTAAATCACTGACAAAATAAAAATATCAAAAATCACATGCAGTTTTAAAGCTTTCTGTGATTTGTATGACACGTTCAATTGGTATTCTAATCGGTTTCACTTATTATTAAAGAAGGCAGAGACTTCTTATGACAACACAAGCCACAAAAGCAATTAAGTTTTATCAATCATAGCAACTGTGAGATCACAGATTCTATGTCAACTAACTGCAAAAATGATATGTGGAATGAAATCACTAACATTTGCAGACTCAGAAGTCAAAACTGTCAGAATGGCACAAGTTTGAAAGTATAGGCTGGCATTAAGCTAGCATTCAAATAAATATTTCGTTTCGTACACCAATACTGGCGTTATGAACTGATTTGCTTTAGGCGTGATGCAAAAGTGCAAATTAAGTTTGAATGAAAGTTCAGTTGAATTGTAGTTGCTGTATGAGAAGAAACAAAACACAAAAATGTGATATTAAAACAAACTCTTCAAAATTAATAATTACTACTTGTTAGGTGGCCACCCTCTACACATTAAATCATAAATTCATAAAAATCAAAAAATCATATTCAAAATAAAAAAATCTCATATTTTGATTTTTTTTGGAATCATGATTTTTATTAACCCTGACTTAAGTTTAGTATCTCAGGTTTTGCTATCAGTTGTTGCACTGTGTGTTTAAGATCTTTCCTTAGTTATTACATGAATATGGAAGATTGTTTCATTAGAAAAAGAGCTGGAAACAAATGTGATTTAAAGTGGTATAGCTGGAAGCTTGGTTTAATAACTTTAACTGACCTAACTGCGAATGAGATTGAACTGGTGAATTGGAAGGATTACATTACTGTGGAGGATGAACATTTATCATAACTACAGTAAACCTTGGTTAATCCGGATTCCATTTCACCAAGGATTTTATCCGGTTTAGGCAAAGATCTGGATTAAGCAAAGATGGTTGTTTCTAACCTGACATCATCTAAGTTCTAAGATATCGGTGAAACTGTTGCAACCCCTCTGGTGGCGTTGCAATGAATGTGTGATTCACCACGAACAGGATATGCGTGAAGAACAACAATGTATATACGTGGCACAAACAAGCAATAATAGAGTGATCATTTCATGTGAACCCTATTGTTGCTTGCTGCCACAGTGCGAAGCTTTGCGCATATGCTGCTTGGGCTTTTTCGATCGCAACAAAATGGTGCTGTGACCAGGATGTGGAGGTTGTGTTGTGTGAAGCTTTCATAAAAACAACATTCGATCGGTGCGGTTCATTGGAAAAAGGAGGGGATGTTGTTGCAACCTCTCCAGTGGCATTGCGTTGAATGTGTGATTCACTACGAACGGGATATGTGTGAAGAACAACAATATATATACGTGGCACGAACAAGCAATAATAGAGTGATTATGTCATTTGAACTCTATTGTTGCTTGCTGCCACAGTGCAAAGCTTTGCACATATGCCGTTCGGGCTTTTCCGATCGCAACAAAACTTACTTAAATTGAACACATTTATGACCCAACAGCAGACTTTTGCAGAAGCAAAACGCAAGTATTCATGCTTTCACAGTAGTACGTCAGAGTAGTCACCGCCATATCCAGACATGAACAATCTCCAGTTCATAATTTTCTATTACTTGGCTGCAAAGAAATCTTGGGTTTTAGACTGACACAGATTTTTCTGCGACTGGTCCATAAGCGGTCAGTCTATTTAGAGTGTAATGCCCTCCAGACATCTTACCAAATACAAGACACTCAGGGATAATGTTCTACACAAACACACTCAACAGTCAACACTGACCAATTGACTGAAAGCATGGTGCGGCGGCATGCCTTGAGTGCATGTGTGTGACATAATAATCACCTCTACGATTAGTCGAATGCAGTTGTGGGCATTGTTATCATAATTCTATACGCTCGTTGATGATAATGAGCAGGCTTGTGGTGCGCCTGAAAGCTGCCGAATCTTTCCTGGCAAAAATCCGGATTACGAGATGTGAAAAGAACAGATTTTATCTAGTAATGGCAAAGATCTGGATTAAAAAATCGGGATAAACCGAAGATTTTTATAAAAAACGTTAAGAATCATTCTTACCACCAGTTTTATCCAGTTTTGGTGAAGATCCAGATCAACCAAATCCAGATTAACTGAGGTTTACTATAATTGCTTTTGTCACTACTGTAACTTGCTGAAAAGGTACTCCAGAACATGTGTTTGAAGCTGTTAGCAATAGTTTTGGATTTCATGACTTCTTTTTTTCGGTGTACACAAGAACAAAACCATCCATGACACACACTGAAAAGTTACTACTTAAGATCCCTTGCAAGAGCATCAAAATTTTTTTCACAACCTTTTGTCACACTGATGTGGTTTGCAGTGAAGTTTCAAAGGAGCTTGGCCAAGCATTTCCAATGCCAAATTAAAGTTGTTTTTTTCATCTTCACAGTCCAGTTTATCTCACACCCCTTTGATTCTGACAAGATAGTGCTATAACAGGATTAAATGGCAGTTCATCATCTTTGTCTTATTGGTCTCATAGTTTGAAACATCTCACGAAATTACATCACTTATCTTGATCTTTGTCTTCTTCGAGTCATGGATGCCAAAATTAGAGTACCCTTTCAGCAAGTAACATTAGTGATGAAAGCAAATAGTTTTCAATGATAAACCTTCATCATCAACATTTATGAGCCCACCATTTCACCAGTTCAATCTCCTTTGCAGTTAGGCCAGTCAAAGTTTTCAAAAACTTTGTAGTGACTACACTGTTGATTTACTTAAACAGCAGTGTACAAGTATCAGAGTTTCATGAAGGATTTGATGTAAAGCTTTGAGTTGATGGGCCCAGTATGACAAGTGATACACCTATTGGCATTGCAAAAAGCCAGAAAAGGATCTCAAGATGATAGATGGACTGGATACGAAACACGCTTTAAGTTACAAATAAAAAAACTTATTGCATAAATGCTGATTTGAAATAAGAGCATATTACAATGATTAAATATTTTAAAGAATCATTCTACAGTACAACTGCTAAGCACATTAAAAATTCGTCAGCAAGAGCACAAGCTGTACTAGCAATACACCGTCACCTCTCCGCAGAAACGAACATAGCGGGTTGTGCTGTGGGTGTTTTTCCTATTGTGACCACATCTTGCATGCTTACAAGCTTTACTTGTAGTACTAGTATCGAATACTAACAACAGTAATGGACTGTATGATGTGACCACAGCAACGCCAAGGTCCTTGTCCACAAGCTTAAGTCTGAATGATTTCAACGCTGTTGACCATGCGATGACACATCACACACTAGAGGTGGCCGGAGTCACTTTTTCAGACTTCGACTCCGCTCCTGTTCCAAAATGTTTGAAACCGGATCCGGCGATTTTTCAAATTGTAGAATCCGACTCCTGTTCAAACTTCGGCTGCAGTAAATCGATCCAATCGCAATTTACCCATATTTCTACTTAAGAAATGACCACACCGACACCTGCTACTTCAGAAATTGAGAAATGACTCAGGATCCTGTCCGGTTTTTCCCAAATTTTTGACTCCGGATCCTGATCCGACAGAAAAACGCAGAATCCTGCCTGAGTCGATTCCGGCACCCCGGATCCAGTCCCACTTCTGTCACACACACGCGCTCGCGTGATCTCGAAGCTTGATCTATTGGATCTTACACAAAGAGAACAGAAATGAATGAAAAATGCCGGCGAACACATTACTTCACGTAAAAACAAACCTCACTACCTCCGCAGAATTGTCAAAAACTTCGCTCTGATAGAAAAACCTTTCGAAAAAACAGCCCAAAAACCGCATGCATTTTGATAAAACTAGCCAAAATCTGCAACCCGCAACAGCAAAAAAACCTGCAACTCAACGAAAAAAACAGCCAATTGTGCAGGAAAACCACCCAATTGGCAACACTGATTATGGGTTACCACTTACCAGAGATAAGCGGACTGTGAAATTTTTAAGTCCGAGTCCAATCCTGATCCGCAAAAGTTGAATCCGACCCAGTCCTGTTTGCAAAATTTTTGAAAATCATCAGTCTGATCCATTCCTGATCTGCCCATATAAAACCATGTATTTCATTTTGTCTCATGAGGCAAAATAGCCTCGTGAGGCAAAATAGACACAAACTCTTGGCATTTCCAAAATTTAATAAAGCAGTGTTTTATTTGCCACAAGAGGCAAAAGCACTGCTGGAGTTAATTGCCATTAGGTTTAACTCAATGGCAGTCGCTATAGATACTCCTGTGGATCCTGAAATTTGAAAACTTATTCATACACCACCTGTGACGTAGCAATGATGCACCACAAGAGTGCAGTAGGCTTGGTAGAAACGAAGTAAACGTTAAAGATAAGCCCTAAATCTAACTTTAACCCTAACCGCAGCCCTAACTCTAACCTAATGCCAACCCTAACCTAAATCTAATCTAATACTAACCTAACCCTAAGCTAAGGCTAACCTAACACCAACGCGAAAAAGTAACATGTAAGCCTGAAAAAAATAAAGAAAAAAGTAAAGTCGGCAAGGTGCGAGTCGAACCAAAAACCATTGGCATAGCAGCCATAACGCATAACCACTAAGCTACGAGGTCCATGCCGTTTGAATGACAAACTGACCTTGCCTGTTATTTGAATTGCGTCAGACCAGGTGCTTTCGTAGTCACTTCCTAACCCAATTTAAATCCAATTGGCAATCGGTAGAATTGGTCAAGTGACAAGGATTATACACTTGGGTTAGTGCATGCTGGTTTCTGTCACATGGCCTAAAACACTGAACCTGGACCCAAAACCTAAACTCAAACGCTAAACTCGCAACTTAAACCCATAACTCAAACCAAAAACTCAACCCATAACTTAAACCCAAAAGCTAAACAAAACCCTAAAACTAAACCCTAAAACGAAACCCTAAACCTAAACCTGAATCTTTTCCAAGAGTACATGAAAAACTGTCCCATCAAAGGTGTGATCTTCACCAGCTATGCCAAAGCAAAGGGTGAGAGCAGCAATACTGAACATATGCACAGCAGGCTGACTACGGTCACCTTGTTGCTGGTAATACGACCTCAACGCTATATGTGGAGTCTGGACAAAATTGGATGCATAGCAAAATCGTCCCAGCAGATATTTTGCCATTGATGGCAAGATATGCATCACCATTTAACCAATCTGCAAAATAACATTACAACTAACATGTTTGGTGTGGTTAGAATAATCACATCAAACCAATAAATTTTCTCAGTTCGATCCAGTCCTGATCCGCCAATTTTCAGAAGAATCGCAGTCCTATCCGGTCCTATCCGGCCAAAATTGCCTTAAGTCCTGATCCGTGCCCACTTTCCAGATAAGGCAGATATGCTACAACTTTATTCTTTTATGGGTTGCCAGATAACTTTCGAGAAAATACAACAAGCACTGTCTAAAAAAGCCTAATAATACTTTCCAGCAAGATATTTAAAAAGCCAAAGCACCAGTCTGATAGTATGTGACAACAAGAGATGATTGCATAGTGGATTTTTACTATCCGATCCTATCCTGTTTTGGAAAAATGATATCCGTATCCGATCCGAATCCTGTTTTGGTTGAAACCATACTATCCGTATCCGAAAACTATCCGAAAGTGTATTGTGATGCACAACATACATTTTTGTGCTGTGTCTATTTTGCCTCATCAGGCAAAACAGCTTCATGAGGCAAAATAACTGTTAGAGTTATTTTGCCCTCAGCTGAACATGATTGGTTGAAGTAGTCAACTGACAAGTTTGGAACGCATGTCCTTCTTAGCTGACCATGACATCTGTAACAGCTCAGTCCCATGTATGGATGATGGTTGTCATGGTTTCAGGGCTGGCAAGCAGCTTCTTATCTGCATTAAGTCAGTGGTTCCCAAACTTTGTCTGATCACGTACCATTTGTTGGTCCTATAGTGTCAGCAGGTACCACCTTGTTCCAGGAAAAGCAAATGTGCAAAATATCGTTTGATCGAAAGTTTGGAAAGAGTTTCAGCATGAACAAAATGGCTGCAAGAATTTTTGTTGCCATTTTCAAACCCAACAAGGGAAGTACACAAAAATTCAGGAATTTGTTTACAGAATTCGATCAATAAAAAATATAGCTGTGAATGAAATTTTAGTCTAGAAAAAGTAGGCCTATTTGTCCACCACGTTGAAAGCCTTCAGGTAGGTCTACCACTAGTGGTACGCATACCACAGTTTGGAAACCACTGCATGTGAACTGCAGGCTAAACCCTAACGCTAAACACTGAACCACTAAACCTTGTCTATAAGCCCTGATCCTAAACCCTAACCATAAACTCTTAAACCCCAACAAATTCTCTCTGCGTATTGTACTTGTCACATGACCACTTCTACCAATTGCGTTCAAATGAAGGCAAAATAGTCCCAGTATAGGTTTTGGCTCATGAAGCAGAATAGACACTACCTGAATACATTTTGGGCCCTGTCATGCTTATAAACGGAAAGTTTGACATATCTTGCAAGCTTGACATATCGCGTAGCCTAAGTACATTTCCAAGTCAATTGCATTAAAAGCAAGCCGAAGTTTTGCCACACAGTCTCGTCATCACGGGATGCTTTGGTGGGCTTAGCCCCTCCGAAACAAAGCTCCAAACCCCCCAAACTGTCATAAGAAGCGCTATAAAACAGTAATATTTGTTCAAATTTCCGAGAATGTCAAGACCCACTGCACTAGTGCAAAGCCTCACTACAGAGGACTTTCTGGTGACGGCTCTGTTGCCACACCAAGCTTTTCATTAGCCATCCCTTTGGTAACAGTGGTTAGATTTTAACATCCATGAGATCACATTCATACTTCCATTTATTAATCCGTCCCTTGTTGCACTTTAACCAAACCTAACTACATAACATAGCAATGCAAATCTATAAACCAAAACACTAATTAGCATTCAAAACAATACACTAGCTAAAAATATGACATTTATATTGACATGACTCACTAAAAATTCAGTCCAACAAGTCAATATCACCAAAAACAATTTTGTATATCATGTTTGAGAAAGAAAATGCTATCTGGCCTAGTATCATCCAACAACCAGCCAATGCAGGCTCACATAGAATGGGTGTGAAGACTAGACTACAAGGCCTGGTGTAGACTACAGACGAGAGTAAAAGAGGAGTGCTCCAACTAATCTAGACTACAGATCACAACACGCCTACACTAGCTAGCCTCAGTCCAGGTACGCAGCAAACAGCGTCCTTAAAATGTATACTGAAAGAGCCCTATCTTGCCACACCAGGAACAGATTCATGCTGACAAACTTGGAGTTTGCAGATTAAGAGGGGGAATGGGATTACACTACGCTGCAGAGAATACACCATAGACAAACTGGAAGTCATGGCACAGAAGGCTGAAAAGATGCTTCTGAAGATAATAAATGAATGATTGTGCAATGCGCAACATTTCCAAAAGTCTGAATCCTAAAAATATCGATAAAAGCGTTTCGGATATCCGGATACGCATCCGGTTCGCGTTTGAAAGCAGTTTTTGGATATCCGTATCCGGTTGCAAACTCACTATCCTGCCGGATATCCAACCGGCAAACCGGATAGTGATCATCTCTGATTTGGACACACCTGCAAACATTCAAGTTTCAAGTGGACAAGAGCCTCAATCAGGAGATGATGTTGTGTGTGGCTTGAATAAAGCTGACAAAGCATGTGACACTAACCAGCCCATTAACGACTCTAGGGTAGACAAAACTGAACAGGAATGTGATCAACTGGATGAATGGACAACTGTAGTAAGAAAGAAAAGGTGG
>Ga0210059_1016296_pt1 | contig 10742 bp, 9 predicted proteins | sample Ectturendosymbi2_FD_188042 | JGI IMG/M metagenome (GOLD analysis project Ga0210059, IMG submission 188042) | Ecteinascidia turbinata endosymbiont from Florida, USA - Sample 2 (SPAdes) (version 2) | ecosystem: Host-associated > Tunicates > Ascidians > Unclassified | place: Key West, Florida... | reverse complement strand
ATGCAGTTGCAAAAAGTGTCTGTAACCCTATGATTTCGCCGGCTTCAATGTCTTGTACTACGTTCTGTATTGTCTGATTTTATCAACCTGCGTTCTGCAGAGTGTGTGTGTTCATACTATGGACTTTGTGTCTGCTCACAAACAAATAAAATAAATAAAATAAAAGATTGCAACTGCAATAAGATAATGGTGTTTACTTCCACTGCAAACTGCTAGTTTTATCGCATATTTTGGGCTAGTTATGGAGTAATTTGGGCTTGTTTTATGAGGACATTAGGCTGTTTTTTTAACCAGCATCTGGCAACACTGATGAGCATCTCATCAATTGACAATGTTACAGTGGTGAACTGCATATGCAAAATATGTGAGTGGTAAAGGTCTGTTTTGAATGGGAACCCCATGTCAAATCCTAGGTCAATTTGGCACACTGCTACATCTTCACAGTCTGTGTTGTTGACCACCACTTTTGTCATTAAGCCTTCATTATTATGTTTCCTGCATGGATTCTACATTCCGGAACTGCATTATTACCACTCACATATTTTGCATATGCAGTTCACTACTGTAACATTGTCATTTGATGAGATGCTGATCAGTGTTGCCAGATGCTGGTTAAAAAAACAGCCTAATGTCCTCATAAAACAAGCCCAAATTACTCCATAACTAGCCCAAAATATGCGATAAAATTAGCAGTTTGCAGTGGAAGTAAACACCATTATCTTATTGCAGTTGCAATCTTTGTGCAACGGTTCCCATTCAAAACAGACCCGTTCATAACAGACCATTCAAAACAGACCACATTCACAACAGACCCATTCATAACAGACCTGTTGAAAACAGACCACTTTCATAAAAGACCATGTTCATAACAGACCCGTTCGTAACAGACCACGTTGATAACTGACCCCTTCTTAATGTATATTGCAATGTGGACGCTAAAGGTCCAAAGCATTTTGCCTAACACACTTTACCCCGTCCGGCCCTAGGTACGAACAGAGTCTGTTATGTGGTCTATTATGTACTGGTCTGTTATGAACGGGTCTGTTATGAACGGGTCTGTTATGAACGGGTCTGTTATGAACGGGTCTGTTATGAACGGGTCTGTTATGAACGGGTCTGTTATGAACGGGTCTGTTATGAACGTGGTCGGTTATGAACGTGGTCGGTTATGAACGTGGTCGGTTATGAACGTAGTCTGTTATGAACGGGTCTGTTATGAATGGGTCTGTTATGAACGTGTTCTGTTTTGAGTGGTCTGTTATGAATGGTCTGTTTTGAACGGGTCTGTTTTGAACGGACACCTTGACACGGATGTACATTACTGTTACTTGCAGCCTAAAAATAACAACTTTCACTTGTTGTTTGGCAGCTTTAATATAATTAAAATAGCCTATTCCATTCATTCATTAAATTATAATGCAAGGGTAGTATCTCTATGTTTGTGTATAAATAAGGAAGGTACACCAGTGGTGATGCAGTTTGAATGAAACACTGAGTTTGTCACTTTAGCAGCACTGTCATCATGGTAGTGTAATGTGTGCTGTACGATTCCTGAATGGTTTTCGGTTCAGCTCTCTTCGTGGCGCCTCTCCTTTTGGAAGTAGTGGTTACACTTTTCATAGGACTAGTTTATCTTAACTTTTTTTCAGAAGTTTCCAAACTTATGTGTTCAGATTTACAATTTAGGTGTAGGGTTTGTTAGGTTTAAAGGTTTATCTTAGGTTCAGGGTTTAGGTTTGGCAGTGGCTATAGATACCCCTGTGGATCTTGAAATTTGAAAACTTATTCATACCACTTGTGACGTAACAGTAACGCACAACGAGAGTGCAGTAGGCTTGGTAGAAACGAAGTAAACATAAAAGATAAACCCTAACCGTAGCCCTAATCCTAACCTAATGTTAACCTTCAGGAATGCTAACCTTAACCTAATGCTATCCTATCCTTAACACTAGCACCTAAAAGTAACACGTAAGCCTGAAAGAAATAAAGCAAAAGAAAAAAGAAAGTCGACGATTTGAGAGTCGAACCGAAAACCATTAGCATAGCAGCCATAGCGCATAACCCGTAGGCCAGGAGATCCGCGCTGTTTGAATGACAAACTGACCCTTATTGGAATTGCATCAGGCCAGGCGTATCCGTAGTCACTTCCTTTAGGTTTAGGATTAGGGATTAGTATGTTTCTACCAACCAAGCTTGGTGCAGTCTAGTGCACACTCGTCATACGTTACTGTCACATTCCAGGCAGTGCATGAATAAGTTTTCAAATGGTGAAGGTCCACTGGTAGACCTGTAGCCATTGCCTATTGTATATAATAATGTTTCTGTTGTTGGATGTTGTGTTATGTTTACGTTAATCGTAATGGCTTAGTGTAGTGCAGACATTGCTCAGACTTTGTCTGAGCACATGGATCCAGGGGCGCATCTAGGGGGTCTGTTTGGCTGTCATGACAGACCCCTTTGCACCGCAGCTAGGCTACTCAGCATTAAAGCTGATGATAAATATTAAACGCTGTCACTGCAGGTCTCTAATGCGGGTGTTTTGGAATAGGCAACAGCCTGCATTTCCCTTGTAATGTTGCATAGTACTATTATGAAAAAATAATGTTACTGCCTTGTCTAAATGGCACCTGCGCAATGACATGAAACAATCGACGTTTTTGAACACTCAAAATTGATATTGCATCGAACGCACGTGTTTCTGAATTTCCTCCTCTGGCAGTGCCGGCTCTAATGATGTCAGAATTTCGTACACTGCCACACACACGCAGGAGCTGTTTTGTAATATTTCGTTTCATGGCGAGAGGACACCGTGTGTCTAATCGCGATCGTTTTGTTTCGCAGTTTCGGGCTAACTTTTATCAGCTGTCTACACCTAATAGGTTATCACTAAATCAAATAAGATTAGACCTTCCTCAACGTCATGCCAAGTAATGCGGTTCATTTCAATTTCAACTATATATTTACGAGGAATTTCTCATAATGAAAGGCGTGACAGCTAGCCTCAGAAATTGTGGTCGCATTATCTGAACAAAATATCAGCCAAGCGTCATATTTCGAAAATAGCCTTTTTGGAATTGAGCAGTTGATGATGTTGTTTTCTGTGCAAAATGTCCTATATTGATTTCGAGTTAGTCACTTTTACATTACAATGTAAAATCATCAAAGCAATTGCAACTCAATAGTTCTTCTCTGCAGTGATTTTGCAAGTATATTTACAACGCCTCCATCTTTGATAGACAACGCTCCACAGACGCAGTTGTGCAGGTGATTATCAGTTTTGATTTTATAAGTGTATGTAGGTATGGATAAACAGCTCTAATTGCTGTATGGCTGGCATTTGCTGAATGTTCGACAAGCTAAGTATCTTTTCAGCACCATGTTCCTAAGAATAAACATCGATTGTGATGTAATAAATGCGCTGCGACTAAAAGCAATGATTTGGAAATCTTTCCTTGTGTGTTTCGACAATGAGGTCAATACCACTATCTGTTCTAAATAGTTAGCTGCGCCAGGCTACTAGCCCTACTAATGAAGTTTGATTGATTGGATTTTAGGTAGAGCTCAATCGATAACGCATTTTTGGGCTGATACAGATGTTGTTATTTTTCATTGCCAATAACACGATGCCTCTGGCATCGCACCCAGTGTGTTAAGTGGTATATATTCAAAATTTGTTATTTTTAGTGAAATGTACAAGGCAAGAGTGTATGTATCAATAAAATGAAACAGCAATGCAGTTTCAGCCAAGCCAGCAGCAACTTGGGTTTAAAGCTTCGTTGTGGTTTATCGATTTATTTCTGAACTGAACTACGAATCCAGGTAGAAATTTCTGAATGCTTGTCCTCTAGCGTATATTGAAAGCATTTGAATTGTTATTTCAATATGGCATCCTCAAGACACCAAGCTGTTTCTGGTATCCTGAAAGATTTTGACTGGCAACTAAATGTGAGTAAACTGGAATTTATATGCTAACTTTGCCTTCTACTCATTAAGTGTAGTTTGGCAGATTTTTTTTTAAATTCAGGATACATAGAAAAAAATGAAATGAGGACCATACTGGAATATGTGGCAAGCGCTGAGAACTAGCAACTGCTGTGTTCTTTGATTTTCTTATGCTTTTAACATGTTACTGCTTTTTGATTGATTTCAAAGATGTAATTATTCTTTACAGTGGCTGCATGAAAAATATTTTTGATGATGCATTACCACAACAATAATGTACAGTGTATGCACATGTAAAAATAGGTATTTAGAAACTTTGAAAATTTAAAAGTTCTACCTAATGCCATGATCACGGTGAAAATTAATGGTGCGTTTAAGCACTTTCACAATTACAGTGTGCCCAAATGGTTTTAGATACTGCTTGCTATTAATACTGTAACATCAATACTCTGAAATATTTTGTTTGAACTCTCTGGCATTGACTTTACATGCTTTTAACAGATGAGATGACTTAGTGAAATTGCCTGTTAATATGGATCTGGGTGCTTTGCTCAAGGGACTTTGTGCACATACCAATTGCATGTTTAAAATCATGTGTTTGGGAGTTCCTCTGAAGTATTACTGACTCACCAGACTTTGTTTTATTGTATATTGACAGCTTAGTTACATATAGTGTGATATGCAGGCTGTGTGTCATGATTTGATGCATGCTTTGCACAATTGACATTTGCATGCGCCATAATCTAATAGCCCTCTTTTCACCCCATATATTTAGCACATGACTTGCCTCAACTACATATATGCAAAGGAAAACTTGTACCTTAAAATTATGCACTTAACTTGTGCAAATCCTGCTTCTGCTGTTGCCACAGATATGACTGGCTTAACCACCCAGGTCTATGCTACCTGTGGTTGGCAAGATGATGAAGCAGTGTAGATATGGCACTACTTACCATCAGAGCACTTCCTGCAGCATTCCGTTGCTCTAATAAAGTTCCACTGGAATCTCCCACAGTCCCTATAAATGTCGTCACTGCTTATCACTTTAAATGTCAACTGTAGGTGGTTTATGATTGTCAAATGCCAATATTGTAGTTTAAAAATCTGTGCTGCCTAATAGTCGAAATGCAAAGCCTTTTTAACGTATCATTAGTGAGTGATCATATTTTATAATGCATTAACCATTTGTGCCCATCATATTAAGGCTTGTGCAATTTTCAAGTAGCAAATCTCAGCTTCATGCGCTTCTGTTAGTCCATCCTCCTTTGAAGTTTCTCCCCTGCAGTTAGGTTATTAATCACAGAGCTTCAAAAGTCCTGGAGCATTTCGCAAGTTGTAACTAACCATGTAATCTCTGCAGCTTTGCCTTGCAAGTGACAAACTTGCTACGATCAATCAACCCCTGGCAAATGTTGATCTTGACTTGATTACATCAGACCAAAAACAAATCAGTAAGGCGTCAGTTGAAATGAACAAGGATGAACTGGAAAAACTAGTGGCTGCCTTGGAAGAAGCTGGCAAGGTAGTTATGGCTCATGCTTAAATTGTCATGTCTGTCCAGTGGTGCTTTGTTATCGCCAATGTATGAAACGCTATCGCCTTCTTCAAACTAACGTGAAAATGTCTGAATCAGTGTTACAACAGTAGTTTCGCACAAAGTTCCTGTAGTCCACCCATAGGTGTAGCCGGTGGGGAAACATTGCCCCCTCAAGTTTCTAGCATTTCTTGTAATTTTGCGTTTTGAGAAGCTGTGTCCAAAACAAAATACTGTTGCTCGCTTAACATTAAAAGATTTGCCCCCAAAAATTTTTGGGCTGGCTGCGCCACTGAGTCCACGCACGTTTTAAATCGACAGTCGCAATATGCATTGATACAATTCACGAGCTGTTTTTGTGGATTTCGAGCAAAACAATTCTTGTAGCATTTACCCCAAACAGTGTTAAACGCATGTGAAAAAGTAACTAGTCTCAACCACGGCAATTGAGTTGAATCCATTGGCAATTGTTAAAAATAGAAAATTGATTTCACGTAACACTATGCTTCCTCAGTCCTGAAACTGCGTGCGGCTTCACAATGTAGAATGTGAATGACTATGTGACAGAAGGTAAACTTACCATGTGAAGCAGAATTATAGATTCTGATGTCATGCCAACTGACAAGCTGTTGCATTTCGCTCTATCAGAGGTAGAGCAGTTTTACTTACGCAGTGTTTATGACATTTGGTGGATGATGAAATGACCGAGAAGTCAGCAAAGGACAAGAAAATCTTTTGAAGAAAGTTCGATTGTTTTGTGCCTCCGAATTTATTGTGATTTACTTTAAGACGGTGTGCTTTTCAAAAGCTTCTGAAACGATAAAAGTCGAAGTGTTTCATTTTTCATCGCATCCCTTTGAGAATTTTGTAGAATTTGTCATTTAATGATTTGATCATCGTACACTGCTTTATAACTTAGTATATTTTTCAGAAATTCCATGTTGAATTATGCTTTTTTGCAGGCACTGCAAGATGCAAAATCATGATAAATTACAATTTTGTGTGGATGACTTGATTGCAAAAGAACTCATCCCAAAGTTTATGAATCCTACTTTAAGTTGTCATTTCATTGCATAAATATACAAGTTACCAGCTTTTAAACTGATGAAGAACTGGCCGTAAAACAAGCAGTACAACTTGGAAAGATCTACCAATGACTGATTCAACAATGCACGGTATACCCTTTTATCTGCACCATTGAAAATGCACACAGTAATCAAATCGTGACTTTCTAGCAATTATGCCGAGCACCGAAATCACGCCCAATTTGGTAAATACAAGAATCGATCGAATAGTCACCACCTGTTCGCCGCGTCAGCTCTGTGAGGCTTTGTTCTTCGGACCATTGGTTTGTGAAGAAAAGCAAGGGTCTGACCAAAGTGGTTCCTGTTGCGACACTCGTGCAGAGACCGTATGATGAGATTGTCGCTGAGACGATTCAATTCGGCAACTCTTGCCTGTGCTGCAGCAACTGTACAGAAACTCGTCAAGACGTTCACCTGCTATTCCTTATGCATTAAGCTTTTTTTCATAAAACCGATTCTCTATTATCCATACATTGCAGAGAGTTGTCCTCAGCGAGATGTACACCTGTACTGCTTATTCCACAAAAACGTTTGTAAATGTATATGTTTTTGTGGTAGAATCAAAACAGCCAGCATATGAGCAAGTGAGAACGTTTTCCTCCGAGTAGCCTTTCTTGCGGTGAACAGTGTTGTTGTCGCCAAGATCTACAGTAAAGCTTGTGTTTTTAAAATAACAAATGACAAGCTTCCACTTTTTACGTTTACTAAAATCCCTCCTGCTTTTGCTCCCTTTCTGAAAGAACTGACGTAATTTATGGAGCCTGCAGAAATTCTTATTCTCCATCAGACTGTAGAGGTTTGAGGACCCAATGTAGGGTTGCTTTTGAGGAAGGTCGTCGCTGCATGCAGAATTGCTGCTTTCCCTAAAAGCTACGAACAACGAGGCAAGCCTAGTCGTCGTACGAGCGCTGTTCTGACTCCTGGCTAAACTGTATCACATTCTACGTTGCCAAGCCGAAGTAAGGCGTCAGCTCTCACCCTTTCTAAAAGTTGGTTTTCACAGATTTCCTGGTGTACAAATCGTTATTTACAAGAGGATGATTAGCCTGTAACGTAGTCGTTCTCTGTGTAATGTCTGGTTTAGCGTTCGACACGAAGGGGAATTCCCAGCATCACAACAAAAAATAATGTTCCACATTACTCACTTTCTGAAAACTGCATATCCATGATTTGCATAAAACTGCTCTGCGGTTTTAAATGCAGTTCAGACGAATTCTTGTTGACTTCAACGTTAAACGTCACTCTTTCTTTGCCGTTTTTTTCACGACAGCGAACAACCAGACATAGCTTCAAAACATACTCGTCAAGGACGACTCCCATGAGCGAAACGTGAGCATTACATCATCAGTAACAACGTCCTTCACATGTCTTTTTCGTTTCTTTAAAGTTCGGCGCCGAATGATTTATAGGAAATTTTGTAAATGTTTGTGAAGATGCTTTGCTGTCAACAGATTGCCTAAGCTGTAGTTCCGTCGTAATGACTCCTAGATTTTTATCCTATTCAGTGGCACTACAGTGGAAATGCTAAACTGTTAAAAGTGACCATTGGCCAACAAGAAGTGGAGTCGCTATTCGCTTACATTTAGGTTATTTAAAGATTGAATATGTCGATCATTCAATTATGCTTCAGACCCCTGCTAAAACTTTAGCATAAGCGCTCATGACCGACTGACTTAGACTTGGAAGCCCAGTAGCGATTTTCCTCTCGTCTTGCCTTGCAAAAGCATTTCTGCGTTAAGCGTTGTGCGCTTAAATATGTCGTGTGCAATCATTTTTACAAGTTGAGTGAAATTTTTGTGTCGGTCAACAAACGTATTCAAGCGCTTATAATATCTGCCGTGTTGCTGCGAATGCTGTGGAGTCCTGGTGTACAAAGAAGTCACCTGACAGTTGTTCAGGCGCGGTGTTAGCTGCTGACATTTTGCACCGTTCTTTACCGAGAGTTTTCAGCTCGCGGCAAGTTTAAAAAGCGTAACATTATTTTTTAAGTATTTTGTTTGTTTTTTTAACATAATTTTTTAAGATTGTCTTACACCAGGCTTGCAGGGCACTGCGACTGTCAACCGCTGATTTGCACCGCCGAAGGTTCCAACGCTACAATCATCAAAACTAGTTGCTTACTGGAGGCAATGACCTTCAGGTCGTGATTTAATCGCATGCTATTAGGGAAGACTATTCGGAAGCAATGTTCCGCCAAGTTTTAAATCTCAGGTTTCGTCTGCAATACCAGTGGTCTCCAACCCATGATCCGCGGATCAGTTGGTATCGGGCCGCGAAATTTCCATGCGAGTCTTAGCGGGCACAGACATGCAGCAGCCTTATCTGATGGTTCAGGCCCGTAACCAGGTTTTAAGGTTTGGGGGGGAAATAAATTTTTAGGAGGACAAGATTTTGTTTTTATTATATCTTCAAAACAAATTTTTCTGGACACAACAACATTTGGGGGCACAACAAAAATTTTTTCAACAGCTGAAATAAAGTTACCAGTTTGAACCTGTGATGGTTCTTTCTGTTGAAGAATAACAACCGTCATAGAGTACTCCCGGTCGCGGGTACAAAAAGGTTGGGAGGAGGCCCGCAACCAGCTTGGGACACCAGGTGGGGTGAAGAGTTTTCTGAGGGGCCTAAGTCACTGTCAGTTTAATTGATTTGCAATGGCGCCATAACAATGTAAACGCTGTTAAGGTTCAACCAAAACGCGTCACGTTCGCAAGCGCACACAGAGGCAGTGGGGTAACTGATGGGTGCTGTACGAACCGCCCACCTGGCAAGCTAGTTCTGCATTTAGCCTTCTTTTCGTTTTTAGTTCGTTGTTGTTTTTTTAAGCTTATCGTAATGTTTTCCTTTGATTTCGGGTTTCAGCATAGCCATCCACATCAGAATTAACTATGTTTTCTCAACTTTTTTCTGAGTGTGGGCCACCTTCAGCTAAGGCCCAAAGCTTTAGTTGCCCCATTGCGCAGAGAAGTGTGTAAAATTCATCAGATTGTCCTGCAAAGCCAACAAAGTGTTCTGGCAAACCGTCCTGCGTCATTTCTGCAAAAAAATTAATATTGTCCGATCCGCTCAAAGAACAAAATATCTTACTCAACAATGAGGACATCCTTGACAGATAGATAGAATATTTCAAGATCTTCTGAACCCAGTCACTCTCATACATCGCACACACAGGGAGTACATTTGGAGCAGGTCCGTAGCCACGGCGGGAGCATTCAGGGTGCAATTCACCCAAATTTTTTGTCTCCGGAAAATGTTAATTAAAAAATATAATGAAAACATAAATCTTGCCCCCCCCAAACCTTAAAACCTGGCTATGGTACTGATTTGGGGGATGAAAAAACCATAACTGCAGACCTAGTCTTCCTAGCTGTCAAAACATTAAAGGCTGCAGGCAGTGGCGTAACTAGAGGTTTGAGCCAGGGGGGGAAAACTTAGTTGAAAGGAGCCCATATTGGCCACCGTTTCGGTATGCCATAATTAGCTCCCAAAAGCTGATATATGTTATTCTACAAAAACAGAAAAATTTGTCGGGTGAAGTTATGAGCTTCAATTGCGTGAGTTTGAAGCAGCATTTAACGTTTTCATGTAACATATCCTATCTAAAATTGATACGCATCAATGACTTGTGACTGGGTAAGGTAGCCTTATGTTTTGTTGTAAGACCTACCACAGACCAGAATCTTGGTAATTAATTCCACTTTTCTTCTAAGCGCAAAATGCTTGATGGGGCATGGGGTAGATTCTGGGAACTACCAGAGTAAACAACAAAACAAAGGTAGTCAGTCCAAAATGGAATGTCTTGAGCAGTTCATTGATCTTTCCGCATCAGTGATAAAACCACATTCATTTAGCAAACTAAGCAAATAATGCCAAACAATTTTATCTACATATGGAGCTACACAGGCGCGCAGCCAGGTTTTTTCTAAGGGGGGGGGCTGAAGTTATGGAAGCAAAAGCCTTGACAAGGAAAAATTCCTTGTGATTAGAATAGTCAAGGAAAGCACATAATTTGTGGATAAACAATTTGACAGTACTCACCACGAAAACTGGGGGTGCTTCCAATTAAACTGCCATCGTGTTTCTTTGATATGCTTTCCTGACGACCGTAAAACTCGACAACCTTAATTACATGTCTCAGCCGAGTTTTGTCTTGATCTATGATTTTTTTTTTACTGTCGGAA